>Ga0209654_1002996_pt1 | contig 10796 bp, 5 predicted proteins | sample SaaInl1SG_22_DNA_FD_184646 | JGI IMG/M metagenome (GOLD analysis project Ga0209654, IMG submission 184646) | Marine microbial communities from expanding oxygen minimum zones in the Saanich Inlet - ESP_161SG_22_DNA (SPAdes) (version 2) | ecosystem: Environmental > Aquatic > Marine > Intertidal... | reverse complement strand
ATGTAGTACGACGAGTTCAGCTACGGCGATTACCACGAGCAGCATCACTACCCCGAACATTACGGCCAGTGGATCGACGAGCATCTGTTCGGGATCAAATGTAACCTTGAGCGTACCTACGGGTTATGCGAGTTACTTGTGGAGTGATGGTTCGACGACGAATAGTATAAGCTCGACGACAGCGGGAGATTACAGTGTTACGGTGACCAATGCGGACGGATGTAGTACTATGACGACGGCGACTTCGGTAACGGTTAATCCATTGCCAACGGCGAGTGTAAGTAGTGCATCGGGTTCGTTTGACTTTTGTGACGGATCGAGCTTGACTTTAGAGGCTCCAACGGGATCATCGGGTTACCAGTGGTACAAGGATGGCACGGCGTTAGCGGGCGCTACGGGCGCTACGTTGAGCGCTTCTGGTTCTGGCAGCTATGCTGTTGAAGTGACCAGTTCAGACGGTTGTAGTTCGTTGAGTAGTGCGCAGACAGTAGTTAAGAATCTAAATCCAACAGCTACGATTAGTAATGCTTCATCATTAAGTTTTTGTGATGGAGGGAGTGTCGTATTGAGCGCTCCATCAGGCGTGAGTTATGCTTGGAGTGATGGTTCGACGACGCAGAGTATTACCCAGAGCAGTTCGGGTCAGGTAGGTCTGACGATCACGGATGCGAACGGATGTAGTTCAGTAGCTTCTCCTGTTACGGTGAATGTATACAGTGTACCATCGATGACGGTAAGTGCTGCTTCGAGTACGAGTATCTGTCAGGGTCAGAGTGTGACGTTACAGGCCAGTGGAGGCTTTAGCAGTTATGCATGGAGCAATGGTGCGACGAATCAGAACTTGATCGCTACAACTGCTGGAAATTATACGGTAACGGGAACGACGAGTGACGGCTGTACGGCAACGAGTGTAGCGCAGTCCGTTGCGGTGAATGGGAACCCTGTTGCTACGGTAACCAACTCAGGAAGTAGTGTTTTATGTTCGGGTCAGAGTACGACCCTAACGGCCCCAAGTGGCATGAGTAGTTACTTGTGGAGTGATGGTTCAACGAGCCAGAGCATTACGGCGAGTACTGCCGGAAACTATGCGGTTACGGTGACCAATGGTGACGGATGTAGTACGACGAGTTCAGCTACGGCGATTACCACGAGCAGCATCACTACCCCGAACATTACGGCCAGTGGATCGACGAGCATCTGTTCGGGATCAAATGTAACCTTGAGCGTACCTACGGGTTATTCGAGTTACCTCTGGAGTGATGGTTCGACGACGAGCGCAACGAGTGTAAGTGCTTCGGGTAGTTACAGTGTAACGCTTACGAATGCGGACGGTTGTAGTACAACAACTACAGCAACGGCAGTGACTGTGAATACGCCCCCAACGGCGAGTATCACATCGACGGGTACGGGAGCGATCTGTGCGGGTTCGAGTGAGACGCTGAGTGCAACATCAGGCATGAGTAGTTACCAGTGGTATGCGAACGGTACGGCTATAACAGGAGCAACGAGTGCGACGTATACAGCGAATGCTTCAGGAAACTACAGTGTGAGTGTGGTTGACGCGAACGGTTGTTCGGACATCAGTACGAACTATGCGATTACAAACGCAGCGGCACCAGTAGCGACGATCACAAATTCTGGAAGCAGTGTCTTGTGTAGTGGTGATAGTACGACATTAACAGCTCCAAGTGGCATGAGTAGTTACTTATGGAGTGACGGTTCAACGAGCCAGAGCATTACGACTTCGACTGCAGGAAATTATACGGTAACTGTAACTAATGCGGGTGGTTGTAGTGCCGCAAGTTCAGCGGCAGCCATTACTACGAGTAGCATTACCACACCAAGTATATCTAGTAGCGGTTCAACGACGTTGTGTTCGGGATCAAATGTAACCTTGAGTGTACCTACGGGTTATTCGAGTTACCTCTGGAGTGATGGTTCGACGACGAGCGCAACGAGTGTAAGTGCTTCGGGTAGTTACAGTGTAACGCTTACTAATGCGGACGGTTGTAGTACAACAACTACAGCAACGGCAGTGACTGTGAATACGCCCCCAACGGCGAGTATCACATCGACGGGTACGGGAGCGATCTGTGCAGGAGCGAGTGAGACGCTGAGTGCAACATCAGGCATGAGTAGTTACCAGTGGTATGCAAACGGTACGGCTATAACAGGAGCAACGAGTGCGACGTATACAGCGAATGCTTCAGGAAACTACAGTGTGACTGTTGTTGACGCGAACGGTTGTTCGGACATCAGTACGAACTATGCGATTACAAATGCAACTCCACCAGTAGCGACGATCACGAATGCTGGAAGTAGTGTCTTGTGTAGTGGTGATAGTACGACATTAACAGCTCCAAGTGGCATGAGTAGTTACATGTGGAGTGACGGTTCAACTAGCCAGAGCTTGTCGGTTACAAGTTCCGGTAACTACAGCGTGACTGTTACAAACGCAAACGGTTGTGTCGCCACAAGCCCAACGACAGTTATTACTACAAGTCAAATAACAGCACCGACGGTTACGAGCAATGGTGCACTAGAATTTTGTGATGGAGGGATTGTAAGCTTAGCAGTACCTGCGGGCTACAGCAGCTTTATGTGGAACAACGGATCTGGCTTTAGTCAGATCATGGCAACGACCAGCGGCGATTACTACACACAGGTAATGAATGCAGATGGATGTTCTGCATACTCCGATACGGTATCTGTGACGGTATTCCCAACTCCACCAACGCCATCGATTAGCTATACGGCTAACGATACGTTAATGATCTCTAGCGAGCCTACAGGTAACCAATGGTACTTTAATGGCACCATTATGCAAGGGGAGACGAACGACACTTTGCGCCCATTGAATTATGGAAACTACAGTGTTCGTGTAGTAGATTCTAACAGTTGTGAAGGTGATATGAGTGCTATGCAGTTCTACAACAGCATAGGTTTAGAGGAAAGCTTAGTAGATCGGATTAAGCTGTACCCTAACCCAACAAGCGGCGCGGTTACTTTAGAGTTAGGCGCGGTTAATGTTGCTTCGATACGTATTTATGATGCACGTGGGAGACTGCTGGAAGCACTGAGTCAGTGTTCAGGAAACTGCCGTATAGAACTGGGAATGTTCGAAGATGGATTGTACCAATTGGTCATCCTAACGGAAGAAGGTAAGACGGTCACCAAACCTGTTGTACTTCAAAGATGAGATTAGTTTTTGCGGCTGTGGCACTCCTTATAACAGGGAGTGCTGCAGCTCAAATACTTATTGGAAGCGCGGGTAATTCTGCTACTGGCACATCGGGATACGTAGTGTATTCTTTGGGTGAAACGATCATAGACACCTACGACGCTTCATCGAATAGTTTTACGTACGGCTTTAATCAGCCTATACCAGGCACTATAGGTGTTTTAGAGAACCCGTCACCCTCCATTTCTGTATACCCAAACCCAACGCTATCCTTTATTGAAGTAGAGGCACAGCGAGGTAGTACTCTTGTGTTTTATGATGCAGGCGGAAAGGTGGTATACACCGCGTTTATGGCTGAAAAGAAAATCACCTGTGATTTGAGCGCTTTAAAGGCAGGAAATTACACAATGCGTGCGCAAAGTGCGGATGGGATTACGAACGTTAAATTGGTCAAAATTTGAGACAGTTACGCATCATTTTGATTTTACTTGTAGTGGGTTATTGCGCGAATGCACAATCACCTAACAAAATGAGTTACCAGCTTATAGCAAGGGACTTATCAGGTACAATACAAACAAACACAACTTTAGGCTTTAGATTAAGTATCGTTCAGGGTTCACCAACGGGTTCTATTGCGTACCAAGAAACATTTTCTAAAACAACGAATGGGTTTGGATTGATCAACCACCAGATAGGTACTGGGTTTACAACACAAGGTTCATTTTCAGGAATCAACTGGTCTCAAGGTCCATATTTCATAAAGACGGAAATAGATTTCAATAACGGCATTGCCTATCAGGATCTAGGCTTAAGCCAATTGCTTAGTGTACCCTATGCAAAATATGCAGATGTGGCTGGCTCAGGAGTAAATGGTGGTGTTTCTTTAGATAACGACACGACGAATGAAATCCAATTGCTTTCAATAGCGAACGACACACTTTTCTTAACCAAAGGGGGATACGTTTTGCTCCCATCTTCAACGGGGACGAGTTTAGATAATGACAGTACAAATGAGCTGCAACTGCTTACGCTGGTGGGTAGCACCATTTCGCTGAGTCAAAACGGTGGAAGTATTATGATTTTTGATGGAAACTACTCTAGTTTAACCGGCGCCCCAACGTTACTTAGTAGCTTCACAAATGACGTAGGATATCTGACTACAGAGGTAGACGCATCAGTCACGAATGAAATTCAAACACTATCCTTAACTAACGATACTTTGAGTTTGACGAATGGTGGAGGTTCTGTTTACATTTCTTCCGGAGGTGCAGGTACTTCGCTAGATAATGACAGTACAAACGAGCTTCAGACGATCTCAAAGACAGGCTCAACAGTTACGCTCTCAAACAATGGCGGTTCTGTAACCGTCTTTGATGGTGATTACACCAACCTTACGAACCAGCCAGCGATCCCTACACTTACTTCTGACTTGACTAATGACAGCGGCTTCCTTACTTCAGAGATAGACGGCGACAACTCCAACGAGTTGCAGACGATCTCAAAGACAGGCTCAACAGTTACGCTCTCAAATAACGGCGGTAGTGTGACGGTCTTTGACGGGGACTACACCAACCTTACGAACCAGCCAGCGATCCCTACACTTACTTCTGACTTGACTAATGACAGCGGCTTCCTTACTTCAGAGATAGACGGCGACAACTCCAACGAGTTGCAGACGATCTCAAAGACAGGCTCAACAGTTACGCTCTCAAACAATGGCGGTTCTGTAACCGTCTTTGATGGTGATTACACCAACCTGACGAATCAGCCAGCGATCCCTACACTTACTTCTGACTTGACTAATGACAGCGGCTTCCTTACTTCAGAGATAGACGGCGACAACTCCAACGAGCTCCAAACGATCTCAAAGACTGGTTCAACCATCACACTTTCAGATAACGGCGGTTCTGTAACCGTCTTTGACGGCGATTACACCAACCTGACGAACCAGCCAGCGATCCCTACACTTACTTCAGACTTGACTAATGACAGCGGCTTCCTCACCTCGGAGGTCGACGGAAGTGTTACCAACGAAATACAAACTCTAAGTCAGATTGGCGATACCATAAAATTATCTGATGGTGGTTATGTTCTGGTGAGCACTTCTTTAGGCAGTGGTGCTACAGATCATATAGATGGACTTAGAGACGCTAGAAATGACTCAGTTAATGGAAATCTAGGATTGGGTGTAGATGCTCTAGACAGTCATACATCAGGTTCGAACAACATCGCTATTGGTAATGGAGTAGGCAAAAATCTTCAAGAAGGAGATCACAACATATTGATTGGTGCAATGCGGGGATCTCGCCAAAACTGGAAGGCTTATGAAAATGTAGCTATTGGATTTGGAACAGGTGAAAACCTTGACTCTAGTGCCAACTATAACGTCTTTGTAGGTCATTTATCTGGAAACATGAATTCTGTAGCGTCTTCAAATGTTGCTGTTGGACACGGGTCTTTACAGATGAATAAGACGAGTAATGGAAACGTAGCTGTAGGGGCCAATGCTCTTCAAAGCGCAACTAAAGGGAACAATACGGCCGTAGGGTTTTATTCGTTAAAGTTCAATACCACAGGACAATCAAACGTTGGGTTAGGATTCGAATCGCTGCTAAACAACTCTACTGGAAACAGCAATGTCGGACTTGGTCAGGATGCTTTAAGAGCTAATACAACGGGATACGATAATATCGCTGTAGGGCATGGTGCTATGTACTTGAATACAATAGGCTATTATAATATAGCCATAGGTAGAGAAGCGTTACATTCCAATACGAATGCGTCCGGAAATATTGCTATTGGTAGATTCTCAATGTGGACCAACACTGCAGGAGGGAATAATATTGGGATTGGTCAAGAGAGTCTTTATAAGAACTCAACGGGTTCGTCAAATACGGCCATTGGCGTTGCTTCAATGACTAATAACACCACTGGGGCTTCTAACACGTCCATAGGCTATAGATCGATGCACAGTTCTACGACAGCATCAGATAACGCCGCTTTTGGTTATTCTACTTTGGAGAATAATACAACTGGTCATAGTAATGTTGCGGTTGGATTTGAGAGTATGAAAACGAATACTACCGGAAATCGAAATGTTGCGAACGGTTTCTATTCATTAAAGTCAAATACTTCAGGAGGTGAGAATGTATCAATTGGAGGATATACTTTGACTTCAAACACCACTGGTGGATCCAATGTAGCGGTGGGCGACTTTGCATTACACTCAAATACTACAGGTTCTATGAATGTCGGGATAGGCAAATCAGCACTTCAGTCTAACACTACTGCTTCAGGAAATGTGGGTATAGGAAGGTTTGCACTCATAAGCACTACGACGGGTAATAGCAATGTGGCAATTGGAATAGAAACTATGTCACAGAATAGGACAGGGGTTGCGAACGCTGCCCTTGGTCAGTCGGCGCTTCAATTTGCTAGGGGTTCACAGAATACGGCGATAGGTGGAGAGGCACTAAAGGAGTTACGAGGAGGGGATTTTAATGTAGGTCTTGGAAGAGGATCAGGGGATAACTTCAGAAACGGAAGTAAGAACCTGTTTCTTGGTGCTTATAGCTCTTCGAAAGATACGTCCATTACTAACGTGGTAGCACTGGGTCATGGCACACAAGCCAAACATAGTAATAGGATTTACATTGGGAACCCGAATCATACGCATTTGTATACACCGGCAAAGATTGTGGCTCAAGGCGGTATGGAGGTAAATGATAGTTCGACTAACGCACCATTAACTATTAATAGTAATTCAGGGGGTATTGTATTCCCAAGGATGACGAGCGCTGAACGTTCCGCAATTTCAAATCCTGTGGCAGGGACATACGTCTTTCAGACTGACGGAACTAGTGGCCTTTATCAATACAATGGCGCTTCTTGGGCGGCCGTTGTTGCAGGTTCTGGTACCGCTATGGTTCAAACTTTATCCTTGAGTGGAACCACACTAAGTCTAACGAATGGTGGATCCGTCACTTTGTCTGGAGCAGAGGAATTGAACGACCTTTCCGATGCCTACCGTAATATCAATGACATCGGGATAGGAACAGGCGTTTTTGCATCTGTAACATCGTCTGGACAATACAATGTTGCTCTTGGCTCGAATGCGTTGAATAAATTGACAACCGCACACACGAATACAGCCGTAGGCTATTTGGCGGGTAAAAGCATCACTACGGGAAGTGGAAATACGGTAATTGGATCTTTCTCTCAAACAGGCCTTACCACGGGAGGGTGGAATGTTTCTTTAGGCCGTGGCTCGTTAGAGCAGAACATCGTTGGAAGCTCCAATACGGGAATTGGTAGTTATGCTTTGGAGAAGACAAAGGGTAATTCGAATGTCGGAGTGGGTAGTGGGGCATTATCAGCCAATATTAATGGATCGAACAATACGGCTATTGGGAAGAACGCAAATGTTACCTCCACTAACTTGAATAATACTACAGCTATAGGTTACGGTGCTCTAGTGTCAACGAGTAATACTATCCAACTTGGTAATAACTCGATAACCACGGTTTCAACGGCAGGGAATTACGAGGGGACTGGTCTAACTGCAACTAACAACTCGACTGCAGGAGGTTCCGCAATAGTTGAAATGAATTCCACCACCAAAGGGATGCTGATGCCTCGAATGACTCAAACCCAGCGTAAGGCAATAGGTAGTCCAGTAACGGGTTTAATGGTATACCAAACGGATAACACACAGCAAGGAGTACATTTTTATGACGGTTCCTCTTGGCGCTATCTTGGAGTCGGAGTCAGCTCAAATTAAAAAACCCCCAACCGGTTAGGAAGGGGGTACTTGTTATAACCTTTAATTCATTAACTATATTGGTTTAGATAGAGCGTCGTTCCAAGAGATTAGCGCATCGTATTCTACTATAGTGAAATCGAATTAAACGTGTATATCAAATTTACACCACAGGCGTTGATTATCCAATTCTACGAAGACGTTTAGTGACTTAGAAACAATCAGACAGTACAGTGGAATGCACTAAGAGGATTGATGACTTCAATGAAAAGGTAAAAATATACGGCAACCATTTACAAACCGGTGACTCTTTAACGACAGCACTTTTATAGGTTAAATAAAAATGTTAACTTCTACTGCGAACAAAATCAATGAATTATGAAGCAAAAATCAATTGCGCTTATAGCCATGTTGTTTTGCAGCTTGTTTCTTCAGGCTCAATCTGCACGGGTATATGAGCGAACGGAACCGGAGTTTACAACGGTAGATAGGTTAGTAAACCTAAAAGCGGGGATGACCAAAGAAGAAGTTCTTTCCACTCTCGAAGTGTATCCTTATGACATATTGTACAATCAAGAAAATCAATGTGAAATACACATTGTGAAATACGCTAAAACAAAGCGACGTCACATGGCTCGTGCGGACAAGCCAGGAACTTCCGAACAGCTCAACGATGGCGATCCGTATTATTCTAATATGGATGAAGTGGCTATTTATTATCGCGATGGCGCCATGGAGGCATTCATTGTAGAAAGCTTAGAGAAAACTACATACGAGCTTTTAAACTATGATTCTTTTCTAGCTGAGCAGTGCAACCCAGAGTCGCCTGCAATGCCGCCAGTAGTTATAGAACCAACACCCCCTGCACCTCCGGTCTTAGGGTGTACAGACAGTACCAGTATTACTTTTGACCCGGAGGCAACAGAAGATGACGGTTCTTGTGAATATTGTCAGTGTGGTTACGTACAAGCCTCGTATGATACACGGGCAGAATCACTGACATGTCCGCCTTGTCTTCCTAGTGCGGAATTATGGCAATATTGGATTATTATGGATCGTTGTGATTTAATTCAATCGTGGATTGAAAAATACCCACCGTTATTAAATAATGTTCCTGAAGGGTTCTTGGAAGACTGCAAGCCAAAAGCGGAAATCATTGTTGAGGAAGAAGACTGTGATTGGTGTAAGCTTATTGGAGAATCCAACCTTCAAGTAGAGCTACACGAGATAGATGTTAAACTTAAAAACGGTTCAAAATGAAAAAGTTTTTAATACTTGTGGCCTTTTCGACAATACTATTTTCTTGTTCTACCACACAGCCAGTGGCGGAAGTCGTTGCTGCGCCAACCATTTATGTAGTGGATGATTATTATGTTCTCATGTCAGATGCATTTCATCTTCGTCCAGGAATGAATTATGATGAGGTTGAGTCAGTTTTGAAACAGGATCCCTATGAGATTCATCAGAACATAAATGATAACTGCATTATTTTATCGTACCACATGAAACGCAATAATCGCATCCATAGCGATACAGAACCTAATGTTCCAATGCTCTTTTATGCCAGTTCAGACGGGACGAATCTAACCTACAGTGACGCGAAGCCGTTTTATCTAATATTAGATACTGAGAAAAAGACATTGCGTACCTATTTCTCTGCGCCTAATAGTGACGAAATTGCAAAATACAGTAGGTTACTTAGGCGATCTTCTAAGGTTTGTGAAAATCCAAAGGCCGCAGAGGACTACATGTCTTTATGGTCTACGTCAACGGTTGAGCCGGCAAAGGTTGAACTCAACTTAAAGGGCTTCTTGAGTAGATAAATATGCTATTGGAACTAGTTCTAGTCATAGGCTTGGGGCAGCAGGATACGCTGCAGCCCCAAGCCAACGACTACGTTTTTTATGATGAAATCACAGAAACCCTAGCTTGCGACAGCTGGCAAGAGGTTTGCGCAACAAGAAGCGTTGCAAATAAAGCAGGGTTTGGCTCTATCGCCTTAAAGCAAGAGGATGAAAGTTATCTTTTACGTTTCGTGTTTAAGGGCAATGATCGTGCTACAGAGTCCCAACTGTCAAGGTTAAACGAGTTTATGGAAACTGAACTTAGTTTCTTTGTGCCGACAAAAACCCCCACAGTCTTTGAGACTAATGACCCTCCTAAAGACAGCGTAATTGTGCAACGCAGACAGGGGCATCAAATCAATGTAAGTTCCGATTTTTCTAAGACACCTATTAGCCAGGAATTCACAGCTGAACCTTCAAATTCCGCATCGAAAACGGAAAAATTGCCAGAGCAGCTCACCTCTATTACTGCGGCGCCTGACCCTAGGTCCAATCAAGATAAAGTCAGTCCACCGGGGCTTTCTAAGGTTCAATCTGAATTAGCCGAAACAATTCATGAAAAGGATACCTCCAGACCGAATAATAAGGTTGCTCGGTCGAAAGATAGCAATCCAGTGAAGGAGAAAAGGCAGCCTATTGAAGCTGAAGTTCGCTTTGCTGTTATTTTCGGGAGTTTCACTAAAAGAGTAAACGCGGAACGGCATTTAGAACAATTAAACCTGCCTAAAGCTGTTATTATTACCGAAGACGACTTGTATAGAACAGGTATTATTTATGATGCCTATCCAGGAAGTGAATGGAGAGAACTTAAACTAGAATTCCCAAAATGTTGGCTTCTTAGGAACGACTTATAGGCCGTTCTTTGATTCCTTAAAATCCGTTAAGGATTCCCCCATAATCTGCTCAAAGGACAGATAGAACGGGGCTCTCGATGAATACCCCACGGTTTTGGCGAGGCTTTCTACGCTTTGATTTTCCAGATACCCTTCTTCCATAAGTCGGAGTGCGCGGT
>Ga0209654_1002993_pt1 | contig 10799 bp, 10 predicted proteins | sample SaaInl1SG_22_DNA_FD_184646 | JGI IMG/M metagenome (GOLD analysis project Ga0209654, IMG submission 184646) | Marine microbial communities from expanding oxygen minimum zones in the Saanich Inlet - ESP_161SG_22_DNA (SPAdes) (version 2) | ecosystem: Environmental > Aquatic > Marine > Intertidal... | reverse complement strand
TCATCTTCCCCCAGAAGCATCATCAAGATCGCTGACTTCTGTGTGCCAGACAATGTATCAAAGAGACTTTCGTCCTCTGGGTTCGGTGCAATTGCATCTGGCATTTTAGTATCCCTCACAAGACAATGGCATTAGCCAACAAGGTCCATATCTTTTTGCATCATTTGCTTGAAAACATTTGATACACGGCCGGCCTCATCGGAAACAATCATTCGAATTAACGCTACTTTATCGTCATACGTATTGGCAGTGTCCAACATCTCTACAGAGATATTTGCTTTCTTTGGCTTAAGCTTGGCCTTGATATCCTCCAAGGTTTCACCAGCACCGACCTCAACAGATTCCAAAGCCTCTGCCTCATCGTCTGAAAGGCCACCCTGTGCGACGACGTTATTACCAGCAGGTACCAGCACACGATTGAGAAGGGGCCGGATCACACCAAGAGAGACAACCCCTAGCATAACAATCATTCCAAACTGCTTGGCCAGATCTTCGACCCATGCGGCTTCGTACCAATCAATCTCAACACCCTCGAGTTCATTGATGAATGGCTGAGACTTTACTGTCAGTTTGTCGCCACGATCCAGCTGAAGACCAATAGCACTCGCAACAAGGTTTTCGATATCCTCCAACACTTTTGGGTCAATCGGTCTCGACGTCATTTCACCTGTCTCAGGATCTAGAACCTTCTGATCACGGACCAACAGTGCGGCATTGATCTGGACAATGCTGTTTGTTGGTTGCTGCGTAGTTTGAACTTTGCGGCTCACCTCATAATTCCGGACTTCACTCGATGACTGCATGCTAACGCCGTCTTCATTAATGCCAGCTTGATCTGGACGCTCTACTAAAACCTCTGCCTCACTTGGGGCAGTGTTAGCTAGGGCGCCCGGCACGCCAATTGCTTGCCTCTTTGAAGTGACATCTTTGGTCATTTGCTCGCTGCGTAATGCGTTGCCGTCTGGATCCACGCTCTCTTCGGTTACCTCTCGGCGGGTAAAGTCGAAGTCGATATTCACTCGGGCAGTCGCATTTCCAGGCCCTACAATGGGAGTAACAAGTGTCTCGATCCTGGAGCGATAGATATTTTCCAGGCGCATCCGGTACTGAAGCTGGTTATCCGTCAAGATCGACGAAGGATCATCTGGAGCCTTAGAAAGCAACCGCCCGTTTTGATCCACGACAGTCACATTATCTTTTGCCATGCTTGGGACGGAAGCAGAAACTAAATTCACAATAGCAGACACTTGATTTTCATCCATAGCACGACCGTTATCAAGCTGCAAAAATACAGACGCCGTTGGCGGCATTTGCTCACGTACAAACACGGAACGCTCTGGCAGCGCTAAGTGTACTCGGGCTGAACGAACAGCAGAAATCTCAGTGATAGAACGAGCGAGCTCAACTTCTTGCGCTTGCTTAATGCGTATCGTCTCAACCGAGCGTGAAGTGCCCATCGGAATGTCGGATAGCGTATCATAACCATCAGGAACTGATTGGGGTAGGCCCTGGGCAGCAAGTTGTATCCTTGCGCTGTGATAATCATCCGCAGGCACCATGACGTCACCAGTTGTCGGATCGAGCGTAACATCGACACCAGCATTTGTTAAACTATCAAATATTCGTGCTTTTTCAGCTTCGGGCAAAGACGCGTAAAGTGTAGTGCGCGCCGGCTTCTGCATAAGCGCCACAGCAATCAAGCACGCTGCAATTACTACAACGGAGACTATCATTGGAAGCGCACGTTGAAAACTTGGCTGCTGCGTCACATTGCGAACGGCCTGCAAAACATTGCCAGGCGGAGTGACCAAGCTTGTACCTCCACCACCAGCTGCGGTTGCTGTGCCGTCAATTGTCTGTGTGTTAGTTGCCATGGCAAAAGTAATCCTTATCCAGCGTGCTCATCAGTCAGACCGAAAATCAAACAGGCATGTTCATTATGTCTTTGTAAGCGCTGAGCGCCTTGTTTCTCAGGTTCAACGTTAACTGGAATCCAAGCGAGGAAACTTGCTGGCTGACCATCACCTTTGAAAGGTCATTTTCACGACCTAACTCGAAGTCGCGCGCCATCTTTGACGCCTCGCTCTGCGCTGAAGCCACGTCGTTGATGCCATCGGCCAAACGTTCAGAAAATGTTGGGCCAGAAACAGGCTTGCCCACACCTTCCATGCCGTCCTGCATTTTCTTCAGACTTTGAAGATGCGTCTGATCAACTTGATATTTAAGTCCTCCAACTTGCGTCATTGGCTTATCCTTCCATCGCATTCAAACGGCTCAACGCGGGATGTGGTGCTTGGGGCGTTGGCATCAGATGTGTCATTGGAAGTGTGTCAATAATGATATCTTCAGAACGGATCACACCTCCATGCTGAAGAACAAGTGCGCGTTGAATGACATTCTCCAACTCACGGACATTGCCGGGCCAGTCATGTTCGATCAAAAGCGTACGAGCATCTTCGGCAATCCAAGGCATGTCATCAAGACCGGCTGCATGCTTACGCAGTAGCGCAACAGCAATCGGCAGAATGTCCAGCGGGCGGGCGCTAAGCGATTGGGTCGCGATGGGGAAAACATTTAAGCGGTAAAACAAGTCTTCGCGGAAACGATTAGCCGCAACTTCGGCTGGCATATCACGGTTTGTTGTCGCTAGTACCCGAACGTCTACGTCAATTTCACCCTGCGCACCAAGCGGCGTAACCTTACGCTCTTGCAAAACCCGCAGCAACTTAGATTGAAGGCCAAGCGGCATTTCGGAAATCTCATCCAACAACAACGTGCCACCGTTGGCTGCTCGGAAAATACCTTTGTTTGCAACGGATGCGCCTGTAAATGCGCCCTTCTCGTGCCCAAACAAAACAGCCTCAAGCATATTTTCGGGTATTGCAGCACAATTGATGGCAACAAATGGAGCGGCGGCACGCGGGGATCTATCGTGTATAAAGCGGGCGAGAACCTCTTTGCCGGTACCTGTCGGCCCGTTGATGAACACTGTTACATCGGACTTAGCGACACGGCTTGACAGAGACAGCAGTTCAGTTGTTGCAGGGTCTGCAGCGATCATATTCGCCACATCGGCACAAATGATATCTGCAGCACTAATCATTGCGAAATCATCTGCGCTGGGCATACTTATCTGTAACACTTTACCACCAAGGTGGCTTTCGATCGCAAAGCTTGCTGCAGTAAAATCAAGAATAACGACTAGGCGTGGCTTGAGGCCACGCGCAATAGCGAGTAATGCCTGCATGTTTCCAAGTTCGGCTTCGTGTTGCGAGGAGTATACAAGAATTGCCCCCGCCTCTGGCGAGCCAGCAGCCCCAAGCAATGATACATCTAGCTTTCGGCATGCGATGAGCTCACGTAAGTTTTCTGCGTGCTCAAAATTGCTTTCTTCTATCAAAATTGTTGTCATTGCGGCTCTCCAAGTTACTGGCACCTAAAGGCAATAAGCAGGCCAATTGACAAAAATAACGGAAATAATCTTATTTTTATCTTGCTAAAATGTGTCTAAAGTACTGTTTAATAATATTAAAATATCTTCACTATACTGCTCATAATTAACTCGCCACCAAGCGTCAAAAACCAGTCACTGAGAGGCATTCACTTGAGCACCCCGCCCTCAAAAAAATGACACTTAGAGACTTAAGGTTTTGATGAAATTGTCGTTTTACTTGGAAGTTGGAGAAGAAACTGAATGATAAACCGCCTGATCTCATTTGCTCTGTATGGGCTACCCGCAACATTAGTTTTGCTGTCGTTTATGCTCGGCCACTCCTCTATAGAACCTGAGCAGGATCGCCTCCAAGCTCCAAATGAAATAGGCTTGGACAACATCGAGGCGGACGTCGATGAAACAGAAAACGATACCAATCAAAACAGCGATGCCTCGAGCGAAGATGATCCAGCCCTAACGTTAGGGACGCCCGGCTTTCAATATTATCCTTATCCGTCAACGATCATTGGTAACGTCCCTAACAGTAATAAGCTGTTTTCGTTCGAGATCGCAGTCGCCATCTATGATACATCACTCGCCGCAAACGTCATGATTACAACACTTGAGGAGCGCGAGCCGCAGCTGCGTCCACTTATCTTAGAAAATGCAGTGGACCTGGATGAAAATGCACTTCTCTCAAAAGACGGGCGACTTCAGCTAAAAGAGAACATCAAAAAAACGATTAACGATTACCTAGCACGCTGGGGATATGAGCCATTCATACATGCCGTTGAGATCACCTCGTTTATAATTACGTAGATCGAACTTAAGAAAAATGTTGGCATCGAATTTGCAAATCTTCACTTGAAACAGTCGGAGCCATGCAATGAATATCGCAACACGCCACAACAAAAACGCTAAATCATCAAAACCCGCGAACTCAAATCTAGAACTTCAACTCCAAGTCCATCACTTCAACGGAAAGGACGAGGAAGAACTCAGCTATCGAATTCCATTCACTAACTACTTTGAGATAGAAGCCATCAAGAACAATACCGTAAATAATGGTGAAAAATAATTAAACATAATCCTCGCTATGCCGTTCTTATCATTAGGAAATAGACGGGAAGCCTCAAATGAATTACGCTTTTGCACGAGAACAATACAAACAGTCCACGAAGGCAGGACTGTCCGGCATTTCAGACCCCCACGAAATGATAACATTGACGCTTTGCGAGCTATCACGTTGCCTTAAAAAAATTCAGATGACTGGTCGAACAGATGGACAACGCAACGTCACATTCTCGAAGGCATTCACGGCCGTCTACATCCTCCAAACTAGTTTAGATTTTGAAAAAGGTGGCGAGATATCTGAAAATCTCTTTAAACTCTACGAATATTGCCGAACTCAATTACAGCGCGCTCTCAAGCTCGATCCAGAAGCCGAATTAGTGACTTGCGTGCAAGTTATCGATGATATGATTGACGCTTGGTCAGTTATCAAATAACGCTTCAGCGCTGGCGCTAGGACTGCTGGCTTGGATTATGGCCATTTCAGGAGGTTCGGTTGTCTCTATACTGTCCAGCATGGGTTTTTTCAGCTGTCTGCTCACTAACTGCCCAGAGATTTTTAGCCGAGAGCTTAGGCCTTGAAGCTTTCGCGGCAAAATATGCCGATGAACTCTCAAGCCGCTACGGCGACATAACTCCCGAAATGGTTCAGGATACTTCTGAAGGTTTCTTGCGCCACCTCATGGAAGCTGAAGTAGAGGATGGATTTGAAATCCTACAGGCTTACTCATTCAACCAATTGACCGTTGAAAAAGGTGGCGCCCCGCGAAAAATTAAGGGTTTTTTCTCTTCCACCCTGGAAGGCCAGAAAACGCCTGAAGTAGTACCCGATGAAACGATAAAGCAATTTAAGCCATTCATTTTTATGTATAGATCAAAGCCAGAGCTGGCTACACCCGCTGGGTGGACATGGAAAATGATCGAAGATGGTGATTGGCTTACCACTCTACCGGAAGTCGAAGTAAGCTTTCTCGACGGAATATAACGGCCAGGCTTTCAGGAACCTAGGATAGCAAATTAACAGCTGATCCGAATCGCGGCGCGTCTAAAAACATATTTGAGATTTGGGCAATTTTTGTTGCAGCACCTGAGTGCGCAAAAGGCCTAGACATCAATGCCTTAGCCATGAGCGCATTTTCTGTGGACTGCCCTGACGGAGCTTGTGAGGGGTGATAAATCTGAACCTTCGGATGGTCAGCTGTATAATGTGGGGTCGCGACCGCAACATCCGGAGCGGCCACACCGAACCCAGTTTGCCTTAGCGAGGGGGTGGATGCAGGCGCAATTCCGCTAACAATGCTCTGCTGCCTAATTATAGAAGGCGCACTCTCACCTGGAGCTCCAATATTAAGTGGTGTTAAAGGCAACAAAGAGCCATCTCCCAACGTTCCCGAGAGACCCTACTCAGGAAATGGTTGGGAAATCAACTTATTTAAGTTTTTACAGTTCGAGGCAAACCTGCCTGAACACACAAACAAGTTTGACTACATGGTCACTTCGAATATCTTCGCAGTAGCAACGACTTTGACAAAAAGTGAGAACGCAGTGAAGAAACCGAAGAAAAAACATTATGTTTGCCGTCAGTGCATCGTAATAAGATACTTCCTATTCGCCGCTGCGCTGATGATTTTGGCCATACCCATAGTAGGCGAGAAACTAATCCCCCTTCAGAGCCTTACAGCTTGGCATTTCGTCGGGATCATTTGGGGAATTGGCATCTTAGGTTTCGCCTTCAAAGTTATTGTAGACAGGCCTGTGCCCCAGGATGATGACGTCTGAGCACAAGCCTAATCAAGTTAACGGGTAAGCTTTTCTACCATATCAGAGTTTGCCTGAAGCACTCTTGATGCGCCGTTAAACTGTTGTTGCGCGCGGATCATAACAGTCATTTCCTGTGTTATGTCCACGTTAGATCCTTCCAGAGCACCAGATTGAATTGACCCAAAACCATTTTGTTCAGCGGTTCCAAACAATGGTGCACCTGATTGCTGTGATTGTACAAATCGCGAGCCGCCTATGTTCCGTAATCCACCTAGATTAGAAAAATTGGCGACCGCTAACTGACCCATATTTACTACGTTATTGCCGTAGCTTGCAGATACAGTCCCGTCAGTGCCGATCTCAAGTTGGCTGAGGTTGACCCCTTCCTCAGAGGTATATGGCACTTGAATAGGCCCTCCGTCAGCACCGAGAACAAAAGAGGCATCGGACGATCGCACAAAACCATCCTTATCGATAGAAAACTCCCCATTACGCGTAAATACCCTAGCAGCGCTTGGGTCACCGTTGGCATCAGCAGGGGCCGTTGTAAACATCCCGGACCCGAGCATGGCAAGGTTCAGGGCGCCACCACGAGAGACGACAGCACCCTGCCCATCATTGCGCCGTGTGCCTGCGATCATACTGCCATCACCAGTCGCCGTCCGTGCAACTACATCAGGAGTACCAGAGCCATAGATGTCCGCAAATGATACGTCACTTTTCTTAAAACCTGTCGAACCTGCGTTTGAAATATTATTCGACACAACAGAAATCTCGTGCATCGCGCTTGCCATTCCAGAACGGATAATGCCGTACATTTGTTTCTCCAACTGCTAATTTCTAAACCTTGCACTGCAGAAACCATGCCAGCTATTGATATTTAATGCCTATGCGCAGACTGGACATCGGGATATAATTTTCTCTGATAATGTTAGGCGCGAGATTATTATGGGAAATTTCTCTTTAGTCCGAAACAGCGCAATACTTGCGGTTTACGCGAGTACGCTTTTTGGGGCTGTTATAGGTGTACTTGTGTCTGTCGCTGCTGCCACTTTCGTCGAGATCGTTGAATTTTTTACAATTTTGCGCGAGCAATCTGAACTCACCCACTTCGAGATTGGCCTTTTTTCCTTTAATCCCATTGTAGCGGTTATGATTACTGTTTCTGCAATATTGATACTTATAATCCGCTCCACATTTCAGATCGGCCGCTGGCACGGACCAGCTGACACCATGTACGTCGCTCACCAGGAGGTTGAACCTCTAGATATAAAAATTGGCGTCGCTTCCACTCTTGCAGCCCTTGCATCAGCATGCGGAGGAGCCTCAGTAGGCCAATACGGACCACTTGTACATTTTGGGGCAACGGTAAGTTCGCTCCTGAAGCGATTGTTATCGGTACAAGTCAAAGGTAATGTCGTCATAGGCGCAGGCGTCGCTGCAGCGATATCGGCGGGCTTTGATGCGCCAATCGCGGGCATCATATTCGCGCACGAAGCTATCATTCGTCATTTTTCACCTAAGGCAATGGCACCGATTGCGACGAGCGCGATTGTTGCCGCTGCAATGGTAAACTACGTTTTTGTGTTACCAGACCCACTGGTGCTTCACGGTGAGCCCCCCGCGCTCGTGGCAGCGCTCTTACCAGTTATTTTTTCAGCCGTGTTTTTTGGATTTATTGCTGTTGTTTTCATGACTTGCCTTCGCAGCTCAACTCAACTTAACCAGAAATTAAAACTGCCAGCTCACCAATCAATTATCATTGCTATTTTGTCAGTAATTTTCATCGGTGCCCTGGTCCCATCTTCACTAGGATTGGGAACATCAACTCTGACTGAATTGTTGAGCATACCGCATAGCCTTGGATTTGTGCTCGCCCTGATAGCAGCAAAAATTATACTTACGAGTGCTTGCTTAGGCTTTGGCTTTTTCGGTGGCGTGTTTTCACCAGCTCTTCTTGTTGGGGCCGCATCTGGGGTAGCCGTATCGCGTATATTTGACGCCTCTATGTCAAGCGGCCTAACATCAGCGCTAACCCTCGCCGGTATGGCATCCGTAGCCGCTTGTGTTGTTGGAGCGCCACTTGCAACTGTATTCATCGTTCTTGAACTGACATTATCTTACGAGTTCACTCTGATCACGCTCTTGGCAGTAGTCGTGAGCCAAGTTGTGTCAGAAAATCTATTCGGACACTCGTTTTTCGACCGCCAGCTCATAGACCGGGGTATTGATTTGAGGTTTGGGCGGAGTCAGCTGGGGTTAACATTAACCAACATTACTGAATGCAGCACCTCAGATTTCTTGCAAGTTAGCGAAAGTACCAGCGTTTCATCCGTGATCGCTACAATGCGTAGTGAGGCGAAAACTGAAGCTTATTGCACGGATGAGAACGGGGCATTTGCAGGCAAAACAAATATCAACCTTCTACTTTCAGAGGATCCAAGCGCCACCGTATCTCTAGCTTTAGAAAGCGCCCCACTTGTTCTAAGTGCAGAGAGCTCTCTCAATGAAGCCATGGAAAAGGCTGCGACCTTTGTCGGTGAGAGTATACCTGTCGTTGATCTTGAAACCAAACAAATGACTGGCGTTGTAACTGAAGCCGATCTTTTTGCAGCTTACCTTGAAGTTCAAGAGGAAGTCCGACTCGTTGAGAAGTGATCAATCTTTCCGCGCCGAGAGTTCTGCGCGGAAAGTTTCGATTGCCCCCCATTTTTGTCGAACAACACCACGGGTCTGCTGCCGCTTTGCAAGGGGTACTTTGGCTTGCCAAACAGAAAATCTATCCAACTGCAATTCAGGACCAAGGGCAGCGAGTAATCTATCATATACTTGATCAGCACCGAGTGACTGACTTCTTTCAGCTCCCATCAGGAGGGGCTCACGGCCGTTCGCTAATGGCGCAAACTTACGCTGCTGGCCTGCTAAAGTGAAAAAATCACCCGAAGCCACCTGTGTGGCAGCCACTGGCTGAGTATCTTTGACACTTCGATGAGCATCTTCAAACCCCTTAAAATACCGCGCGCCACGTGCATCATCCGGTGAGTGATAATGCTTCACAGCCTCAACCCAAGAGCCGTGACGACTGTAGAGCTCTTTTAGGAAGGACGCTGCGTATTCTATATTGCGGGCTGGCTCCATCATCTGTTCAAGAGAAGCAAATTGATGTCCATGCCAGTAATGATTGATTTGCATACACCCGACATCAATATTTGTTCGCCCCTTCTCAGTGGCTTTCCTGAGATAGGCAAGCGCCTCTGCTCGGGTTTCAAAATAGAGACCTTTGCCGGAATGGTTCAATGTCCAAGGCCAAGCCTTACGCGTATTATCGACCTGACGGCCGGCTTCAATTCGAGATATTGCCGGCAGGTAACCCGCCGGCAGGCCCGCACGCAGCCCAACCTCAGCAGCCATGCCTTCACAATTTGGAACAGAGGGTATTGTGCCAGCCTCGACGTACTCAGTAGTAGTCACCAAACTTATACTAGCCAAAACAACGCCGATGATATGTCTCAGTCCGCCAATCATCGGATCAAGTCAAACAGGCTCTGCTGCCCTACCTTAGCGAAGACTTGACGCAACGCATCCCGGTTTACAATCAAGCTTTGAAGCTCAGTAATAATTTCTGTCAGATCAGCATCCTCAATACCCGAAATAGTCTCGGAAATCATAACTTCTTGCCTAGCCAACAAATCTGATTGCATCTCCGCAGTCGCCGCATATGCACCCACCTGTGCGCGCGACATCGCCATATGTGTCACAGCACTTTCCAGGCTGCCAATCGACACAGACAAATCATTATCGGTGTCAACAATAGTGGTGACGTCCGGCAGTACGCGTCCTTGAAACATATGCTGCACAGAGATTTTACTACTTGGGTGCTTTTCCGCGCCAACAATCCCATTTGTTTGAAAACTAGAAATAGTAAATGGCGCGCCGTCTCCATTTGACAGAATAATTGAATTTCCACCTTCGCCGTATCGCGCCGAAACACCAGATTGCGCCGAGAGAGCGTTAATCTCTTCCACAAGAGGGCGCATGACGCCTGACACTAGCTCAGTTTTCACTTCAACGGTTCCAAGGGGACCTTCAATCAACAAACCTTGAGGCGTAGGTTCACGGCCAATATCGAAGGTTAAATGAGCGCCATCAGGAGAATCCACTTTAAAACTTGTTTCACGATTAGCCATAACTTCGAGAGACGTGGCAAACTCAGACACAATATCAAAAACCGACTTTGGGCCTTGCTCAGTCTGGATACGCATAAACGTCGATGCGCCATCAACACTGGTTGCGACAGACTGGCTCTGTGAGACGGGCAAGCTGTGTAATCCCTCGTCACCGACATAGTCGACATCGCCGGCTAAGTTCATCTCAAACGGGTTGGAATTGGTCCGAAAGCCACCAAAAAGAGCCTGACCCTGGGCGTCTTTGGCATTAGCCAACCCAAATAAAAACTCTTTATGCTGCAAAACCTCTTTTTGGATAGATAGGCGATCTTGATCATTTAGAGTGGCAGTATCAGCCATAATTGAAA
>Ga0209654_1002989_pt1 | contig 10825 bp, 11 predicted proteins | sample SaaInl1SG_22_DNA_FD_184646 | JGI IMG/M metagenome (GOLD analysis project Ga0209654, IMG submission 184646) | Marine microbial communities from expanding oxygen minimum zones in the Saanich Inlet - ESP_161SG_22_DNA (SPAdes) (version 2) | ecosystem: Environmental > Aquatic > Marine > Intertidal... | reverse complement strand
CAATATGAACCCCATATAATCGGGTTGTAATGTTGCTACTTCAGCAACATTTTTGGGTTCGCGCATGCCACATACTTTTAATTTCATGGCTTAAAAGTTTTTATGAATTGCTGGGCAGCTTCTCCCGGAGTTTCGTGCAACATAAAATGTTCTCCCATTAAAAAACCATCAAATCCAGCCTGTTGCAGTGCAGCAATAGCGATGTGTGAGGAAATTCCACTTTCTGAAATTTTAACTTTATCGGATGGAATGTATTCCGCCATTGACAAACTGGTATCTAGCGATACTGAAAAATCTTTCAGATTACGGTTATTAACCCCAACCACGTCAATATATGCTAAGGGCGATTCATCGAGTTCGGTTTTATTATGGACTTCTAGGAGTACGTCCATGCCAATGCTTTTTGCGGTTTTGGCCAAAAGATTCGTTTCATCTGCGGTTAGACAAGCTGCAATGAGCAAAATAGCATCGGATCCATAAGCTTTTGCCTCATGAATTTGATATGTATCTACAATAAATTCTTTCCGCAATAGGGGAAGATTGCATGCGCTTCTTGCGAGAAGCAAGTCTTCTAAAGAACCACCAAAGTATTGACTATTTGTTAGCACGGACATGGCAGCAACGCCTGCTTTTTCATAGCCTTTTGCTACAGCTGCAGCTCTAGATTGCAATTTAATTTCTGGCTTAGACGGCGAACGTCTTTTGTGTTCCGCTACGATGCCCAATGGCGTGTTTTTTATGGCGTTAGAAAATGAAATTGTTTGCCTGTTGTAGAGGGGCATAGCGTATAGCTTTTTTTCAGAAACCACCGTTTTTTTAAGTGCAATCTCTTTTCGTTGATCTGCTACTATTTGTGCTAAAATACTCATGACTTGCTTAGCTCTAGAAGTTTAGTGAAGGCTTGTAATGCTTTTTTTGATTCAATGGATTCTTTTGCTTTTTCATAGCCTTCTGCTAACGAAATATCCAGTGCAGTTGCAATGGCAGTTCCTGCATTTGCGCAGACTACTTGTTTTTGCGCTTCTGTTGCCTCGTTGTTGAGAACTGCTTTGAAAATAGTTGCTGCAGCTTCAACTGTGGTTCCGCCTCCAATGGATTTTGGCGTTAGCGGTTTAAGTCCAAAATCGAATGGGCGAATAAGCATTTCGCCATTATTAGAAACAGCTTTTGTGGCTCCGGTAAGGGAAATTTCATCATAGCCATCAAGTGCATGTAAAATGCAAAAATTAGTATCTGTATCTTGAAATAAAAAGTGATACAATCGAAGTAGTGCCAGATTAAAAACACCAACAATTTGGTGCTTTGGCGCACATGGATTTACCAAAGGTCCCAACATGTTAAAAAATGTTTTGAGTTGTAACGCACGCCGAATGGGTGCTACGTGTTTCATGGCAGGGTGAAACAAGGGTGCGTGCAAAACACAAATTCCTGCGTTATCAATACATTTCTCCAAAAAACCGACATCATTAGAAAAGCGAATACCCAAAAACTCCATCACATTACTAGAGCCACACGATGAAGAAACGCCATAATTTCCGTGTTTTGCCACGTGAATACCTGCTCCTGCAGTCACAAAAGACGAAAGTGTTGAGATATTAAAAGTGTCTTTGCCATCGCCACCAGTTCCACATAAGTCAATAGGACTATATGCAGATAAATCTATAGCAATGCATAGTTCTAAGAGTGCATCTCGGAAGCCAGCCAATTCCTCTACCGTAATACTACGCATCATAAACACACTCAAAAAAGTAGTGATTTGATATGGGTCACCAGCACCATTACCAATAAGTAGCAATGCCTCTTTTGCTTCTTTTCTCGAGAGCTTTTCGTGTCGGGTCAGTCGTGTTAAAATTTCTTTCATTATATATTTTCGTTTTCTTAAAGCATAAGCATTATAACGAAACCCAATTTTTTAGCATTTTTTTTCCTTGTGGCGTAAGCACGGATTCGGGATGAAATTGTACACCATATAGCGGATAGCTTTCATGCTTAAAGGCCATCACTTGTCCGTTTTCTTCTTCTGCTAATATGGTGAATCCAGCTGGTAGTGGTCTGTCAACCACCCAAGAATGGTAGCGTCCAACCTCCAAGCTTTTAGGCAAATCGGCAAATAGTGGATCATCTTGTAGCACCGTCATCGTACTGGAAATACCATGGAAAACGGTAGAAAGATTTGTTAGCGTTCCGCCAAAAACCTCAGCAATGGCTTGATGGCCCAAACACACGCCCAGCATGGGAATGGTTTTCGCATATTTTTCAATTACGGGTTTTAATAACCCTGCCTCGTCAGGAATTCCAGGTCCAGGAGAAAGTACAATTTTATCAAATGTAGCTACTTCGTCCATGTCAAATTGATCGTTGCGTTTTACAGTAACCTTACAGTCGAGTTCCTCTAAATAATGCACTAAATTAAAAGTGAACGAATCGTAATTATCAATAACTAATATGTTCATGGAAATTGTTTTTCTGCTTTATCCATAGCGGTATTAAGCGCTCGTAATTTGTTATATACCTCTTGTAATTCACTTTCAGGCTTTGATTTGGATACCACTCCCGCTCCAGCGTGGTAGTGTAACATATTGTCTTTGCTCAAAAAGGAACGAATAATTATTGCATGGTTGTAATTTCCTTTGAAGTCAATAAAACCAATTGCACCTCCATAAAAAGCACGGTCACTATTTTCATATGCATCAATAAGCTGCATGGCACGGTGTTTAGGGGCGCCGCTTAAGGTTCCTGCCGGAAAGGTGTCTGCAACGACTTGCATGGTAGAGGTGTCTGCCTTTTTCACCCCTGTAACCTTAGAAACCAAGTGAATGACATGAGAATAAAACTGCACTTCTCGGTCTTTTTCAACTGTAACATGGTGTCCATGCCTACTTAAATCATTCCGTGCTAAATCCACAAGCATCATGTGTTCGGCATTTTCTTTAAGGTCTTGCGCTAATTCTTTGGCTTTAGCCTCGTCTTGGGCATCGTTTCCTGTTCGGATAAATGTTCCAGCAATGGGATGAATTTCTGCTACGCCGTCTTGCACAACCAATTGTGCCTCGGGCGAACTTCCAAAAATCTTGTAGTTTCCTAAATCAAAATAAAAAATATAGGGGGAGGGGTTGATGGATCGCAACACTCGGTATAAGCTGAAATCGTCTCCTTTGAAGGTTTGTGTAAAGCGTCGCGACAACACAATTTGGAACACATCTCCACGCATACAATGATGTATGCCTTTTTTGACCAATGCTACAAATTCATCGTCCGTCATGTTAGAGGCAGGCGTGCCTACTTTACTAAAAGCAAACGAATCACGTGCAGGTGCTTGAAGCAGTTTTACTACCTCTTCTAAGTTGCTATCAGCCTGGTAGCAATGGGCAAATAATTTGGCTTGATTGTTAAATACATTTACTGCAACAATGTTTTGATACAGGGCGTAATAAACTTCTGGAATTCCAGTTTTACTCTCTTTCTCTGCTACATCAATATCCTCAAAATATTGAACAGCCTCGTATGAAGTGTAGCCAAAAAGACCATTGGTTAAAAAGCGGGATTCGGATAAATCAGTTTCAAAATAGGATATGAATGTTTCTAACGCCTCTACCACTGAAAGCTCTTTGGTCAGTAGTGTTTCTTGTTTTGTTCCGTCTGGAAAAGTTTGCGTAATAAGTCCTTTGTGCACCTTGAAAGAAGCGATTGGGTTAAAACACAAATACGCAACACTATTGTCTTTAGCGCCATAGTCAGAGCTTTCCAAAAGTACGCTTTCTGGATATGCATCTCTAATTTTGAGGTACATATTCACCGGTGTCATGGTGTCGGTGAGTAATTCTCTAGTATCTGTGTTGAGTACAAACTTCATGGTTCAAAAATAAAAAAAGGCTTGTCAATACGACAAGCCTTTTGTGTGTTTCTAAAACGCCTATCGACTCCTTACAAGGAGTTCCACCAAAGCGATTTAGTTATAAATTTTTTCATCTGTTCAAATATACAACTCGACAGCTAAAAAACAAGTGATTAATAAGTAAAGCTTACGCTGAGTTCTAATTCGTCGTTTATAAGCTTATCTCCAAGATTTTCAAAAAATGTACCAGAACGGAATTTTACGTTGTACTTAGAACGGTCAATTTCTAAATCTGCAGTTGCTTTGTTACCGTCAAGTTTTAAAATAAAAGTTTCAGGATGTGTAATGCCTCTTATTGTAAAATCACCGGTCACTTTAAAACCACCCTCTGTTGGAATAGCTGAAGTGAATGTAAGTGTTGCTTCTGGGTGCTCATCAACACCAAAGAAATCATCTGATTTTAAGTGGCCTACAAGTTTAGCGCCATATGATTCAGAAAGATCTGTGCATACAATGCTGTTCATATCAACTATAAATGTTCCTCCCGTGAGATTGTCTCCATCAAACGAAATGCTTCCAGCGCTTATGGCAATAGTTCCTTCATGGGACTCGTTTGTTATTTTGCTTCCTTTCCAATCAATTAAACCATTAGAAATGGCAGTTGTTTGTGCGTGTAGTCCAAGCGCTAAAAATAGTGATGCCCCGAGGGCGATAAGATTTCTCTTTTTCATGTGTGTGTATTTAATATTCATGTTATTATTTTAATTTTTCTAGTAGTTGCAATAATTGTTCCTTTTCTTTCAATGTAAGTGAAGCGGTGATTTCTACTTCTCTTGCATCCAAAATAGGGTCTATTTCAGCCAGCAACTTAAGGCCTTTATTGGTAATGAAAATATCCACTTTCCGTCGATTTTTTTCGCAAACCTTTCGTTCTACCAACGCTTTTACAATGAGTCTATCCACCAGTCTTGATGTATTACTCATGCGTTGAATCATGTCGTTTGTGATGCTTTCCAAACAGGCAGCCGAACCATTTCTGCCGCGTAAAATACGCAGTACATTAAATTGTTGAAGTGTTAGGCCATAAGATTGTAACATCGTATTTATTTGGTCATATGCCATATTTCCACTTTGCATTAATCCTATAATAACATCTCTCTCAATCATTGTACTAACAATTATTGTCACGACAAATGTAATGTAATTTTTTAATTATATTTGATTTAATGAAAAAATACATATTTGTTGCGATTGGTTTGTTAGTTGTTTCTTGTGTATTTTCGCCCAAAAAGCAAAAAACGATGAACGAATTATCACCTATTGAATGGGCGGAATTGCAAAGCCAAACCCCCGAATCTGTTATTCTTGATGTCCGTACTGAAGATGAGTTTGAAAGTGGATACATTAAAAATGCACTGAATTTAGATATTCGTGGTGGCTCGGAATTTATATCATCCATTGAGGAATTAGATAAGTCCAAAGCATATTTTGTCTATTGTCGTTCGGGTGCTAGGAGTGGTCAAGCGTGTCAGCTTATGGAGCAAATGGGCTTTGAACAAGTTTATAATCTTGAAGGAGGCGTCCTTGCGTGGGAGGGCGATTTGGAGGAGTAATACTTCTTATGTTAGGTGCGCGAAGAATTGCTTACCTATTTATGGAAAACCCAGAATTTTCGCCGTGGTAAGTTGAAAACCACTGGCGGTGTGGCTATTGTTATAGTTAAGCCTGGTCAAGAAAATACACTGGCAGGTCCTGATTTTTTCAATGCACATATCAAAATCAACAGCACTCTTTGGGTTGGAAACGTGGAAATTCACGTAAATTCTTCCGATTGGTTTAATCATAATCACCAGAATGACAGCAATTATGATAATGTAATCCTTCACGTTGTTTGGAAGGCTGATGTTCCTGTTTTTGACCCGAGTCAACAACCTTTACCAACATTGTGCCTAGAGCAATATGCAAATAAAAACTTTGTCAAACGTTACACGAAATGGTTGACTCAAACTGATAAGTGGATATTATGCGAAGATAAGTTGCCTAAACTTTCCCAGTTCGTGCGCCAACAATTTTGGGAAAACCTATATGTGGAGCGCTTGATGGAAAAAACGACTTTAATACAAAGTTGGCTAACACTTACACAAAATAATTGGGAGGCCGTATTTTTTGTTTCCCTAGCTAAGGGGTTTGGACTTAGGCAAAACGGGATGGCATTTGCACATTTGGCACTTTCTATTCCGTGGATGGCGGTTTTAAAAAATACGTCTAATGTAGAACGTTTAGAAGCGCTTTTTATGGGTCAAGCCGGGCTTCTTGATAAGCCCTACGAAAACGAATATTTTCAAAAGCTGCAAAAAACGTACGCGTATTTAAAGCATAAATACAAGCTCAAACCATCATCAGAAAGAGCCACTTTTTTTAGGTTACGTCCAACAAACTTCCCTACCATTCGTTTGGCACAACTAGCTTGGCTAGTCCATCACAAACCACGGCTACTAAATCTGGTTCAAAAGGCTGAGACAATTCATGATTGGTATAATATATTGGACGCAAAAACATCAACTTTTTGGGACAACCATTATCATTTTGACACTCCATCCAAGCCCCGTGTAAATCGCCTTACGCGGCACTTTAAAGACTTGCTGTTGCTTAACACCATTTTTCCATTTTTATTTCAATATTACAGCTATTTGGGAGATGTGCGCAAGGCAGATATATTGGATTGGGTTCGTCAACTTCCTTCAGAAAAAAACAAGTATGTTACAAATTTTAATCGGTTAGGGTGTCATATAAAAGACGCGCTTGAAAGTCAAGCATGCATCCAGTTAAAACAGAATTATTGCACGCCCAGGCGTTGTTTAAAATGTGCTTTCGGACATACACTTTTAAATCTTTGATTACATTTGTGCGATGAGTTTGTTGCACGAAGCACGCTATTTTTTTGAAAAAAGAGGATTTGAAGTCTGTTCACGCCTTGCCGAGCGACTTGGAATGAAAGCAAAAAATGTGCGTATTTTTTTTATATATCTTAGCTTTTTTTCGTTGGGTGCTGGTTTTGCATTATATTTAGTGCTTGCCTTTTGGCTCAAAATGAAAGATCTTTTATTTGCGAAACGCTCATCCGTTTTCGATTTATAATCCACAAAAACAGTATGAAATTCCGAACCACATTTTTAATATCACTTTTTTGTTTGCCACTCACAGCTCAATCCACAGAAAAGGGGATAGATGAACGTATTAACGAAGCTTTTACCCCAATCGCTGATTGGTGGGGTGGTGTGATTTTGCATAACTTTCCAGGAACTGAAATCCCTACCATCATTTTCTTGTTGGTTGGTGGAGCATTGTTTTTCACCATCTATTTTGGGTTTATCAATTTTAGACGCTTTCCAACTGCCATAGGTGTTGTTCGTGGAAAATACGACGATATTGATCATCATAAAGCTGATAAGAAAGCAGCTGTGAGTATTGAAGATGGTGATGTTGTTGATACGATCAAAGACGAAAGCAAAGAGGGTGAGGTTAGTCACTTTCAGGCTTTAGCAACTGCAGTTTCAGGAACAGTTGGAAATGGGAATATTGCAGGTGTTGCACTTGCTATTGCCGTTGGTGGTCCCGGAGCTACTTTTTGGATGATTTTATGTGGTCTTATTGGTATGTCAACCAAATTTGTAGAATGTACATTAGGAGTTAAGTACCGAGATGTTGGTAAAGATGGAACTGTCTATGGTGGCCCGATGTATTATTTGACAAAAGGTTTAAAAGAAAGAGGATTTGCTAAATTTGGTAAGTTTTTAGCGATAGTATTTGCCGTATTGTGTGTTGGTGCTTCTTTTGGTGGAGGTAATGCCGCTCAGTCTAACCAGGCGGCCATGCAACTTGTTGACTCCTTTGGTATGACAGGCGGAAGCGCACGTACCATCATCGGAATTATCATGATGGTTTTTGTAGGGATTATAATCATTGGAGGTATTAAGCGTATTGCGTCAGTAACAGAGAAAGTGGTGCCGCTTATGGCAGCCATGTATATTGGTGCATGTTTATATATCATCATTACCAACTTCAGTTATGTAGATAACGCCTTTGGTCAAATTTTTTATCAAGCTTTTAACCCACAAGCTGGTTTAGGTGGTTTGTTAGGAGTTTTGATTACAGGATTTAGACGAGCAGCTTTTTCCAATGAAGCGGGAGCAGGGTCGGCATCAATTGCCCACTCCGCCGTTAAAACTAAATATGCGGCTTCTGAGGGGCTTGTGGCACTTCTGGAACCCTTTATAGATACCGTTGTGATTTGTACCATGACTGCATTGGTTATTATTATATTTAATGGAGATAATTCAGTTTTTGCATATGGTGGCGAAAACGGAGTAGTTCTAATAAATGGGGAGGCTGTTGAAGGTGCAGGAATTACTGCTGCTGCTTTTGCAGAATATATTTCTTTCTCTGGTCCTTTCTTAACAATCGCAGTAGTGTTGTTTGCTATATCAACCATGATTTCTTGGTCATACTACGGACTGCAATCTTGGATGTATATTTTTGGTAAAAGTAAATTATCAGACCTTACTTATAAATTATTGTTTTTGGCGTTTATTGTTATTGGTGCTGCTGGGGATATGTCTGCAGTATGGACATTTTCAGATGCCATGATTTTAGCATTGGTATTTCCAAATATGATTGGGCTATTTTTCCTATATCCAAAAGTTAAAGAAGAACTTACACGCTACCTTTCTGCTATTAGAACTAAAATTTAGAGTATGCCGTGAAAACTCCCCCCAAATTTCTTAACCTAACCAAAGCCCAACGGAAAGGAATCCTATGGACTTTGGTGTTGTTTTCGGCAGCACACCTGGGTGTAACATATTTCCCTAAAAAAACCCAAAAAGCTAATGTTTATTTGCAGAATGATACTCTTAAGCAAATGCAAATTGAAACACTTGCTGGAAAAAAACAGAAAAGCATTAGGGATACAATTTATCCATTTAACCCAAACTATATTACTGATTTTAAGGCATATCAGCTTGGTATTTCTGTAGATGCGGTAAATCGTATTCGCACTTACCGTGGTGCAGGTAAATATATAAGCTCAGAGCGTGTGTTTCAGCGAATAGCACAACTTTCAGACAGTGAATTATTACGCATACGACCTTATCTTAAAATTCCTAAACCGATTCTCGCCAAAAGAGAAAACCCAAAAAAGAAACGCGTCAAAAAGGAATTGAACGGAGCAACTGCCGACGATTTACAACAAGTCCATGGTATAGGGGAGGTGTTTGCAAACCGTATCATTGCTGTGCGTTACAAATTAGGGGGTTTTTTAGTAAAAGACCAACTGAGTGATGTTTGGGGGCTTAACTCAGAGACTCAAGATCAACTGTGGAAATATTTTATTCTCGACTCCGTTCCAATAATCAAAAAACAAAACATCAATAACTTAACCATAGCACAACTGGCTGATCACTATTACATTAGCACTTCATTAGCAAGTAGTATAGTAGCAATTAGAACACAAAAGGAATATCTTTCTTCGTGGAACGACTTGGTAGCTATTCAACAATTAGATTCCGTTAAAAAAGCAAGATTATCATTATATTTGTCTTTTAATTAGCTATGAAAACTGAATTACAAATTGGGCCTAGTTTCGAATTAGGAGAAACCCATAATATGGTAGCCGCTTCTGCGCGAGATTTTGCGCAACAGTACATTGCACCATACGTTATGGACTGGGACGAACGCCAGTTTTTTCCAAAAGAAGTCCTTCATCATGCTGGGAGTATGGGTTTTATGGGAATATTAGTACCTGAGATCTATGGCGGTGCTGGTTTGGGATATTTTGAATACACCGCAATTATCGAAGAAATTTCAAAGGTGGATCCTTCTATAGGTCTATCCATTGCTGCCCACAACTCATTGTGTACCAATCATATTTTACAGTTTGGCTCCGAAGATCAGAAGCAGCGTTGGCTGCCAAAATTGGCGTCTGGAGACTGGATTGGCGCGTGGGGACTTACTGAACACAATACAGGTTCTGATGCAGGCGGCATGAACTCAACTGCCGTACGCGATGGTGACGACTGGATTATAAATGGTACAAAAAATTTCATCACCCATGGCAGCAGTGGCGACATTGCAGTTGTGATAATACGAACGGGTGAGAAAGGCGATAGCCACGGTATGACGGCTTTTGCTATTGAACGGGGAACGCCTGGTTTTAGCGCAGGAAAAAAAGAAAATAAACTAGGGATGCGAGCTTCTGAAACTGCAGAACTGGTATTTGATCAATGTCGTATTCCTGACGAAAATAGATTGGGTGAAGTGGGCGATGGTTTTATTCAGTCCATGAAAATTTTGGATGGTGGACGCATATCCATTGCTGCACTTTCGTTAGGGATTGCACGTGGGGCATATGAGGCATCATTAAAATATTCTTCTGAGCGTGTACAGTTTGGAAAGCCAATTAACGCGTTTCAGGGTATTTCATTTAAGTTGGCACAAATGGCAACCGATATAGAAGCATCTGAATTGCTTATGCATAAAGCTTGCTACGAAAAGAATATGGGAAAAAGAATGACCAAAATAAGTGCTATGTGTAAGCTATTTGCTTCAGAAACTTGTGTTCGTGTTGCTAATGAAGCAGTTCAAATTTTTGGTGGTTATGGTTACTCAAAAGAATTTCCGGTAGAAAAATATTTACGCGATTCAAAGCTGTGTACCATAGGCGAGGGGACTTCAGAAATACAAAAAGTAGTCATTGCGAAACAAATTTTGAAATAGTCCTTGCAGGGTATTGAAAATTACTACTATATTTGCAACTTAATCATAAAGAAAGGAGGTTCGGTTCATGTTAATAATTCCAATCAAAGACGGTGAAAATATCGATCGCGCACTAAAGCGCTTCAAACGAAAGTTTGATAAAACAGGAACCATGCGTCAGTTACGCAGTCGTCAGACATTCACGAAACCATCTGTTTCGAGACGTGCTCAGATACAAAA
>Ga0209654_1002987_pt1 | contig 10827 bp, 8 predicted proteins | sample SaaInl1SG_22_DNA_FD_184646 | JGI IMG/M metagenome (GOLD analysis project Ga0209654, IMG submission 184646) | Marine microbial communities from expanding oxygen minimum zones in the Saanich Inlet - ESP_161SG_22_DNA (SPAdes) (version 2) | ecosystem: Environmental > Aquatic > Marine > Intertidal... | reverse complement strand
CCATCTGGTGTTGCTATAACGCTTTTGCCCAAGAACGACATTTCGCCTTGCTGACCAGCGCCATTCGCGTAAGCCAGAAAAACGCCGTTTTCATAAGCACGTGTGGGGATCATCGTCTCGGCTACCCAATTCCAATCAGCGCCAAGCGCTGTAGGCACCAAAACCAGCTCTGCGCCGAGTGCGGCGACATGCCTGAACGTTTCAGGAAACTCTGCGTCATAACAAATCAAAGTCGCAATTTTGAAACCACGAAATTCAAACAACGACACGCCATTCCCCGGTGCCAGAAAGTTGCACTCAAACCCTGGCGGAATTGCCAATTTGCGTTGGTGACCAAGTAAAACACCGTCTGGCCCAATGCACATCGCGCTATTGTAAAGCGTATCACCACCGCGTTCAGCATAGCCGCAATGGATTGCCACACCGTGCGCTTGTGCAAGTTTCTGAAGCTGCTTGGCAGTTGCACCATCACGGGGCTCGGCGCGTTCTTGCAGCTGATCGCCAATAAAATAACCGCAAGCAAACAGCTCTGGCAACACAAGCAAATCCGCACCCTGTGCTGAGACCTCGGGTAAATGCGTTTCAAGCCACGCCATACGCGCAGCCCAATCAGGTAGATCAGACGGCGCTTGTGCTATTGCCAAGGTGAGCATCGATCTAATTGGGTGTGACGAGCAGCTGGCGCGGATAATTGGTTAGATATTCAGCACCATTTTCTGTCACCACAATACTATCGCCGATTCGCCCGGCCGTCACCCCATCCACAGAGATGCCGCCATCAACAGCAAATGTCATTCCGGCTTGCAAAATCGTCGTGTCACCCGCTTTCAGTTCAGGCGCTTCGAGATAGGCAACGCCGATTGATCGGCCCGTACGGTAACCCGTCGCGTAGCCGCGCTCGGCATAAATTACATCGGCAGCAGCAGCGACACTTTCTGCCGTGACACCTGGTTTGATTGCAGCAATCGCCGCCTGTTGCGCGTCAATCGCAGCTTGCTGAACGCGTGCTGCTTCGTCAGTGACGTCGGCCACGTGGAACATACGGTCAAAACCAAGTTTGTATTGCTTAAATTGCGCCATATTGCAGAAACAGAAATAGACGGGATCCGCTTTTTCGTAGGCTTTCACCGATGCGCGGCGATGCACCATAGACGTATCACGCCCGCTTTGCAGAATTTGTAAGTTATGGATCATCGGGGATACAAACCGTTCCCAGCCTTGATCCGTCAGAAAACCCGCTGCTTTGCGTGTGCCGGCATCAATCACAGCCAGCGCACTTTCATATTCTTGCGCACCAACACGAAGCGAGCCATGCGCCGCCGCCATCATCGCGCCTGCGATTTCGCCCGCTTGCTTCATAACTTCGATCTCAAGTGGTGATTTGACCATCCTTTGCGCACCAAGAAGCGGTCCGATATCGCAAAGCTCAACGCTGCGATACTTTTCATCAATGTAGTGGCGCACAATTGCGGGCACATCCATTTGTTCGATCCAGATTTGATCAGGCGCATCAGGCAAACACGCCGACAAGGCCCTGCCCCAAGAGTTTTGACCTGCATCTTCCCAGCGGTGGATATCTTCAACCCAAGTCATTTCAGCGACCATTTCGCTCTCCATGAGCGGCGTAATCACACTTGGTTCACCCTCAGCACGCACAACAAGCATGCTCGGGCGGCCAAACTCGATCCCGAGATAGCCCCAAAAGCCCGCAAGATAAGCAATAGAACTTTCTGACGTGAAAACGGCATGGCTGATACCACGCGCTTGCATCTCGATTTGCAAACGCTCGGTGCGGCGTTTGGCTTCACTTAGCATGCAGTATCTCCCGTTTGATAAGGATACTTAGCAAGCCGTCGGCAACAAGACTTCAAAAAAGCGACGAAATATGTCGCTTCAGTGAAGCACGCGCCGTTTGCCTGCAGCGCCACCGCGTCGCTTCGGACTTGGTAGCGGTTGACTGGCATCGCGCAGATAACCCACAAACAGGTCTGCGGCCTCCGCCGTGTTGGAAAAATCGCCAAATAGGGGCAAAGCACGCTGCGCCTCTTTGGACGCGTTTGACCCCTTCGGCAACGTCATTGCCCATTCAAGAAACCCCGCTTTTGCAGCTTGAACATGTGCGTGGGCGCTGCCATCGACATCTTGCAATGCTCTAAATATTTGTTGTGCCGTCATTTTTGCTCCTTATGCCCACACCCCGGGGCGACTTTTTGGTGCGAAGGACTGAGCAGAGGAAACACATCAAAGCCAGCAAGAGCAGCGCATGTTTCGCCTGCTCCGCCACCCGCGGTTTCGGTTATCTACAAGGCTGGTTTCCGGGCTTAGGGCGAGTGGTTAAATGACTAACCCTGATCAAACACCTTCCCAGAGCGCGTGCTCCAGTGGTCTTGTTCAATCTCTCACCCACACCGTTGCGGGGGCAGCACCGGATTTCCACCGGTTTCCCAATTCTCCACCCCTACGACAGGGCAGCACCTTGTAGGATCATGCTACTTATAATCCAGAGCTGTGCGCAAGACTAACTTGCGCCGCACTAAGGTTTAAAAGCGGCTTTTCATTGCTAATATGGCGCGCAATGAGCTGTTTTTGCTGAACACGCGCTGGAATCATTTGAGCAGGCTTCATCACGCGTTTCTTACGCGCAAGATGCGGAAAAAGTGTCAAAACTTCACCACGTGCATCAGGATTAAGCGCGGCAATTGCTTCACGGCCAGTATAAAAACTCTCGGCCGGAGCGCCTTCTGCAAGAACAACCTGATGATGATCAAAGACCAAATGATAATAGTCCAACGCGTCTTCGTTTGGATCAATATAGATGCCCGGCATTTCAATCAGCCGAACAGCGGCGGCCAGCACGTCAGCCTCACCCAACATACGCGCTGCAATGGGCGAACTGACCTGTAATCGATGCTGACGCGATACACGCAAATCCCGCTTGGGCAAACCTTCGCCAAGCGCACCTGCAGTAATATGAACGGGGCGCAGATTTTCATATTGCTGCATTTGTGGGGCTGAAATCTAACTGAGCAGGTTCAATCGCAATGGTGCAAAACCACCGCCCGCCAGTGCGATAAGCGTATCTGGTTCTAATGTTTCGACCGCACATGGGCCTTGATCTGTTTCGATCAAAGTTCCTTCAGCAAAACAAACGAACGAAGAATACGTCCAGCCCGTTGTGTGGCTTTGATAGGTTCCAAGCATCGCACCAACCGTAAAGGCAGACCCAGGTGCTGGGATGAAGTACCATCCATTGGGGGATGCGTTGGTAAAGAAGAAAAAGAACGTTTCCACGTGTGGATTGCCAAGCGTGTCGGTGAAACTCACATTAATCGCGTAAGGCGCAGAACTGGTACTGCCAGCCGCGCCCCCATTGATCGTTACGGTCTCTGACGCATCGCCACCGCCTTGATAACTGCCGTCATTGTCATCCAAAACAACAGTGTAGGAGGTATTGTAAATCGCGTTATATCCCGTACCGCTCCAGCGAAATGCTTCTACAGTATAGGTTGCCATCGCTAGTTCTGCCCGGCTTTGGCAGCACGCAATTTCGCTTTCCGCTCAAGATCAGCGGCGCGAAACAAAAGCCGCTTGCCGCTTTGGGAGAGCTGAAAAGCAACCGCGCCTGTGCCGAGGTCTTGTTCAATGTCCAACACCGCCCGCGCGGGAGGAGCCTCACTGTGTTCGGTGCGTAAACGTTCTGAAAATGCCTTGTGACGCTGACTCAACACGCCTTCTTTATTATTCATAGTCACCCATACGCGCTAAAAAACTGCGCAAACTAACAAAAATTTTGGGTGCAGTTGACCGCTCGATCCTCTGCCAAGTTACGCTCTTTTGGCGATTAATCAAACTACGGTAGCATAAAACTCGTAAACCGCCAATTCAGTTAGTTACATTCTGCCCCGGCGGTGTTGCAAAAAAACTTAAGCCATTGTCAAAGGACTATTTTTTGACCGCTTCCTCGGCGTCTTGCGTGATTTGAGCTAGGATCTTAAGCGCATCATCTGCGCGATCTTCGGGAATAAACAAATGATCGTGGTAAAAACCCGCAACAGGGTTCACGCCCATTCCAGCGGCAGCAAGTTTGGTTGCAATCAGCGCAATGAAGCCAACCGCATCTAAAGCGGAATGCACGTTCAGCGTGATCATCCGCGCTGGGAATTCAAAGGCGTAACCCTGCGCAATCGCCTCCTCTTTGAGCAGGATAAGCGTTGTCCCCTCACCCTCTTGAAACACCATGCGCGGCGTAACCTTGGCAGGCACTTCGCGACTGGGCAAAGTCACAAAGACGAAGGTGCCCTCGAGCAATGTCGCTGACATGCTGCGCAGCAAAGTGTTGAGATCATGTTCACCACTCATGGGCGTTACCTTTAAAACGGAATGTCATCTGCTGCATCTGCGGCGGCAACGAAACGAGACACGACTTTCTTTGTGCCCGCCTTTTCGAAATCGATCTCAAGCTTGTCGCCCTCAATCCCGATAACCGCGCCATAGCCGAACTTCTGGTGAAACACCCTTTCACCCATGGAAAAACTCGACACGGCAGTCATGTCGATTGTGATATTCTTTGCTTCAGACGGTTGGCGCATCGGGCGTTGATCTTTGCGCGCTTGCAAGCGTTTCCACCCAGGCGAATTATACACATTCGCGTCCTGAACGCGCTGCTCCAAATCTGATTGAACGCGTGTGCCACCGCCCATCCCCATGCCCGCAGCACCGTAATTGCCACCGTAAAGGCCGGGGGGGGTAAGCACATCCACATGATCCTCAGGCAATTCGTCAATGAAGCGTGACGGCAGCGCGTTTTGCCATTGGCCAAACACCATGCGATTGGCTGCAAAGGAAATGGTGCAGATTTCTTCGGCGCGGGTGATGCCCACATAAGCGAGACGGCGTTCTTCCTCTAATCCCTTCAGGCCACTTTCATCCATGGAGCGTTGCGAGGGGAATAACCCATCTTCCCAACCGGGCAAGAAGACCGCTGGAAACTCAAGACCCTTGGCCCCGTGCAATGTCATAATGGAGACTTTGGCCCCATGATCATCCTGTTCATTGTCCATGATCAAGCTGACATGCTCAAGAAAACCTTGAAGGTTTTCAAATTGTTCCAGCGCTTTGACGAGTTCTTTAAGGTTTTCGAGCCGCCCTGGCCCTTCGGGTGTTTTGTCGTTCTGCCAATGAGCTGTGTAGCCAGACTCATCCAGAATAACCTGCGCGAGTTCGACATGGCCCATCTTGGGCGGACCATACTCGGGTTGGGTGAATGTCGGGCCATCATCAAGCACCGCATCATCGTCAACCACATTCGCCATAAGTGGCCCACGGGTTAATGCGGACCAGCGCGCAATTCCATCGACCAGCTTGCCAAGTTCCGTGACGCCTTTGCCACCGATCCCTTTGGTTTCGACGACAATGCGCGCGCCCTCAAGCAAACTCACACCATTTTCGCGCGCAGCCATTTGGATTTTTTGTTGTGCTTTGTCCCCAAGGCCCCGTTTTGGCGTGTTGACGATCCGCTCGAATGCAAGATCATCATCAGGCGATGTGACAACCCTGAAATAGGCCATAGCATCGCGAATTTCCATGCGCTCGTAAAAGCGCGGACCACCAATCACGCGATAAGGAAGACCGATGGTGAGAAAGCGATCTTCAAACGCGCGCATTTGATGCGATGCACGTACGAGAATTGCCATGTTATCCAGTGACATCGGTGACAGACCGCGCGTGCCACTCTGCATCGCTTCAATCTCTTCGCCAATCCAGCGCGCCTCTTCTTCGCCGTCCCAATGACCGATCAGACGAACTTTTTCGCCCTCCTCCTCTGCGGTCCAAAGGTCTTTGCCAAGACGCCCTTCATTGCCCGCGATCACATTGGACGCGGCGGCCAGAATATGGGGAGTAGAGCGGTAATTCTGCTCAAGTCGCACGACCTTCGCGCCCGGAAAATCCTTTTCAAACCGCAGGATATTGCCAACTTCGGCCCCACGCCATCCATAGATCGACTGATCATCGTCGCCGACGCAACAGATGTTCTTGTGTCCCCCCGCAAGCAAACGCAGCCAGAGATATTGCGCGACGTTCGTATCCTGATACTCGTCCACCAGAATGTAGCGGAACCAGCGCTGATATTGGTTGAGCACATCGTCGTGGGTCTGGAAAATCGTGACCACATGCAGCAACAGATCACCGAAATCGACCGCGTTGAGTTCCAAAAGCCGTTTTTGGTACATCTCGTAAAACTCAGTGCCGCGATTATTGTAAGCCCCAGCATCCGCGCTTGGCACTTTGTCCGGCGTCAAAGCACGGTTCTTCCAACCATCAATAAGGCCTGCCAACATACGCGCAGGCCAGCGTTTGTCATCGATATTCTCTGCGCGCAAAAGCTGTTTGAGCAGACGGATTTGATCATCCGTATCAAGAATCGTGAAATTGCTTTTAAGGCCGACCAGTTCCGCATGGCGGCGCAGAAGCTTCACACAGATAGAGTGAAATGTGCCAAGCCACGGCATTCCTTCGATAGATTTTCCAAGCATCCCACCGACACGGTTTTTCATCTCGCGCGCGGCTTTGTTGGTAAAGGTCACCGCCAGAATTTCATTAGGGCGTGCTTTGGATGCATTCATCAGATGAACAATGCGCGTTGTCAGCGCTTTGGTCTTACCCGTCCCTGCCCCCGCCAACATAAGGACTGGGCCATCCAAAGTTTCCACCGCTTCACGCTGCGCGGGATTAAGGCCATCCAGATAAGGCATCGGACGCGCAGACATCGCGCGTTGAGAGAGGGCCACGGAGGCGCCGTCAAAGGCGTCCATTTCATCAAAGTTGCTCATGGGTAGGACTCTAGCGCGCAAATGCCAATAGGAAAAGAGAGGTTCTTGATCTGTTCTGCATTCTTTTGCTAGACAAATGCCGCGACGCAGCAAAGACTGCATTCATGGATTTACACTCAACCTACCCCGCAATCTCTGATTTGCGCACGGCTGCAAAGCGGCGTATCCCGCATTTTGTTTGGGAATATCTCGATAGCGCGACAGGCAACGAGGCCACGAAAGCACGCAATCGGGCCAAGCTGGATGAGGTGTTGATGATGCCCTCGATCCTGCATGGAGCGATGGTGCCAGACTTGAGCGTCAACTTGTTGGGTCAGACCTTGCCCCTACCCTTTGGCGTCGCGCCTGTTGGGATGTCTGGGTTAATCTGGCCCGATGCGGAACGTCTGCTCGCGTCTAATGCGGCAAAACTTGGCATCCCGTACACCTTATCGACAGTGGCCACCCGCACACCTGAAGATGTTGCACCCCATCTTGGGGCTCAGGGTTGGTTTCAAATGTATCCGCCGCGCGACGATGGGATTCGTAGTGATATGCTGGCGCGCGCGAAATCAGCGGGATTTCACACATTGGTGCTGACCGTTGATGTGCCTGTCGCCTCCCGCCGTGAGCGCCAACTCAGGGGTGGCTTGCAGCAGCCGCCAAAACTCACACCACGTTTGCTGGCTCAGGTGGCCATGTGCCCGAATTGGGCAATCGGAACAGCGACGCTGGGCATGCCGCGTATGCGATTGATGGACAGCTATGCGGATCACTTGAAAGGTCAGACCGAGGGTCTCAGCAGCACCGCCCATGTCGGATATTTACTGCGCACATCACCAGATTGGTACTATCTGACTGACCTTCGTGCTAAATGGGATGGTCCTTTGATCGTCAAAGGCGTGCTCAACGTCGCTGATGTGGCCCGCCTTGAAAGCGCAGGGGTGGATGCAATCTGGCTGTCCAATCATGCGGGGCGTCAGTTTGATGCGGCCCCTGCTCCAATTGAAATACTGCAACACGCTCGGGCCGCGACGAAGCTTCCTTTGATCTTTGACAGCGGCATCGAAGGCGGGCTGGATATTTTGCGTGCCTTCGCTTTGGGCGCAGATTTTGTGATGCTTGGACGCGCATGGCACTATGCGCTTGGCGCACTTGGCGAAAAAGGACCTGCGCATCTGGCCGATATGCTGAAATCAGATCTAGCGGCCAATATGGGCCAAATCGGTGCGCAACGCTTGAGCGATGTGCCCAAGACGATTCTTACTTCGGGTTAAGTCGACCCGTTGACAACCGGTGTTTAGCGTTAACACAAGCGCTTGTTACCGTTAAACACCCAGAAATACGAATATCGCGCATAGGTTTTAGTGTGTAAAAACCGCGCAACAGACCAACTCGGGAAGGCTAACATGACTGAATTCAACAAAATCCTCATCGCTAATCGCGGAGAAATTGCGATCCGTATTATGCGCGCAGCCAACGAGCTCGGAAAGAAAACCGTCGCCGTTTATGCCGAAGAGGATAAACTGGGTCTGCACCGTTTCAAAGCAGACGAAGCTTACCGTATTGGCGAAGGTCTCGGACCTGTCGCAGCTTATCTCTCGATCGACGAAATTATTCGCGTCGCAAAAGCATCTGGCGCGGATGCCATCCACCCGGGCTACGGTTTGCTGTCGGAGAACCCCGATTTTGTTGACGCCTGTGATGCCAACGGGATCACATTCATTGGCCCCAAGGCAGCAACGATGCGCGCTCTTGGTGACAAAGCCTCCGCGCGGCGCGTGGCAATTGAAGCAGGTGTTCCAGTTGTGCCTGCAACAGAAGTGCTTGGCGACGACATGGCTGCAATCAAGAAAGAAGCGGGCGACGTTGGGTACCCGCTGATGCTTAAAGCGTCATGGGGCGGTGGCGGTCGCGGCATGCGTCCGATCCATTCTGAAGACGAGGTCGAAGAGAAGGTTCTTGAAGGGCGCCGTGAAGCTGAGGCCGCTTTTGGCAATGGCGAAGGCTATCTTGAAAAGATGATTATCCGCGCCCGTCACGTCGAGGTTCAAATTCTCGGGGACAGTCATGGCGGCATGTATCACCTGTTTGAGCGTGATTGCTCTGTTCAACGCCGCAATCAGAAAGTCGTAGAGCGCGCCCCTGCCCCATATTTGAGCGAAGAACAACGTGTCGAAATTTGTGATCTTGGTCGCAAAATTTGTGCGCATGTGAATTATGAGTGCGCTGGTACTGTCGAATTCCTGATGGATATGGACAGCGGCAAGTTCTACTTCATCGAAGTGAATCCGCGTGTACAGGTAGAACACACAGTCACAGAAGAAGTGACTGGCATTGATATTGTCCAAGCCCAGATCAAAATCGCTGAGGGCAAAACGATTGCTGAAGCGACGGGCAAAGCAAGCCAAGAAGAGGTGCGTTTGAATGGACACGCGCTGCAAACGCGGATCACCACCGAAGACCCACTGAACAACTTCATCCCCGATTATGGCCGCATCACGGCCTTTCGCGAAGCGCAAGGCATGGGCATTCGTCTGGATGGCGGGACAGCTTACTCAGGCGGCGTGATCACGCGCTACTATGACAGCCTTTTGATGAAAGTGACCGCCCACGCACCAACACCTGAAGCAGCGATTGCGCGCATGGACCGTGCGTTGCGCGAATTTCGTATTCGTGGCGTCAGTACAAACATCGCGTTTGTAGAAAACCTGCTGAAGCACGAAACGTTCTTAAGCAACGAATATACAACCACATTCATCGACAACACACCGGACTTGTTCGATTTCAAGAAGCGCCGCGACCGTGCGACGAAATTGTTGATTTATATTGCTGACATCACTGTGAACGGCCATCCGGAAACTGCTGGCCGCGCGTTGCCAGCCGCAGATTTGAAAACACCTAAGGCCCAAGTGGTCACAAATGACGCCGCACCCTACGGCACGCGCAATTTACTAGATGAAAAAGGTCCGCAAGCGGTTGCCGATTGGATGGCTGCGCAAAAGCAGTTGTTACTAACAGATACAACAATGCGGGACGGTCATCAGAGCTTGCTCGCCACGCGGATGCGTTCAATCGATATGATCCGTGTCGCGCCGACGTATGCCTCTGAAATGTCAAACCTTTTCTCTGTTGAATGCTGGGGCGGTGCGACCTTTGATGTGGCGTATCGCTTCTTGCAAGAATGCCCATGGCAGCGCTTGCGTGATATTCGCGAAGCGATGCCGAATGTCATGACTCAAATGCTTTTGCGCTCTGCGAATGGGGTTGGGTACACGAATTATCCCGACAATGTCGTGCAGGAATTCGTACGCCAGGCCGCAGAAACCGGCGTAGATGTGTTTCGCGTGTTTGACAGCCTTAACTGGACAGAAAACATGCGGGTCGCGATGGACGCGGTGATTGAGGCGAACAAGGTCTGTGAAGGCACGATTTGCTATACTGGCGACGTTTTGAATGCTGATCGCGCGAAGTATGATCTCAAGTACTATGTGCAAATGGGTAAAAAGCTGAAAGCTGCTGGCGCGCACGTGCTTGGCTTGAAGGATATGGCCGGATTGCTGAAACCCGCATCTGCGCGCGTTCTTGTCAAAGCGCTGAAGGAAGAGGTCGGACTGCCAATCCACTTCCACACACATGACACCGCAGGTATTGCTTGTGCGACGATCCTTGCAGCGTCCGAAGCTGGCGTTGATGCTGTGGACTGCGCAATGGATGCGCTGTCGGGCAACACCAGCCAAGCGACCCTTGGCACGGTTGTTGAATCTTTGCGTCATACTGATCGTGACACAGGTCTAAATATGGATAGCGTGCGCCGCATTTCTGATTACTGGGAGCAAGTGCGCGCGCAATATGCTGCGTTTGAAACAGGTCAGCAGGCGCCCTCTTCCGAGGTTTACCTGCATGAGATGCCCGGTGGTCAATTTACAAACCTCAAAGCGCAAGCCCGCTCAATGGGGCTTGAAGAGCGTTGGCCCGAGGTTGCCAACACCTATGCCAATGTAAACCAGATGTTTGG
>Ga0209654_1002985_pt1 | contig 10836 bp, 10 predicted proteins | sample SaaInl1SG_22_DNA_FD_184646 | JGI IMG/M metagenome (GOLD analysis project Ga0209654, IMG submission 184646) | Marine microbial communities from expanding oxygen minimum zones in the Saanich Inlet - ESP_161SG_22_DNA (SPAdes) (version 2) | ecosystem: Environmental > Aquatic > Marine > Intertidal... | reverse complement strand
CATCGCAATTTTTGTTGGCCGAACACGGTAAAGCCCGATTTTATCGCCTTTTGGGCGTTGGCGTGGTACCGATCGGATGCGGCCGGATGACCAAGCCAGAAACTCACCCACGAGCTGTTTTGATGTAACCTCAGCCTCGATCACCCATGCTCGTTCGGCGCGGGACAAAGAATCGATAAAGATGGCGCGCCCGCCAAGCCATCGCGCCTTTAACGCTGTTTCACGTTGCCCGTCAATTTTCCGCTTTTTGGCAAATATCTCCAATCGCTGGCTCATAACCTGCGCGATGTGAACCATGTCAACAGCAACCGCATCCAAAGCTGCCCGCATGCCGGCAGCCGATGAAACCGTCATCTCAAACAGGCGGGGTGGGCGAAACCCAAACAAGCCTGATTTACCCGCAAGCATATCAAGGCTGATTGGCCCGCGCACTGGCTTGCCGGTGAATTCAATGAAAAAGCTGAGGCGTTTTTGCTGTTTGCGGGTTAACAGCCGGTCGGCAAAAAAATCCGCCGCAGCCGCCAATAATTCAACTTTGCCTTCAGATGTTCCTGCATCAGATCCAGTTTTGGCTTGGTTTGACGTTATTGCCGGAATCACCTCGATCATCTTTACCCTATCCCTTTAGTCACTTCCCACATTCCACCGCGTCGATTGCGGGGCAGCCAACATTTGAAATGAAGGCCTTGCTCGCCAATTTGCAATCAATGATAGCCCGACTTCAGGTTTACTCCAATTTACTAATTTAAATGCTGCAAATTTTAAAAGAAGCTGTGGTTTAAGATCTGGTCAGATAACCGGCTTTGCGACGGAAAAACCCTATTGACTGGCTGGCCGACTGTCCGCAATCTTAACACGCCGCAATCTTGATCGATTGTCAGGACTGACAAAAATGACCCACACAAAAAATACGGCCGATTCGCGCCGCCAACCAAGATAAAAGAATGGGAAAACCATGGATAAAGATCTATTTGAAACTGGCCTTGAAAAACGCAAAGCAACCCTTGGTGCCGAATATGTCCAAAAATCACTTGATGGTGCTGATGATTTTTCGCGCCCCTTTCAAGAGGCCATGACCGCTTGGTGCTGGGGCTTTGGCTGGGGCGATGAGGCGATTGACGTCAAAACACGGTCAATGATGAACCTCAGCATGATTGGCGCGCTTGGCAAAATGACCGAATGGGAATTACATTGCCGCGGCGCAATCAAGAACGGTGTCACACGCGAAGAATTGCGCGCGATCATCCATGTCATCGGCATTTATTGCGGCGTTCCGCAGGCGCTGGAATGTATGCGCGCGGCGCGTAAAGTGCTTGATGAAACTGAATGAGGTCAACCACCTGCAACAGCTAGACAAAGACCGGCACAAGAAACGAGGCCTTACGCCCACCGGTCTTGTGTCTTTTTTCTAGCTGTGCGAAAATCCTGCGTCTCTGACTATGAAACATAGACAAAACCAGTTATTGTGTTTTATTAGAGGTGTGTTATCTGGCACAAAAATATATTATAACCCACTTGCGGGCTGAAACTCAGCGTCGCATTACGGACTAGGGGGCATAAAATGCGCCAACTATTAACAAAAGTTGCAATCTTGGCTGCTGCGTTGAACGCATCGCCTCTTGTCGCAGGTGGCTTGCCCGAACCAAGCGTAAGCGACGCTGCAATGAACACCCAAGCAAGCAGCACGACGCCAACAAATTCAGCATCGGCAAGCTTGGCTTCGACAAATTCAGCATCAACAAGTTCAGCCGCGGCCAGCACAACAGCCGCATCTACTGGTGCCAGCACAAATAATGAGGGTGCCAGCGATGGCACGGGCTTTATTGCGATTGAGGATGATCCGCTTATCGTCGATACATCTGCCATCATGGATAGTGATGGCATGGGCAAGGTTCAGGTCCAATGGCAAGTTTCTAAAGACGGCAACAGCTGGATGAATTTAACTGGCGCTGTTCAGCAGTCATTTACCCCGCGCGAGCGCCATGTTGGCCAAAGACTGCGGGTACAAATTTCCTATGTTGATGGGCATGGCAATCTAGAAACACTTGTCAGCCCGCCATCGACCCCTGTTCAAAATGTAAACGACAAACCAACTGGCGCACCACGATTGGCTGGTATCGCGCGTGAAGAGGATGCGTTGGTTGTTGATAAAAGCCTGATTGCCGATGAAGATGGTGTTGGCCCTTATTCGGTGATTTGGCAGCGCTCAAGCTCCAAAACCGACTGGCAGGCTTTTCCTGATGCAGTTGGCGAAATTTTACCGTTAACACAAAGTCATGTTGGCTATTCCTATCGGGCAGTTGTGTCATATACAGATGGTCACGGAACGCGTGAAATCCTTGTGACCAGCCCATCAGAGACCGTTATCAATGTGGATGACCCTGTTGAAGGCGAAGTGGTCATAGCTGGCAAGCCGCTTGAAGGCGGAATGCTGGTCGCCAATACCGAGCGTGTTTTTGATGAAGATGGCATTGCCAGCCTATCCATAGGATGGGAATCATCAAAAGATGGCCGCAATTGGCAAGCCATTGAAACAACAAGCACAAGCCGGTTTGACCTGTCACAAAGCATGGTAGGGCGTCAGATTCGCGCCCGGGTGAGCGTTGTTGATACGTTCGGCGTTGAAACTGTGATCTTCAGCCAGGCAACCAATACGGTGAAAAATGTGAACAACAAGCCTGCTGGCAAAATTCTTGTCAGGCGCGTCGGCAGCTAATACACACCACCGCTTCGGCGCTAAAAAATACAACACAAAAACCGCAATATTGGGAAAAACACCTGATCATTTGCGGTTTTTTGCATTTTTCACTTTCCCCAAAAGAAAAATCAAGACACACTATAGATCGCATGAAACGAGCATGGTTATATCAATTTGTTGATTTTCAGCGTGGTCAACGCCCAAACCATAACTTGACCTTCATTCATCCCCACAACGTCTCTTCGTTTATGGAGTATTGTCATGCGCATGACCGATCATGACTCACGGCAAGATTGCCGCGTCATTCCTTTCGTAAGGCCTGTCACCAGTGAAGATAATGTCGTGACAAGCAGCATTGCTGCCGTCATCGCCGTCACGATTTTGCATCATGAGGGCGAGTCGCCCGAAGAACGCCTTCTTGAAATCATCGAAGCATCCGGTGAGGCCGAGGTTCTTGATATTGCTGATGTGCTGGAAGAATTTGAAACGCTTGGCAATGCGCCAATGCCATTTGACCGGCCAGCGAATGACAATCAATATCTAACGCGCATTTAAGCCAGGACCATAAAAAACGCTCCGGCAAATGCCGGAGCGTCATATTGGAATTCAGCGATTGGCCAGCGATTAATCAGACAAAAAGCTGACCGCGGAGGCTAGCAGCAAATTTTGGCAGCAAATTCAGGCTATTTCTGCGCTGATTTCACCAACCGCCATGCCACTGGCATCAAACAGGCAGCAATCACCAGCTTTAACGCATCACCATACAAAAATTTCGCCATGCCAAGCATCAGCGCTTTTTCCATACCGATAAAGCTTGTTAGCCATGATACGCCCATTGCATAGATCACGGCGTTACCAATCACCATTGCAATCACCGTGCTGATGACCGAGCGGCCCATGCCGCGTTCGGCCAAAAAGCCCATAACAACCGCCGCGACTAAAAAGCCGGCAAGATAACCACCCGTTGGCCCGACCAATGCCGCCATACCAACAGCAGCGCCAGCAAAAACCGGCAATCCCATTGCCCCTTGAAGCAAATAAGCCGCAATTGTTGCCCCGCCAAGGCGCGGGCCATAGGTCATGCCAATCAACAGAACAACCAATGTTTGCCCTGTTACCGGCACCGGATAAAACGGAATTTTGATTTGTGCCGAAACGGCCAAAAGCAGGCTGCCAACCACAATCAGAAACGCCTTTGCAATAGGTGCCGATATCGCCTTTCCTACAAAGGGGCCAAAAAGAATAGCATCTGTTAGCACATGATGGCGCATCACTGCCGTAGTTGATGACACAGGTTTATGCATTAATCGTCTCCTGCCGGTAAAATATATCAGGCCAAACTATAGGGCGAGGCGTCACACAAAGCAATAACGACACATCCGATTTCAAACAGGGCTGTTTTGACCATCATCCAGATTAGATAAAGGCTGCTTATTTATTGATTTTTCACCTTGGTCGCAAATTCAGGATGGCAAATCTGCCATTGCCAGCGCCGCGTCAAGCATCGCATCAAATGCGGTGAAAGGTGCCATCACCACATAGCCATCACCAACGCCAGCCGTAATCGAAACCGGCGTACCATTCACCCGATTCGAGGTGCCAGTTCGTTTGCCAAACGCTAGCGTGACGTCATCCAACGGCCATTCCAGCCCGTGTGAGCGCAAAAAATGCTGTGTGCCAAGTGGCCAGACCGAAAACCGGCTTGCCAGCGGCAAGGTAATTTCAAAATCACCGCGCAAACGCAATAAAACATCATCACCACCAACCAATAATACCGGCCGGTCATGCGGCAATCGCGCCAGCGCATCAAGCGCCGCCAAGGAATGATCAAACCGGCCATCGAGAAAACCAATGCCGACGATCAAAGGCGCCGAAATCAAATCAAGCGATTTTTCAAAATCAGTATCATCTTGTCCAGATCGCTTTATCTGGCGAATATCATCGGCAAGCTGATCAAGATTATTTGCCGAATCCATATCGCCAATCACCGCTTGTGGACGAAGCCCACATGACAAAGCCGTGCCAAGCCCACCATCTGCCGCCACAACCGGCCAGTTTTGACAGCGATCAAGACAAGATCGCAATGATCCGGCGATTGGGGCCGCACCAAATAACAGAATTGGGGCGGTAAATAGCAATTGATCATCTTGGCCATATGCCATGTTCGAGCCCCCAAAATATCGGATTTAGCGATGCCGGACGAAACGATATCAGATTGTCAGCATCGCACCAAATTCACAGTTCGGGCAAGTTCGCATTAATCGTAATATTAGGCGTTGTGATCAAAGTTAGAAGCTGCTAAGTTTATATCATGGATCAGAACTTGTCACCATTGGCAAACTCACAGCCCGCAACAGGCGGGCCACGCGACCCTGCGACCGCATTTCATAGTCTTTTGATTCTATTTCCGGTTCTGTTGGCTGGCTATGTGATGACGCATATCGAATCTGAATTTAATGATATTCTGTTCAAGGCGATTGCCGATGCCTATATTCAGGTCAGCACCTTTGTTGCTGGTACATTCTTCATTTTCTATGGCATTGAACGGGTTTTGAATATTGATGCCGCTGCGGCGCTGCGCAAAGCGACGGTCTGGCAAGTGCCTGTTGCCGCCGCGCTTGGCGCGCTTCCCGGTTGTGGCGGGGCCATTATTGTGGTGACACAATATGTATCGGGCCGGCTTAGTTTTGGCAGTGTTGTTGCGGTATTGACCGCGACAATGGGCGACGCTGCATTTCTTTTGATTGCCCAGAAGCCGCTTGTCGGTCTTGCGATGGTTGCGCTTGGGTTTGTTGTTGGCACATTCAGCGGCTGGATCGTCAATTATATTCATGGCCGTGATTTTTTGCGCGGCTCGCTTGGCGACGGGCATGATGTCGACCATTTGAACGAGGATGCCAGCACGCCATGGCTAGACCGGATCTGGTTAATTATCATGCTTCCCGGGTTGGTTCTTGCCGCGCTTGTTGCCTTTCAGGTCGATGTTGATGCGTTGTTTGCAAGCGATTATCTCGACAAGCCAGCAAGCCTTCTTGGCGTGCTTGGCGGCGTTTTAGCCGTTACCATGCGGTTGGCACCACGATTTGGCATTCGTGGCGATACCGCCTTTTCGGCAAGCGGAACAATCCTCCGGCGCACCGTTGCCGATACTAATTTTGTGACCGTCTGGGTGATTGGCGCCTATCTGGTGTTTGATTTATCGGTTTATTTCTTTGCGATTGACCTAAAGCAAGTCTTTAGCGGCTTTACGCTTTTCACCCCGATGATCGCCATTTTGATTGGCTTTTTACCCGGATGCGGGCCGCAGGTTCTGGTCACGACAATGTATCTTGCTGGTATTCTGCCGCTATCGGCGCAGATCGGAAACGCGCTTAGCAATGATGGTGACGCGCTGTTTCCGGCGATTGCGATTGCCCCCAAAGTGGCGGTAGTGGCAACCCTTTATTCCGCCGTACCAGCGGTGATCATTTCCTATGGCTGGCTGTTTTTGGTTGAATGGTGATCGCATTGACCCGTTCAAGCAATTGCCTGCCACCGCTTATCGATAATGAAATCTGCGGCCGCGCTTCAGCCTTGTTCAGCCCAAGACGATGGATCGCCTGACAGACGCGAGCATTCGCTTCGGCCACTTGGGGATGTTGCAATAGAGATTGTTCGATCGCCGGTTGCAGCATTTGCGTATCAGCTGCCACGACGCCGCTTGTCAGCAGAAGACAGGACGTACCCACTGTAAACGGTAAAAGATGATGAAATTTTTTCTGCCCGACATAAGCCATTTTTTCCTCCAAAATAATTAGGTCAGCACCTTAATTTTCGGTGCTAAATCCAAGTTGAAGGATAGGCAGATGAGTCTTAATTTAACGTAAACGCAAAGGTGCTAATTTCGTATTTTACGATTTTGTAGTGATTTTTTTGATTGTTTATTAATGAGTTATTAAAAACTAATTAAATTAACGTAAATAAATTGGAACCATGATGATGAAATCAGGTAACTCGCAGAAAGCTTGGGCATGAAACCTGAGAACAGCATCACAATTTTACAAAAAAAATTAACATTTACGCCGAGTCGGCTAGCCCCTATTGGCACCAAACTGCCAAGGCTGGCCAGATGCGGCCAAGATCGCATCGGCCGGTGATCAGGGTTGGTAAAAGGCGGGTAATCACTTATGCTTTGAAAAAGGGTGCTTTGAAAAAGATACTTTGAAAAAGGCGACCTGCCGTCACTAGTGATTTGATGACCGCGATTTTACGACAATAACTTTACGGCGGTGATTTTAACCACCCCTGTTTTCCAAGGCAGTGTCATTGATGTTTGAGATCATTTTATTCGCACCGCAAATCCCGCCCAACACCGGCAATATTATCCGGCTGTCGGCAAATAGCGGTAATCGTCTGCATCTGGTCAAACCGCTTGGCTTTACGCTTGACGAAAAATCATGCCGGCGTGCGGGGCTAGATTATCACGCGCTAAGCGATGTTCATATTCATGATGATCTGGCGGCCTGTTTGGACTGGCTTGACCAGCCGCGGCTTTTTGCGATTACCACAAAGGGCGAAGGCACCATATATGACCGCGCCTTTGCCCCGGGAGATGCTTTTCTATTTGGCTCGGAAATCTCGGGGTTGCCAGCCGATGTTCATGCCCGCATTGCGTCGGATCACAAATTACGTTTGCCAATGGTGGCAAATAACCGGTCGCTAAATCTTGCTAATGCCGTCTCGATTGTGATTTATGAAGCGTGGCGTCAGCATGATTTTGCTGGCAGTTAATTTCGAACCGGCGCAAAGGCGGTTCATCACCCCTATAATATACCCTGCAATATACGCTATAATATAAAGGTCTGTTTTTGATCCCTGTCCGGTAATCACCCAACCCTTGTTTCATCATTTTTGCGCCATTCCGGCCGCACAAGAGTAATGCACATGCCAAACATGCCAAACCCGTCAATGCCCCCTCTTGCCATCGACCCGCCGAAAGCTGGTGAAATGGTGGCGCTTGCTGATGATCTTTACTGGATGCGCTTTACCCTTCCCTTTCGGTTAAACCATATCAATCTCTATGCCTTTGATACGAAAGATGGTTGGCTGCTTCTTGATTGCGGTATTCAAAGTCAGGCCATTGCCGATCAGTGGCAGGCGATGCTGGCAGGGCCTTTGGCTGGCAAGCCGGTAATTGGCATTATCGTATCGCATTATCATGCTGACCATGTTGGCTATGCTGGTGTGCTGGCGGCGATCACTGGCGCGCCAATCTATATGGGCGCGGTTGAGCATGCGCAGGCAAGCTGGAGCCTTGCCCAATCTGATGCCGCATTTGGCACGATCATGGGCGATACCTATGCCCGTTTCGGGCTAGATGGCGACATTGTCGATCGCATCCGCTCACAGGGCAATTATTTCCGCAAATTATCGGGCGATCTTCCCGATGTCACAATCATTGATACCGATCACCGTTTTCACAGCAAATCAGGCATCTGGACACCACGCTTTGATACCGGCCATTCACCAGGCCATATGAGCCTGTCCGATCATGACCGCAAGCTTCATATCTGTGTTGATTTTCTATTGCCTCGCATCTCGCCGAATATTTCGGTCAGCCTTCGGTCTATCGAGATTGATATGCTTGGGCATTATTACAGCTATCTTGATCAGATGCGCCATCTGACTGATGACTGGCTAATCATTCCGGGGCATGATTGGCCGTATTTTGGCGGCGGCGTGCGGGCGGCTAAATTGATTGAACATCACAATACGCGGCTTGATCTTTTGCGCGGCGCTGCGGGCAATGGGCCCATCACAACAGCAGGTGCGATGCATGCGCTTTTTGCCTTTGATCTGACCGACCATGAATTATTCTTTGCCAGCTGCGAGGCGCGCGCACATCTGAACCATCTTGTTGCCCGCGATGAAATGCAAATTCAGACCAAAGACGGGATTGATTATTTTCACCTTGGCTAATCATCAAAAACAGCCTTCGCATCCTCTGGCATTTGCGATTGCGGGTTTCGGCATGTCTCAGCCCTCGATATGATCCGTCGCGGATGCCCTCATTGACTTGGCCTCATTGACTTGGCCTCATTGACTTGGCTTGCCGAAGCGGGCAAAAAGAGGAAATCGAAACATCAAAAAAGGCGGCTTGAGATGAGCGGTGACTATAAATTTGACACGTTGAGCCTACATGCGGGTCATGTGCCTGACGAACGTCATGGTTCGCGCGCAGTGCCGATCCATCAGACAACATCCTATGTGTTTCAAAATACCGAACATGCAGCCGCGCTTTATAACCAAGAACTTGGCGGTCATCTTTATACGCGCATCTCGAATCCAACAGTTGCCGTGCTGGAACAGCGTGTTGCCGCGCTTGAAGGCGGGGTTGCGGCAACGGCAACCGCATCGGGCATGGCGGCGCTTTCAACCGCGCTTTTGGTGCTATGTTCGCAAGGCGATCATATCGTTTCGTCATCGCGCATGTATGGTGCCAATATCAATCTGCTGGAAAACACGCTTACGCGTTTTGGCATCACCACAAGCTTTATTGACCCGTCAGATCTTGCTGGCATCGAAAAGGCCATCCAGCCCAATACCAAATTGATTTTTGGTGAGGTGATTGGCAATCCGGGTCTGGATATCATGGATGTCGAAGCCGTTGGGAAAATTGCCGCCAAGGCCGGTATTCCATTGATGCTTGATTGTACATTTAACACCCCTTGGCTGTTAAAGCCTTTCGAGCTTGGTGCCAATCTGATCATTCATTCATTGACCAAATGGATCGGCGGTCATGGTGTTGCAATTGGCGGGGCAGTGGTTGATGGCGGTAATTTCGATTGGGGACAGAATGACAAATTCCCTACCATTGCAGGCCCGCATTATGCAATGGATGGCATCAATTTCTACGAAGAGTTTGGCCCTGCTGCCTTTACCGCAAAATTCCGCGCCGAAGGCATGTATAATTTTGGCCCGTCACTTTCGCCAACAAATGCCTTTCATATTCTGCAAGGCATGGAAACCCTGCCGTTACGAATGCAGCGGCACATGGATAACACTGCCAAGATGCTGGAATTTTTAAGCGGCCATGACGCGGTCGCTTGGGTACGTCATCCCAATCTTGCCGATCATCCGGGGCATGAATTGGCAAAGCGCATGATGCCACGCGGCGCAGGCTCGATCATTGTATTCGGCCTGAAGGGTGGGCGCGATGCCGGACGCAGCTTTATTGAATCGGTTGAATTAGCGTCGCATCTTGCCAATGTTGGTGACGCCAAAACGCTTGTGATCCATCCGGCAAGCACAACCCATTCGCATATTTCCGCCGAAGCGATGATCGAGGGCGGCCTGTCCGATGATATGATTCGCCTATCGGTTGGCCTAGAAGATTTCGACGATATCAAAGCTGATTTCGAAACCGGATTTCGGGCAGCCGCCAAATTTGCCAAGACCAAAGACTAACCACACGGTCGATCAAGGGGCAGTCACGATGAAACAACAGCTATTCGACACACAAATCCATATCGCCACTGGCGGACGACCATTTTCCAAGGATGGCGAGGCGCTTGTTCTGCTTCATGGCAGCGGCCAGAACCATCTGACATGGGTTCTGCAAAGCCGGTATTTTGCATATCGCGGCTATCCGGTTCTGGCACCTGATTTCCCGGGGCATGGCCTATCTGGCGGCACGCCACTGGAATCGATCGAAGATATGGCTGATTGGGTGATCGCCCTTCTTGATAGTCTGGATGTGAAAACGGCCTGTCTTGTTGGCCATTCCCAAGGCTGTCTTGTTGCCATTGATGCCGCCGCACGCTATCCAGACCGTGTCTCGCGCCTTGGCCTAATTGCGGGGGCCTTGGCCATTCCGGTGAATGATCAGCTTTTGACAATGTCCGACAAGGCTCTTGGCAAGGCCATTAGCGTGATGACAAGCTGGGGACATGGACCAATGGCGCATATGCATGACAATACCCAGCCCGGCCATTCCTTTCTTGGTTACGGAAACCGGTTGATGGCAAGCAATCATGCCGATGCGCTTCGCCATGATTTGGTCGCCTGCAATAATTACAGTGGTGGCAAGGTGGCAGCGGCAAAAATCACCCAGCCCACCTTGTGTATTTTGGCTGCATCTGACCGGATGACGCCGGTAA
>Ga0209654_1002984_pt1 | contig 10836 bp, 7 predicted proteins | sample SaaInl1SG_22_DNA_FD_184646 | JGI IMG/M metagenome (GOLD analysis project Ga0209654, IMG submission 184646) | Marine microbial communities from expanding oxygen minimum zones in the Saanich Inlet - ESP_161SG_22_DNA (SPAdes) (version 2) | ecosystem: Environmental > Aquatic > Marine > Intertidal... | reverse complement strand
CTTTCGATAAAAATTTCGAATTAATTAGTGCAGAGGTTTACAAAAACAGTTACAATACACCTAACAACTACTTGACAATTAACGGAGGTAACCGTGACAGTATTCAAGAAGATTTTGGCGTTATCACTTCAAAAGGTATTGTTGGAATAGTTGACAATACCTCAAATAAATTTTCTACAGTACTATCAATTCTAAACAAAAGAAGTAGAATTAATGCCAAATTAAAAACCTCGAATCAGAATGGATCTTTAACTTGGGATGGAAAATCTCCATATGTAGTTCAGTTGGAAGACGTATCTCAATTTGCAATTATTAATGTGGGAGACACCATAGTTACTGGAGGCCAATCTGCTATTTTCCCTAAAGGAATTGGCATAGGTACTGTTCAAGAGTTTACAACGGATGTTACTGGAGACACTTACAAAATTGATGTAAGACTATTCAATGACATGACGACACTACAACACGTTTTTGTAATAAAAAACAATGATATTAAAGAATTAAAAGCACTAGAAAAGCTTAGTGATGGATAATAGTTTAGCTTCAAATATTTTTAAGTTTATAGTTCTGTTATTAGTGCAAGTTACTATTTGTAGTCGTATTAATCTATTGGGTTATATTAACCCATTTATATACATCATATTTATATTGATGTATCCTATTAAGAACAACAGACTTTTATTTTTATTGCTGGCTTTTAATTTAGGATTACTAGTAGATATGTTTTTAGATTCTGGTGGCGTACATGCAGGTGCTTCCGTTTTTTTAGCTTTTGTTAGGCCTATATTTTTAAAATATGCCTTTGGTGCATTATATGAAAATCAAACCTTAAAATTTGGCAAACTACAAACTAACGAGCTTGTGATTTATGTTTCTTTCATGACACTATTTCATCATTTAACACTATTTAGCCTAGAATTTTTTAACATAACTCAGATACTTCTTATACTTAAAAACACGTTAGTATCAAGTCTTTTCACAGTAAGTTTAAGTATACTAATCATATTATTATTTAAAAGCCGTAAATGAGAAAATTACTACTTCTATTTTTAGTTGCTCTTGTAGGAATTACGTTTTTAGTGAGACTGTATTACCTACAAGTTTATGATTCAAAAACCTACAGTCCATTAAATGACACAGCTATAAAAAAGGAATTTACCTATCCCAAACGCGGCTATGTTTATGACCGAAACGGAGAACTCTTAGTTGCCAATCAGCCCTCATACGATGTAATGGTCATACCACGTGAGGTAGAGCCTTTAGATACTACAGAACTTTGCTCATTACTAAAAATCACAAAAGAAGACTTTATAAAAACATACACTAAAGCAAAAAAATACTCTTCTAGATTACCATATGTTTTTCTATCTAATTTGTCTAAAAATGATTATGCTGTTTTACAAGAAAAAATGCGCAAATATGATGGTTTTTATATTCAAAAACGTTCTATAAGAACATACAGGAAATCTATAGGTGCAAATGTTTTAGGAGACATTGGCGAGGTAAACAATGCTGATTTAAGCAAGGATTCTTATTACAGTAAAGGCGATTTAATTGGGAAGCAAGGAGTTGAAAAGACTTATGAAAAAACGCTCAGAGGCATAAAAGGAACTAAGTTTATTCAAAAAGACAGATTCAACCGCGACTTAGGTTCTTATGAGAATGGAAAATACGATACTATTGCACAACCAGGAAAAGACATTAAAATTACCATAGACTCTAAACTTCAAGAATATGGAGAACTTTTAATGACGAATAAACGTGGTGGAATTATAGCTATAGAGCCTAGTAGTGGCGAAATATTGGCTATGGTAGCTGGACCAAACTACGATCCTAATTTACTCGTTGGACGAGAACGTTCAAAAAACTTTAATAAGTTGTATAACGACAGTATAGCAAAGCCTCTTTTCAATCGAAGTCTACAAGGTGTTTACGAGCCTGGTTCTCCATTTAAATTGATGAATGCCTTAATCGGTCTACAAGAAGGGGTGATTTCTCAAAATGAAAAAGTAACCTGCTACACAGGGTATAAATATGGTAATCGATTTATGAAATGCCACTGTTATTCTGGTGCTCGCAACGATTTGGTTCGTGGTATTCAAGAATCTTGCAACGCCTATTTTGCTACAACCTACAGACGTATTTTAGACAAACCCAATAATGCACGAGAAGGAATAGAGCTATGGAGTAAACATGCCAAAAGTTTTGGACTAGGCGATTATCTTAATAATGATTTGGCAGTGGGTCAAAAAGGACGCATCCCTGATAGGGATTATTACGAAAGAGTCTATCCAAAGCGTTTTTATTCAACATATACCGTATCTAATGCGATTGGACAAGGTGAAGTTGCAACGACACCTATTCAACTTGCCAATATGACGGCAGCCATTGCTAATAGGGGTTATTATTACACACCGCACATCATTAAAGAAATTGAAGACGAAGAGCTACCAGAAAAATTTACCAAACCAAAACAAACTACAATAGATAAAAAGCATTTTGAACCTGTCATTGAGGGTATGCTAAAAGTATACCAAGAAGGAACTGCAAAATCGCTACAAATCAAAGGTATAGATATTTGTGGGAAAACAGGAACTGTTGAAAATTTTATAAAAGTTGACAGTACAAGAATGCAACTCACCGACCATTCTATTTTTGTTGCATTTGCACCAAAAGATGATCCGAAAATTGCCATAGCTGTATTTGTAGAAAACGGATACTTTGGAAATAGGTTCGCAGGAAAAATGGCAAGTTTAATGATTGAAAAATATCTTCGTGATGAAATTACTAGAACAGATTTAGAAAATTTTGTTTTACGACATACTCTTGAACATGAGTATGAAAAACCGTATGCTGGGAAACCTTTTAAAATCAATAGAGAAACAACTTTAGAAACAATACCTGACGAAGAATTTGAAGAGTTAAAATACTTAAAGGCTAAAATTGATGCGAAATGATTAGAGAAAATCAAAGACGTTTCGGCTTTGATTGGCCACTAATACTTATCTATTTTTTATTAGTGGGTTTTGGCTACCTTAATATTATGTCAGCTTCACATAATGGAGAAGTTCTAAGCTATTTTAATATGAGTACTTCCTACGGAAAGCATCTTATTTTTATGGGACTCGCTGTCATCCTTATTGTCTTAACGCTATCCGTTGAAGCAAAATTTTATGAGCACTTTGCAAGTATTATCTATGTTGTGGCTATTTTATCTCTAATAGGGCTTTTTGTTTTTGGTAAAGATGTAAATGGGGCTCGTTCTTGGTACGGGATAGGTAGCATGACAATACAACCAAGTGAATTTGCCAAATTTGCCACAGCGCTAGCTGTAGCAAAATACATTAGTGATATACAAACCAATCTTAAAACGTTTAGAGACCAAATTAAGGCTGCTGCTATTATCTTTTTGCCAGCGCTACTTATTTTACTTCAAAATGACGCAGGTAGCACATTGGTTTATGCTTCTTTTTTCTTTGTTTTTTATCGCGAAGGCTTACAACAAATATATCTAGTCATAGGGCTCTCCTTGGTTATATTGGCGGTGTTGGCTTTAAAATTTGGAATTGGAGCAACAGGCCTAATAGCAGTACTAATTGTATTTGGACTTTTCTTTTTAAGACGAAAAAAAAGAACTTCGATACTGCAACCTATAATGATTTTAATAGTGTCTTTGGTATTTGCCTTTGGTGTAAAACTTTTTTACAATCATGTATTAAAACCACATCAACAAAACAGAATTAGCCTTTGGTTGCGACTGGAAAAAGACCCTATAAAACTGGAGCGTATGAAAAAAGCAGAAGCTTATAATCTCATTCAATCGGAGGAAGCTATAGGTGCTGGTGGTTTTTGGGGCAAAGGCTTTATGCAAGGCACCCGCACTAAAGGTAAATTTGTACCAGAACAAGACACCGACTACATATTTAGTACTGTTGGAGAGGAATGGGGATTTTTAGGAAGTAGCTTTGTAGTTATTTTATTTATTATCCTAATCATGAGAATTCTTTATTTATCCGAAAACCAGAAGTCTCAGTTTAGCAGGGTATATGGTTATAGTGTGGCATCCATCTTTTTTCTGCATTTTACCATTAATATTGGCATGGTAATGGGCCTAATACCAACAGTAGGAATTCCACTACCCTTCTTTAGTGCAGGTGGCTCTGGTCTTTGGGCATTTACACTTTTACTATTTATCTTTATTAAACTCGATAGTAATAAAATTAACGAATGGTAAAAAAATAAACCTAACATTTCTGCTAGACTTATTTTAAGCAGTTTGAGTATTTTGTTATTGTAGTGCCTTTAAACTCGCATTTATGGTTTCAATTTTTGCAAGAGCATCAGCCTCTTTCTTTTTTTCTGACACTACAACTTGCTCAGGTGCATTATTTACAAATCGATCATTAGAGAGTTTCTTCTGTACCGAATTTAAGAAGCCTATTGTGTAATTTAATTCTTCAGTTAATTTGGCTATCTCCTCTTCAACATTGATTGCACCAGCTATTGGAATAAAATACTCATTCGATTTTACTCTAAAGGTCAATGCTCCTTCAAGCGGTTCTGAAACAATTTCTAAGTTTGAAATATTTCCCATTTTCGAAATAACACTATTATAAGACGCGTCTAAATTTTCATTATTTATTACGTATAATTCAATAGCCTCTTTAAAAGCAATATTCTTTTCTTTTCTTACTGTTCTGATTCCTGAAACTGCTTCTTTTACGAGCTCAAAATCTTCTATAAGCTTTGTACTAAACGCTATTCTCTTTGGGTATTTTGAAACAATTAAAGCTTCATCTTCTGTACGCTCCCCAATATACTGCCAAATTTCCTCTGTTAAGAATGGCATAAACGGATGTAAAATTTTTAAATTATCTTCAAATAACCCAATTACTGCATTAAAAGTAGTTTTATCTATTGGACTACCGTAAGTTGGTTTAATCATTTCTAATAACCACGAACAGAAATCGTCCCAAACAAGTTTGTAGCTCGCCATCAATACATCAGACAATCTATACTTACTATAGTTATCTTCCATTTCTGCTAATGTATTTTGAAACCTTGCCTTATACCAGTCAATAGCAATTCTCGAAGATTCTGGTTGTTCTAAATCTGCAACCTCCCACCCCTTTAAAAGACGAAAAGCATTCCATATTTTATTGGCAAATTGCTTTCCTTGTTGGCATAATTCTTCATCAAACATTAAATCATTACCAGCTGCCGCACTTAAGAGCAACCCTACTCTAACACCGTCTGCCCCATAATCGTCAATTAACTTTAATGCATCTGGAGAATTACCCAATGATTTTGACATTTTACGTCTTTGCTTATCTCTAACCAATCCGGTGAGGTATACATTCTCGAAAGGGCGTTTGCCTTTATATTCGTATCCCGCAACAATCATCCTTGCTACCCAGAAAAATAAAATATCAGGACCCGTTACTAAGTCATTTGTAGGGTAATAATAATTGATTTCTTCATTATCAGGATTTCGTATGCCATCAAAAACACTTATTGGCCATAACCATGAGCTAAACCATGTATCTAAAGCATCTTTATCTTGTTTTAAATCTGAAGCACTTAAATTAAAATTAGATGTTTTTTCTTGAGCGAGTACTAAGGCGTCGTCAATAGTTTCTGCAACTACAAAATCTTCCTTACCATCTCCATAATAATAGGCTGGTATTTGTTGTCCCCAACGTAATTGGCGTGAAATATTCCAATCTCGGATATTTTCCATCCAATGACGATAGGTGTTATTAAAACGTTTTGGATGTAATTTCACCTCTTCTGTTTCTAAAACTGCTTGAATGGCTGGTTGTGCCAAATCTTTCATTTTTAAAAACCATTGATCAGATAATCGTGGTTCTATAATTGCCTTGGTGCGCTCCGATATCCCAACGCGATTTGTATGGTCCTCAATTTTAACAATAGCCCCTAGTGCTTCAAGTTCTTTAACGATTTCTTTACGCACCACAAAACGGTCTTTGCCTTGATAATGCAAACCATAAGAATTAAGGGTCGCATCTTCATTAAAAATATCGATGACTTCAAGATTATGCTTATCCCCTAGCATCTTGTCATTCTCGTCGTGAGCAGGTGTTACTTTAAGACATCCAGTACCAAACTCTAGATCGACATACGTGTCTTCAATAATTGGAACTACTCTATTATTTATTGGAACAATAGCTTTTTTTCCTTTTAGATTGGCATGTCTCTCATCGTTGGGATTGATACAAATAGCTGTATCTCCTAACAAAGTTTCTGGTCTTGTCGTTGCTATGGTTAAAACCTCGTCAGAACCTTCGATTTTATAATTTATATAATAAAGCTTTCCTTCTTTCTCAATGTATTCAACTTCTTCATCAGACAACGTTGTTTTAGCTTCAGGATCCCAATTTACCATTCTATAACCGCGGTAAATCATACCCTTGTTATATAAATCAACAAACACCTTAATTACTGCTTCGGACATATCATCGTCCATAGTAAACTTAGTCCTATCCCAATCACAAGAACATCCTAGTTTTTTTAGCTGTTCTAATATAACACCACCATATTCTTCTGTCCATTCCCATGCATGCTTCAAAAATGCTTCTCTAGATAAATCATTTTTATCTATCCCTTGAGCTTTTAGCTTAGCAACAACTTTTGCTTCAGTCGCTATAGATGCATGATCTGTCCCTGGTACCCAACACGCATTTTTTCCTAGCAATCTGGCACGACGAATTAAAACATCTTGAATCGTATTATTCAACATATGCCCCATATGTAACACACCTGTAACATTAGGCGGTGGTATTACAATTGTATAAGGCTCTCTATCATCTGGTGTCGAATGAAAATAATTATTTTTCATCCAGTAATTATACCACTTACTTTCTATACTTGAAGCGTTATATTTAGAAGGTATATCCATTGTTTGGTATTATTTTTGCTAATAACTCACAAAAGTACTTATATTTCTTTTTTTGAAGAATAAATGCGCAAATAATATGTAGCAAAAGACCTTTTATTGTTAAATACAGTGTATTACAACGTATTAATTTTGATTGGAAGTAAAAAGTACATAGTTTTGGTATAAGATTTTTAAAATACTTAAAAGATGAAAAAAATAATTACAATTTTATTTATTGGAGTAATGAGTCTAGGATTGAATGCCCAAGACAAGAAGGTTGCAAAAATTGAATTTAAAACAAATGTCATAGATTATGGCACTATAGAAAAAGGTGCAAATGGTGTTCGTACATTTGAATTTACAAACACTGGTGACGCTCCTCTTATTATTTCAAGTGTAAAGTCTACTTGTGGTTGTACAGTTCCTAAAAAACCAAAAGGTCCTATTATGCCTGGCGAGACTGGTGAAATTGAAGTTAAATACGATACTAATCGTGTAAACCCAATTAGAAAAACCATAACTGTAATATCTAACGCAGAAACACCTACTGTAGCATTAAAAATAAAAGGTCTTGTTATAGATCCAAGCAAAACTAGCGTGTTAGATAAAAAAGGTAAAAGTTCGGTTGAACAATAACAATAACAATAAATTATTACATTTTAATTAGAGCCTTCTTTTGAGGGCTCTTTTTTCTTGAATACATCATCTAGCTGAAATCTAAAACTCAATTCCTTTCCCCCTCTGTCTACTCTAACTCTTAATAGTTTTCCTTTTTTGTCATAAAAAAACTTATTTAATTCTTGTAAAGAGAGATTACTTGTTTCTTTTGCATTTACAGATAAAATAATATCGCCGATTTTTATTCCAGCTTCCATTGCATTAGAGTTTTTACGCAATTCTACTACTGTAAATGATGGCTTTAGAACCATTTTATAAGTGTCAAATAAGTCTATTCCGGAAGTGTTATCAACTTTTCTACCATAAGAATCTCTTCTACTCTTTGTATACTTCTCTTTTGCAACGCGGAAGCCATTTTGCTCTACTGTTATTCCGCTATTGTTGTAATAAAAAGGTAAGTTAAAATTTCCATTCTTCTTGATGTAAAGTTTTTTATTTTCATAATCAAAAAAATGGTTAAACCGTTTTAAAATACTTCCTGCAACACTTCCATTTCTTTCCTTAAAATTTCTTGCAATGCTTAAAGATGCTGAATCAGGGTATGCCACATTCACTTTATGTAATTCCAAGTTAGCTAATTTAAAAGCATTAAACTTAGAGCGTTTTCCGTAAACAGACCCACTTAATCCTTTACCCAAAAAATCATCAAAAACGCTTTCGGTAGGTATAACGATATTCTTATTACTATTTTCAAATAACCACAATGCATCACTACCCCCTGTATCTATTAAAAGTTTTACTGGAACTAATTTATTATCCACAACAACTTCTCCATTTAAATATGGTTTGAGATTAACTATTTCAATATCTAATTCTTTCCACTTAGAAATTCTCTTTTTGCTAAAATATTCTCTTTTATAAAGTCTTAGATATTTTGACTTATAATTAACCTCAACAATAAAATCCTTAAAAATGTCGTAACCAATAATACCATGAACAGAAACACCAAGTCTCGATGTAAAGTTTATAGATTCATCAAAAACCAGCGACACATCCCTATTTACCGCTACAGCTTCTCCAACTTTTATAATATTACCTCTCGACCTAATTGCTTGAATACTACCATTACTCCCAAGACCTCTTAAATAAGATTGCTCTGTATTTTTTATTTGCAATGAATCCATATTAACCAAATTAAAAAGTATAGGCCTACTAACACCCGAATCTAAAACAAAAGACAATTTAACACCGTTAAGCTCCAACGGCATAACTATAATGTTGTTTATTAATTGAAATCTTATTTTAGAACTTTTTTCTTTAGCAAGATTAAAAGCGGTTTGACCAAAAGATAGACTGCTGAATATCAAAAAGATAAAAACACATAATACTTTAGCGATATTTAGCAATAATTTCATATTAATAAAAATACAATTCTAGTCGCAATAGCTTAACTTTGCTATGATTTTTTAATCAAATTTTAAGATTTTATAACGACTGACAAACCTATTATCCAATGCCTAAAATTTCAGAAAAAGGATTTAAAATGCCTTCATCTCCAATAAGAAAGTTGGTTCCTTATGCAGAGCAAGCAAGCAAAGACGGTAAGACTGTTTACTATTTAAATATTGGACAACCCGACATAAAAACACCCCAAGTTGCCTTGGATGCAGTTAAAATTCATTCTTTAGACATTTTAGCATATACACGCTCTGAAGGCTCTGAAGCATATAGAAAAAAAATAGCTGATTATTACAGTAAAAATGAAATTCATGTAACACATAGAGATATTATTGTAACCACTGGTGGTAGTGAAGCACTTTTGTTTGCTTTTGGTAGTATTATGGATGAAGATGATGAAATTATTATTCCCGAACCCTTTTATGCGAATTACAATGGGTTTTCTACAGCTTCTGGTGTTAACGTGGTTCCTGTGATATCTAAAATTGAAAATAATTTCGCGCTTCCCCCAATTGAAGAATTTGAAAAGCTAATTACTCCAAAAACTAAAGCTATTCTTATTTGTAACCCAGGAAATCCAACGGGCTATTTATATTCAAAGGAAGAGATAAAAAAACTAGCAGATTTAGTAAAAAAACACGATTTGTTCTTACTCGCTGATGAAGTTTACAGGGAATTTGTTTATGATGGCATTAGCCACTACTCTATCCTGCAAGAACCTGGATTGGAAGAACATGCAATCGTTATAGATTCTGTATCTAAACGCTACAGTATGTGTGGTGCACGTATAGGCTACTTAGTGTCAAAGAACAAGGAATTTATACACACTGCATTAAAGTATGCGCAAGCACGACTTAGTCCTCCAACATTAGCTCAGATTGCTAGTGAGGCCGCTTTAAATACACCTGATTCTTATTTTACAGAAGTCATCAACGAATATGTAGAGCGAAGAGATACTTTAATTAGAGAATTAGAAAAAATAGAGGGCGTAAAAGTAGCAAAACCCAATGGTGCTTTTTATTGCATTGCAGAACTCCCTATAAAAAATTCAGATCATTTTGCACAATGGCTTTTAGAACATTTTTCTTATGAAAATGAGACTGTTATGGTTGCTCCAGCAGAAGGGTTTTACTCTTCACCAAATGTTGGTCTAAACCAAATACGAATTGCATACGTACTTAATGAAAGTAGTCTTAAAAAAGCCGTAAAAATTTTAGCCGAAGCATTAAAAGTCTATAAAGATTAAATGATAATACAAGAGAATGTATCTTTAAAACAATTTAATACGTTTGGTATTGATGCCAAAGCAAATCGTTATGCCAATATTACATCTACAAACGATTTAAAACATATTTTAAAAACGCAAGCTACAAAACCAATCTTTATTCTTGGTGGTGGTAGTAATATGTTACTTACCAAAGACATTGATGCATTAGTAGTCCACATTAATCTAAAGGGCATTAACATAATTAAAGAAACAACAGATTATGCAATTGTAGAAGCTCAAGCTGGAGAAAACTGGCACAACTTTATACTATGGTGCTTAGAAAAAAATCTTGGTGGCGTTGAAAATCTTTCACTTATCCCTGGAAATATTGGAACTGCTCCTATTCAAAACATTGGTGCTTATGGGGTTGAATTAAAGGATGTCTTTCACTCCTGTGAAGCTATAAATATTAAAACACAAGAGTTTAAGACTTTTAGTAAATCAGATTGCAATTTTGGTTATCGTGAATCTATCTTTAAACAGGAATTAAAAGATAAATATATCATAACTAGTGTGAAGCTTAGACTCACAAAAAACATTCATAGTCTAAATACAAACTACGGAGCTATTACTGCAGAATTAGAAAATCTAAATA
>Ga0209654_1002978_pt1 | contig 10851 bp, 3 predicted proteins | sample SaaInl1SG_22_DNA_FD_184646 | JGI IMG/M metagenome (GOLD analysis project Ga0209654, IMG submission 184646) | Marine microbial communities from expanding oxygen minimum zones in the Saanich Inlet - ESP_161SG_22_DNA (SPAdes) (version 2) | ecosystem: Environmental > Aquatic > Marine > Intertidal... | reverse complement strand
AAAGAGTTACCTGTTAGTGGTAATCTTGATATCAATCAAGTATTACAATCAGAATATTTCTTTTGTTAAGGAACAAATATGGAAAAGAAAAGTTATAATTGGATGAATCAATCTGGTCTAATGGATTTAGATGATATGGAAGTTATTGAAACTTTTAATCTAGATCCTTCTTTAGCTTATACTTCAGGTATTAATCAAGCCGCGCTTAAAGAATCCAAACGACAAGCATTTGAAGGTTATATGGATACAGGTTATACTCAAGAAGAATCTGTTGAACTTGCTAATAAAGACAACCAAGCAATTCTTAATGTAATTAAACAACATGAAAAACGTATTGGAAAAAAACTAATCTAAAAAAAAGCCCCCAAGGTATAAACCAAGGGGGCAATTTTTATTATTGTATATTATTATTATTATTAATTTTGAGAGTTGATTACATTAGCACTAGTCTTAATGAAGTTATCAATAAAACTTTGTGAATCCCTTTCCCATTTATCAATAGCAGACTTAACATAACTGTTAGCTGTACTATTTTTATCATCCATTACATCTTTAAGTTTAGCTACAATACTAACCAATCGTTTAAAATTATCCCCGTCTACCGTAGCAAACTTTCTAATTTCAATTGGGTTTTGATTTTGACGTGACAACTCTTGATATACAGGATGCGCAGGATCTTTTGGAATCCAACCTGCTTTAATTGCATCATTGAGTAAACGAGTCTTTCTTTGTTTACTTTCTTTAAAATAATTAGAAGCATTCTTATCTAATTCTTTCTTATTAAACTCATACTCATTATCTAATACACTGAAGATAGCTTTGTGTAAACTATTTTCTGTTCCAATAGGAATAGACTTACCCTCTGCTTTAGCTTTATCACCTTTAGCAATCAATTGCTTAAGCATTCTTTCAGCTTCTGAAAATAAATGCTGATATGTCTTATTAGATTGAATTACAGAAGGAATAGCTACCATATTATATGCAATATAATGATCCATAAAACTAGCAGCATTAAGAATATTAGCATCATGAATAGGGAAGTTAGGTAATGGAACTTCTCTTCCTCTATTTTGAGCAAACACAGATAGCTTCATAATAGAAGCATCATCAGATTGAGTAATAATAGCAGACAAACCATCAGCTAATTTTTTACCTACCTGAGAACTAGTAGCTGTCATTATACCGTCATCATCTGGAGCATAAGAAGTTTTTACAGCTAAGTTACTTTTCTTTCTAATAAAGCTAGGAATAGAAACAAAACTTTCACCTTCCTTCATAGTTACTTCTTCAATAGGAGGTCTATACATTCCATTAGTAGCTTCTGCAAAAGCTAAGTCTACAATAAAATCTTCAGACATAAGACCTACTTCAGTTTCAAGTCTTTCCCCTAATACTGATCTAATATCTAAATCAAATTCACCATTAAGAGCAAATATAGTTCCTATCTTTTTAGTATGACGAGTGATAGCAATATCTTTTAACTTACTATTAAAGTTTTGACTTTGAATCATTAAGAAGTCATTCTTTAATTCTATATCATTAGAAGATTTATAAAAACCTGTATTAATCAAGTGTTTATTTGCAATGCCACTAAACAATGTAAGAATTTTTCTAGCTGAACCAGAGTTAACTCCAGGGTTTAATCCATAAACACCTGCAACAACTAGATCACGAGTTAGTTTCTTATCATTACCACCCATTTCTAAAATTTCTTTAAAGAAAGATTTAAATGCTTTCTGTTTTTCAAAATCATCAGGCCAAACATTTTCAATTACTTGTTCGTAATTGTTACCTAAGATTTTATAAAAGCTATCAGGATTTTTTGCTGTATCATACCAAGCATCAAAGTCACCTGTACTTAAAGCCATACCAAGAGTACGAACAGCATCTAAGTTACCTGTTCTAGCTGCTTGAATAAAGATATTAGAGTTGTTAGCATCAATCTCTGCTTTACCTCTAAGCTTAATATTAGATCCTTCTCCTGCTCTCATATAATTAAAAGCATCTTGAAGAACTAAAAGATGATTACCAATTTCATCTCTATCTAAAGCTTCTTTCATCCAAGGTGAACGACTATTAATCTCAGGGATAGATTGAGGATCTTTTAACCAAGCATCTACTTGACTTCCCCAAGTACCTAATGTACTTATAATCTGATCTTCATTATCATAGTAATACTTTAATAGATCAGGAGGAGTCATACGTCTTAGATTAGCAAATGCTTGAATATCTCTTCGACTATTTAATGGTGTAAATGTTGGTGTAGTAATTGAATCTTCATCTTCAGACAAAGTAATAAAGGCTCTTGCCCACATAATCTTTGCATTAACAGATTGTTTAGCTTGGTCTGGCCAACCCTTTTGCCACTTATCTAAAGCAGATAACCCATTACGAGACACAGATTTAGAAACAAATAAAGTATCAAATAGTTTATTAACTTGAGCTTTCTTAGCTTCTGGACTTAATACTTCTTTTGTTATATAAGCTTTCTGGAAAAAGTTCTGAGCAGCACGAACATACTTTTCAGTAATATCACTATCATATGAATTAGGTTGAGCACGTCCTGTAGTAGCACTTGCTCCCCATCCACTATATTTAGCTTTTTGATTACCTGCAGAATCTTTATCTTCTAACCTATTACGTAAAGATATATCGTAGTTATTGATCTTTTTCTTTTTAGTTTCAATAGATTTTTCTGCTGTACGAGTAGCATCTCGACTAGCTCTATTATTTGCTTCTTCTTCTGAATGACCTAATGCTTTATAAATTGCCTTACGCATTTCATAGTGAGCATTATAAGTTTCTTGATAGTCTTCTTGCTCTGTTTTAATAAAGCTAGGATCAGTAGAAGCTAAATAAGCCGCAACATTTAATAGATCTCCTTCAACAATAGTAGGGATACTACCTAATAAAGTCAAATAAGATTCTGTAATAGAAAGAGGATTACCTTTACTATCAGATAAAACTAAATTGTTGTTATCCATTTTAAATTGAAGATCTATTTTACCTTCAGTAGGAATAGCAGAAGCTAGTTTAACCATTACTGATTGTGGATCAAACACTTCAGCAAAAGACTGTGCTGTCTTTGCATTGATACTATTCATATTAGCTTTAGGGTAATAGTATCTTGTTTGACTTTTAGGTTCTACATATGAATGTAGTGATACTGCCTTTTCATCAATAAGCTTTTGAAGAACTTGATCCATAAAAATAGATTCAGAGTTTTGATCTCTTTCAATCTGATTTGGATCAATACCCATCATACGATAAGTTTGCTGAAGCATTTCTCTTTTAGCATTATCAATAAAAGAATATGATTTTAAATCAATTTCTTTATCTTTTTTAGCTACAATATCTTTTCTTATTTGACTAAGAGTTAAGCTTTCTTCTTGGGATTCTTCATCACTAAATTGAAAATCAAATTCAGAATTTAAATCTAGTTCAGGTGTAATTTCTTTATCTTTAAACTCTAACTTAAGTTTATTTAAATTACCTAGTGTATTATATGCACTAATTTGAATTGCTAAACCTAATGCTTTAGGATCAAATTTATCTGCAAATATCGATCGACCTAAATCTCCAAATGAAGCTCCTAATCCAGGTAAAGATTTTACTTGAACTTTAGGTTCTGGATTAATTAAAGCTGATTCAATTTTAGCAGACTCAGTAAATAAGTTATTAACATCTGCTGTATCTACAATACGAGGCTTAATGTTTCTTTCTTTTTCTACTGTACGATATGGCTCTCTTCGTTGTTCTTCAGTAAGAACTCTTCCTTGTCTTTGAAGTTCAGCCATTTCTCTTTGTTTCTCAGAAACTGTTTGAGATAGATCTTGTCCACTTCGAATTGCTTCTGCTAAAGATACAATAGGGGTTTGAGTAATTTGCTCTACTTCTTGTTGAGCAGATTGTGCTTCAGGTGCTATATCGACTACTTTACCTGATGGTGTAACAGTCTTTTTCCTAGAGGTTTGTTCTGCAGTAAAACCAGCAGGACTAGCTTGATATGTAGTTGTTAATACCGGCTTAAGTCCTACTTGTTCCCCTAAAAGCTGCTGCCCTAACTCCTCTGCAGGAGGGACAGCAAGACTCTCAGGTTCAACTCCAGCAACACCTGCAATCTCAGCTTGAATTTCTTCTGAAGCTTTTTGAGCATCAAATGCTTGTTGTGCTTCTGCTGGACTAGCTATAGGTTTAAATGCGGAGTATTTTTTCATCTTAATCTCCTATAAAAGATTGTATAATTCTATTAGGTAAAGCTTTTTCTGTAGTTAATTCACCGAAAGGTAAAGCCTTTTGAGCTGCTTCAGTGAATTCTCCTTCTAATATTTTACTAACTACTCTTTCTGCTTGAGAAGCTACAGGTGTATTAAAGATACCATCAATAATATTTTCATTAGTCATACCATAAGCATTACCAAAGTAAGAATCAAATGCATCTTGACCCCAACCTGTTAAACCAGAGTATTGAATTGCTCTTTGTAATGCACCAAAGTCTTCTTTTAAATAAGGATTTAATTCTCCATGAACAAGAAGATCTTTTAAAAATTGAGACATATAAGCAACTAGTATAGCACTAGCCATAATATGAAATGTCTTATAAGCCATTGGTTCAGCTACACCTCTTACATACGCAGTATATAAACGAGGCAATTGATTAGCATGATAATTAGCAGTAAAAGATAAATATTGAGTTAAGAAAGGTAATCCATACCGTTGATCTTCAAAGATTGTTGGACGAGAACCCGGTTTAACTCTTACAGAAAATTCATCTACAAATTTAGTAGCCATTGAAGCATACATTTTTCCTAAATCTTCTTCTGCCTTAGCCCCTTCAGACCCAAGAGACGCTAATGTGTTTAAACCATTGTCATCTAATGTTCCACTCATTCTAATAATTTCAATTAACCTAGGTACATTAGCACCATAATAAGCTAATCTTTCATATATTTTTACTTCTCTTCGAGTTAACTTAGTTAAATCTGAAAAATTATCTATATGTGCTAATTCATTTGCTAATTGACTAATAGTATCCATTGCTAAATTTAAACGAGAGATACGAATAGCATCTGTTGTTTGTGATAACAAGTTAATTTTATAAAAATACTTTTGAATAGTCTTACCAAGCTTATTATTCATTTCAGCACCTTGCTGACGAATTAATTCATCTTCATCATATCCAAGGTCTTTATATTGACTAATACTTTCAGTTTCTTTTCTTTTCTTATTAATAGAAGGTAAAGAATAAATAAAGGTTTCTACAAAGCTTTTAGCAAATCCATGAATGTTTTTAGCTATACTTTGATTAGTACCTATAAATGTCATCATTGCCTCACCCATTTGTGAAAACAAAACCATATCCATTAAACCGAAAGAAGTAATTGAGCGAGCAATGTCTTGTGCATTAGCTAATTGTTCATTTTTAATTCGACCAAACTTTAAAGAATGTTTATCAATTTGATCTTGTAAATCAGCTGCTAATTCATAAGCTTGTTCTTGTGTAATCTCACCATTTTTTAACATTCGATGGATTAAATTAGCAAAAACAATATTATTACTTCCTCTATACTGTGCTCTAGTTGCGTACTTAACATCACTTAACACTTTATTTTGAAGTGCCTTAATAGGATTGTCAGGATAAAATGATTTTAAATCTTCATATAAACCTAGATCATTAATTTCCTTTACTATATTACGTACATCACCATTAAACAACCCATTCAGAATACGGTTAGCATGTTCTTCCCCTAAAGGTTGACCTGCTTTTTTATCTTTATAACTTGTTTTAACAATATGTTGAGAAATAATATCTCTAAACTTTTGAGAGTTAGCAAATACTTTTTTAGTATCTGGTAATGCTGCTGATAGGAGATACTTATAATTATTTTGATTTAGCAGTTGTTGCATTATAGGTGAATAAACACTTGGTGCTTTTTTAAACAACTCTTGAAGACCTAAATTCATATCCATTAAAGATTTAATAACTTCTTTTTGAACTGAATCATACTTAGGATCTAATTGAGAGGTTGTATCATTAGCAATAGAATTTAAAATTGTATTTAATTCATCTACAGATACTTGTAAATGCGTTTGAGGATCAGATAACCAAGGATTAGCTCTCATTACATCTGCTAGACGAGATTGTTCTTCATTAAAAAGTGAATTACCTCCCATTGATTGATAAGCACCTTCAATGTTAGCAATAAGAGTTCCCCATATTGATACAGTATTATTATTTTTATTAATAAGGTAAGAACGAATAGTATTCTTAATAGCACTTAACCCAGGTATATATCTACCTTCAGTTAATTTCTTTAATGCTCTTAAGCCATATCCTTTTTGTTTACCTTTGGATACCATATTTTCCCAACTTTCTTCATCCTCAGCTAGAGGTGAATGTAAGCCATACTCTTTACTAGCAATTACTTCTTCAAGATCCATATTGTTCATAGCAGTATTGCCTTCAACAGAAAGTCTTTCATTTAAAGTTGCTTTCTCTTGATCATACTCTAATAAACTGTCTCTAAAACTTTCTATTTGATTTCGTTCTACTAAAGAACCACTAGCATTATATACAGTACCTACTGCACCACCTGCAGCAGCAGCATCGGCTAATCGCATACCAAAACGATCCCATTGTTCGGATGTTTGTGGCATGCCATTAATACCTAAATACTGTAAAGCTTCTTGTGATGCTTCAGTTAATCCCTCTTTACCGCCTTTCTTTAAAATATCAAAAGCAGTTCCAAGAGCAATCTGTCTTTTAGCTAACAAGTCAGCAGATTTAACACTTACTTCTGTTGCTAAATCTTTTAAATTACTATGTACAGATTTATCTAATAACTCTTTAGCTGCTTCTTCTGATATTTCTTTAGATGTAGCTAATTCTTTTACTGCTTTAGCATAACCTTCTTTAGTTAATAAATCTTGTGGCTTAAGCACATTGGTTGCACCAATACGATCAATTGCAAAGATAGCAGAACCCATTAATACTGCTTGTACAGGATCAACATCTCCCGTTACTTCATATTGCTCTTGAGCAACATTACCAGTAGACTTAAGGAAGTTATAACCCATACCAAAGATAGAGCCTAATACTCCACCTGTTACAGTACCTACAGGTCCAAAAAATGAACCTATAGTTGCACCTGCTTTACCTCCACCTGCTAACAAAGCATAATCAGGTAAATGCATAATCAAATTATTTTGGAACCAAGCCAAAGCGTCAGCACCATCTTCTATTTGTTCAATAGAAACAATAGTAGTTGGTTGAATGTTACGATAAACCTCTTGTTGAGTTTCATCCATTCCTTTAAAGCCTTCTTCTTTAAATCCAACTAAAGCTTTAATGCCATTCCATGCACCAATATTCTGATACCACCAAAGTTCAAATGCATCTTCTGCTTGACCTGAAAATGAAGCATCAATAGCTTTATTAACAGGTCTTAAAGAAGCAGGTAAAGCTTGTTGTTCTTGCCAATTAAGGCTACCAAACCTAGGTGTAGAATGTTGTTGAATAATATTTTCTAATTGTTTAAATTCAGGTAAAGCATTTTGTTGACCCATTAAGGCATCAAAGCGAGAAGCTGTCCAAGCCTCATGTAGTTCTTCTGAATCTAATTCATAACGAGAAGGAGATTGAATACCTTCCCGTGTAAGTTGATAAGCAAGACTTCGACCTAAGTTATCTTCTAAGGTTGCTAAATTTCGTCCATAAACATCTTGTTCTCCAGTATAGTTAATATTACTAAAGCCTTTATTTTCCATATAGTCTTTAGTTACATCTCTATAATTATCAGAGAAAAGATTTTGAATTAATATATTATCTTCATTAAGTTCAGGTCTTTCTGGAGCATCTAGACCTTTGATACGGATAGCTTCTTTATCACTATCTTCTGATTCATCTTTGATAATAGTATCTGCATCATAAAGTCTAAAATCACCTTCATTAGTGGTGACCATGGGATCTTGTGTAATTCCCGAAAGAGAGTCTAACGATGAAATATCAATTTCATTCTTTTCCATAATCACCTCTAATTGTTACTTTTGTTTTTGTTCAAAACGTTTTAAGGCATCCATACCTTTTGCTTTATAAAGATAATAATACTGAGTAAAGTTTAAAGGAGCAGGATAAGAAGGGTCTTGCTTTAATCCTTTAATATACTCTACTGCTTTTCTTTGATCATCAGTTAAGGTTTCAACATCCATATTATAGATGTTAACTGCATTAGCTAATAAAGAAGAATTACTTAATTTAGCTAACTCAGGATTAGTCTTTTTATAAGCATTAATAATATTATTAACACTTGTAAAGACAGCCTTATCTGTTGTTTCACCATTTCTATCTACTGATAAATCAGTTCTAAGCTGAGATTGCTCAGTACCTAAAAGATCTACTTCAGAAATTAATCCTTTGTAGTTAGTTACTTTCTTACCAGTATTTTCAAAATAGTTATGAGCTGCTTGAGCATATGCTGCTAAACGATTTCTAGCTTCAGGTTTATTCAAATGAATATCAGCACCAGGACCATATGTTTCTCTTAAATGAGCTGAATAAGCAGAAGTTAATCCAGTAATATCTACTGAATAATTTTCTTTTCGAGTAGTAGTACCATCAGTTTTTGTACTTTCAGAAGTAATAAAACCTTGTTCAGTTGCTACACCCTTAAGATAACTTCTTGCTTCTTCCATAATCCTAGAAGTGTTATGGAAGTCACCTGAGTATGGCTCATAATCAGTCATAGTATTAGTTACATCTTGACCTGTTTGAACATCAAAGAATCTTTGAGTATTCTTATCAAATCCAATCATACGCTGTACAGGTTCACCTGTTAGATTCCTAGAAACATAAAGTTTAGTTTCTTTAAATTCTTTAGTAGTATCTGATTTAGATTTAAGAACAGATGGATCTTTTGTTTTACGATATAACTTAACTGATTTTGGATCAAAGGTATCATCTTCAATTAACTTATTAATATGAGCATTAAACTCTTTTTGAGTTTCAGCATTAGCAGCCGATTTAGCATCTATACGTTTAACATATCCTTTAGCTGCCCAATTAACAGAGTCTTCTAAAGAATAACCAAATGCCATAGAACCTGCAGCCAACAAAGCAGCTCGTTTTAGTTCTTGAGAATCAAGTAATCCAGAATCAGAAACAAAATTAGAAATACCTTGAGCAATATCTCCTAAGAAAGTTCCTACATTAACATCACTAGACATTTCATTTAAATATGTTTTAGCTTTATTCCATAGAGTTCTTTCTTCAGGTTCTAACTCGTATTCTTCCCCTTGATCATCACCTAAAGTAACAGCATCAATAGAACGTACTTTAGCTAATGCTTCATCTTTAGAAAGTATATCTGACTTAGGTTGCTTTTCAGTTGTTACTGTTTCTTTCTTAGTTTCAACAGCTTTAGTTTCTTCTGTAGTAGGAGTAGGAATAGCTTCTGGTACTTCAGGAACTTTAGGAGGTTCTTCTGTAATTAATTGAGCTTCTCTACGTTGTTCTAATTCACCCCTAGGTGATTGAAGAGTAATATCATTTTGAGTATAATTAGGTACAGCTTGTTCAAATCCATAACCAATAGATACTTTTTCACCTTGAGTAGCAGCCCATGAATCATACATATCTGCTAAACGATTTCTTTGATTTCTTAATTCAGTAATTGTACCGATTAATTGTGGTGCTTTTCTAGGGTCTTTAGCTTCTTCTTGAAGATTAACTAATTGTTGTTCAACTGATTGAAGTTGTGTACGTAATCCTTGACCATAAGCAGGACCACGAGCATCTTCTGGTTGTTCAATAAATTGGTTAGATGTATCTTGTTGATTAATAATAGAAGGAACTTCAGGAATACCTTCTCCTGTCATACGAGGTACTTCTTGATCTTGAGATAAAGGATCACCTACACGTTTAAAATCAGATCCTGCAATATTGCCTTGCATAATCTCATCAGCAACTTCTCCAATACCTTTAATACCTTTAACAGTACCTGGAGTAGCATATTGGCTATCTAAATAACTATCAGCAACACCGGGGCTTACTCCAAATTGAGAGATTAAAGCTCCACGAGCAGTTTCATAAGGCATACCTTTTTGAACTTGATTACTTAAATATGAACCCATAGTTTCAATATTATTATAATCAATGTTAGATTCAGGTATTGATGTTTCTGTTTCTAAGTTAGGTACAGAAGGAATAGGTTCTCTATTAGGAATAGGTTGCCCCTCTACTTTTTGTTCCAGAATACTTTGAACATAATTTTGAGTTTCTACTGGCATATCTTCTATATTACGACCACCAGCAATCCACTTTTTCATGTTACCTGGACCCCAGTTATATGCTGCTGTAGCATCTGCAAGATTCCAATTCTCTTGACCCATCATTCCTTCAATATAACCTTTAGTAGCATTACGAGAAGCTATAGGATCAAATCTATCAAAGCCACCTTTAACACCATAACCCGGTTCTTGAGAAGACTCTAACATCCATTGATAAGCTCCGGAGGCTCCTGTCCTAGGGTTAATTGCACTAGGGTCACCACCAGATTCTTGCATCATTAGTTTATTTAAATATTCTTCAGTAGCAACACCACTATTGGCGTAGATTACTCCACCATCTGATTCATATTGAACAACAGGTCTATCTGAATAACCTTCTTTAAACCAATAAGGAACACCATCATCTGCAATAGTTCCACCACCAGAAAGAATATTTTTAATATAATTAGCGGCTTTCATTGGAGGTGTTTCAAATAAATATTTAAAAGCATTATCTATTTGAGCCTGTTCATAATCTAAAGCACTAGGTTTACGAGTAACTTTTTCTCCTTCAGCTGCATAAACAGT
>Ga0209654_1002976_pt1 | contig 10863 bp, 25 predicted proteins | sample SaaInl1SG_22_DNA_FD_184646 | JGI IMG/M metagenome (GOLD analysis project Ga0209654, IMG submission 184646) | Marine microbial communities from expanding oxygen minimum zones in the Saanich Inlet - ESP_161SG_22_DNA (SPAdes) (version 2) | ecosystem: Environmental > Aquatic > Marine > Intertidal... | reverse complement strand
GCATTAATTATCATGCCAACATTTTTCTTGAATTCAAGATAATGCTCTAAGTCATTGTTTTACTTGTAGTTTTTATTTGTGACTCAAATATCTAAATCGGTCATATTTTCGTTTCCATACCTACCTACCCGAAATTGATAACAGGCCCGTAGAGAGCTTTATATTAGCTCCTAGATTTTCACCATTTCGCCCTGTTTCATCTACCGCGCCACACCAATCCGCACACTATCCCACACCATCCAAACTGTACAAATTTTGTACTACGGTCATATATGCACATTGTGCGTGTCGTACAGGCCGTGTCATGCATATATTGTGCACTGCACAAAACTACGGTCATATGTGCACATTGTGCGTGTTTTCATGTGCGGGTGTTACTTTTCGTAACATTGATGTGTTACCGAAAATTTCGTTTTGTTACCGATGGTTACACTACTAAAGTCTAAGACTAAATGGTAAGTTATTGTTTTTATTGAAGTTTTCAAAGTTGGCACACTAACTGCTTTATATCTGGGTGTTGCGGCATATTTGCAACGGCCCAACCGGAAGCGGCCCTTTCGGTTTGCTCTTTAAAAACGCAAACGCGTTAATTGTTCGGTCTCTCAAATTGTCGGACCGGTTCAATTGATAGGCGCGAAGTGCGGCCCCTGCAATATGGGTTGCCGGTTCCACTTCCGATGCCATGCACCCGCCCTGCTTTTATGTGCAAGCTTGAGCACCCTACCGGATCACCCTCAACGATTGAAACCGGCACTGTAGCAAGCGAATCAGGGCCACGGCCATGGACCAATTGAACCAACCGATAATGGACGGCACCGGACGCAAACCACGGCCCCTGTAGGTGACAGATACAAGCCGTGGTTGTTAGTGTCTGCACCTATCGCCGGTGCACTGATGATGGTCTATGGCAGGACCGAAACAATCAAACAATCATAGGAAATGAACCCATGAAAAAAGCACAATCATCTGTTATCTATCGCGGCCCATCATTGATTGATGGTGCCCCAATTGTCGTCGTTGCTATTGTTCAATCGGGCAATGTGAAGACCGGAAACATGGTGCAAACGCACATTTTGCGTGCAGATATTGCGCCCTTGGATGCATCAAAAACGGGTGCGGATTTTTCAATTTGTGGTGCGTGCCCGCATCGCGGCATTGCTACCGATGACCCATCAAAAAAGCAGGCCAAAGAGCGCACGTGCTATGTGAACATCGGGCAAGGCCCGACTGTAGTCTGGAAAAAATTCAAGCGCGATGGTTATCCATTCGCGAATGGCATTGATGCCGTGGCCGCAATTGGTGCGGGTAGAATGGTTCGCTTAGGTACCTATGGTGACCCATCAGCGGTGCCATCTGAAATATGGGATGCATTGTTGCGCGATAGCGCAGGCCGCACTGGCTATACCCATCAATCGGGTGTTGCAGGTGCCGATGTTCGTAATGACCTATGCATGACAAGTGCGGACACTGAACAGCAGGCCCGTGATGCGTGGGCACGTGGCGAGCGCACTTTCCGAATCATTGCGAGCACTGCCGATATCGTCAAAGGTTCTGAATCATTGTGCCCTGCATCAAAAGAGGGCGGGTTCAGGACCACATGCGACAAATGCAAGCTATGTGGCGGCAACTCAATCAATGCCCGCTCAATCGCAATTGTTGCCCATGGTTCGGGTGCTAAATACTTTGGTGAGGTAGCATAAAATGACCATTTTAGATACAACAATTTTTGAGCAATCGTCGATCATCCGCACTTTCATTAAGGATGCGGAAAAGCAGGGTTTCGGCCCTGCTATCGTGTGGGTTTATGGCAATGCATCAACTAATAATTTTGCGGGGTCATTGTTCACGTATTTACAGCGCAACGGGGGATTGTCTGACAAACAATTGAGCGCGGCAATGCGCAACACCGCTACTATCAAAGTTGATACGCGCTCTGACAATTTCCAGAAACTATTCAAGGCTTTCGACAAGGCCAGAGAGGGTGCCAAGCGGCCCCCGATATTCCGGGCAGGTGTCGAGGGTGATACCCACGGCATCCGATTGAGTATGGCGGGTGCGAATGCGAAGGCTGAGAATCAAGGGTGCCTGTACGTCACTGAAGACGCACCATACGAAGACCGGGCATACCTTGGAAAGATTATGCCAGATGGTGGATTCAGGCCATCACGGGCCGCTACGGACCTACACCGAAAGGCTGTCGATCTAGTGGCGGATGACCCGTGGCAAGCCGCTCTGACCTATGGCCGGGCCATGGGTAAGTGCTCATGCTGTGGGCGCACACTAACTGCCGGTAAATCTGTCGAGGATGGTATCGGTCCAATTTGTAAGGATAAGTGGGGGCTGTGACCCCCAAGGAGTGAGTCATGAAAAAAATTAATATCAGGGGTTTTGATATTCCAACTCAGGTTGAGTTTGACATGGTGTCCAAGGGTAAATATTGGATACAAAACTTTTGGGGCTGTCAGGTGCGCATGGAAAAATCTGACAATGCCATTGGATGGGGTGATCAATGGTTCGTTGAGGTGTACCACAAACGGGGCACTAGTGATGGTGCTAGCGCGTGGGTTTCCACGTGTGCATTCCAACCGACTCGCCAAGCTTGCGTGGACTATCTACTGCGCATTGGTAAGGCTTCGCTTGAGGGTAAACAGATCACCTTTAGGCATCGCGTCATGTTTGACGCTGAGGGTATGTGGGCCGGTAGAGCACTGCCGTATCCATATTTCAAAACAGTTCTACAACCAACCCGTAGGAGGGTAGCACATGGCGTATAAAAACGATGAGCAGATTGAATCTGCAACCAATATGGAACTGTTCACGTGGATGGCGAATGCCATACAAACAACCACGTGTATCGGGCACACCAAAGGTGATCAGAATGAACGGTACGCGAGACGCTATCGTGACGCGCTGATCGCCCGTGGCGTATCTGTTCCGCCCATTAACTTGTTCGGTGAGGATGGCATCCGCGAGATGCTGTACAAACTGGGCCAGTACAATGGCGAAGGTTCTTTCTAGTCACCTGCCACAGCGTATCCACTGGGTGCGCTGTATCGGTCTGACTGGGCCGCTTTGAAATCACATAGGAAATGAACTTATGCAAAAAATTGACATGACACCCACGTGGGAGTGGGCAGTGAAGATTCACATCATGGCACTGGAGAATCCTGATGCTGATGAGGATGTGAAACAGGGTGCGCGTGATGAGATCATCCGACTGGCACGTGCGTTTGATCAGGTTCAGGCTGATCGTGTACAGCGGGAGGTTCAGTGATGGCAGTATCTATGCAGAACTGGCAGAGTAAGTCAGAACTTGAGTTGATGCGGGCCATCTACTGTGAGACTCACAAGATGGTGCGTAACAGTGAGCCGCCCCCATTGCCCATTGAAAGATGGGAGAGTTTGAGTTGGTTATCAGCCGCTACTGAGAAACTGCTAGATGAGCACTTGGAAGTGGCTGAAGACATGGCAAAAGTTTTATCTAATATAGGGGACTAGAATGACAATTGAGATCAGAGACGTTGCGTATCATCGCAATGGGGTAGCAGGACTGCCATTCTATGTGGTCCTGTTCAACGATACTGATGAAGGGATGTTCAATCAGGTAGCAACGATTGATGAGGATGGCGAGGATTGCCGTGTCATCAATGCAGGGTTGATCACAAATAGTGGTCACATCGGACAGCAGATCGGAATGAACACGTGGCGAGGTGATCGCTACCTGAGTCAGATCCGTGATGCCATGGCCGATGATGATCAGTGGGACGTGTGGTTCAGACGTATATTCAAAAAGGAGGATATTTAATGCAATACATATTACCTGCAATTTTAGTGGTGCTAGGTACACCATTGATATTTGGGGGTGTCGCCATGGAAGACACCTTACTTGGGACACTGATATCCCTCATGGGCATTGGTGTCTGGATCGCTAGCTATCTGCTAGCACTTCGGGCCAACACCATGCGTGGTGGTTGGTAATGGTTGAAACAATGGGGATGCTAGCCATCTTTGTGTCCATGTACTACGCATTGCGTATTCTTAAATATGTAATCTACAAATTTTTCATTTGACATCCTGTTAAGTGATCCTTAAAATCTAACATTCTTTAGTAGAAATTAACTCTGAGGAGAGTAATCATGAGTAAGTATGAAAATTTCGCAGGTATTCCTGCACTTCCAGTTGAACTTGACTTTGATCCAGTTCGCGAGCCTGCCAAGCGTGTCAATGCGCATGGCGATGTACAGATCATTACTGGTGTGTACAACATCATCAACCCTCTGACTGACACTGTGATGACTGTGTCTAAGTCTAAGCACAACCCAATGAATTATTCTTTGATGTGGAATTCGTTCCTTGATGGCATTGCGGCTTCAGGTATCGACACTTCACAAGTCGAGGCCAAGTTCAACATGGCTTCTGATGGACGTGCGTTCACTGCTGACATCATCATGAAGCGTTTCAACTTTGAGAAAGTTGTCGGTGAGCCTGTCTACATGCGCTTCCGCATCGCTGACTCACACGACACCACATTTGTGCGTGACTTGATGTGCGGTCTCTGGAGATTGTGGTGCACCAATGGCTGTTCATCAGTCGCTGAGAATCTACGTGTTCGCAATAAGCACACACGTTTCTCCGATCCTGAGAAGTTAGGTGCCATCGTCGCTGACTACCCCGCTCGCCTTGAGGCTGAGGCTGAGTTGTATCCATTGATGATGGAGAAGGTTGTCTCACATGAACAGGCTATCGACTTCATGGAGCGCAATGTCGCCATGTACCGCAACAATGCGGGCAAGATGAAGCTCAACAACAAAGCACTTGAAGAGTGCAATCGTGTGTGGGGCTTGTACAGCAAGATGGGTGATACAGGCTACCGTCTGTACAACACTCTGACTCACATCGGTACGCATGTTGAAGGCCGTGATGGGACTAACGTCACTCTCAAGCAAGCTCGCATGGAGCAAAAGGTGCAGGAAGTCGTAGACTTGCCTGAGTTCAAGCAATTAGTTGGCCTGCCAGTGGCGGCTTAATTTAAGTAGGACTGAGGGGGTGCTCAGGTGCTTCAGGTAGGTAGGTATTACCTGACCCTGTTTACCCCCATAGTTCCCATCCATATTAGCTCTTAGAGGTATTAATAACGTGAAACGTGTAGATATTTTGAAAATGCAGTTGTTGAACAGCCGTGGCCGTTTTTTCACTGCGCAGTGGATTGGTTATGGATTGCGTGAGCCTATCAAGGCTAACCTGAAGATCGTTAAGATCCTGAAGGTAACGCCTGAGTACATTGATGCTGAAGTCTATATACCAAGCGTTAAGTTCATCAGTAGTTTGCGCTTCCTTACGGATGCCAAGGGTGACTGCACTTACATTGCAAGTGACAAGTCAAAGTTTCAGATGTCTGGTCAACAGGCATTTAAGTTTTAATTGGAGGTGCTAGGTGAAGAAGTTTAAAGCGCGTAGGAACAACATCCCTTTCATAGTCTCATCTATTGTTTCGCACATCGGTACTGAGGTGCAGTCTGTAGGTTCTGACATGGGGGCTATTGGGTTTGATAATGACATTACATACTTTCCTTATGCGGAAGAAATCTATTGCAACATAGATAAGTTGGATCACCGCGAATACTTTATTTTATTTGGTATATGCGCAGTGAATGATATTAAATTTATTGAGACTGATGGATATGAATAAATATCTTTTTTCCATTTCGCATTATGCGGAAGTAGAGGCTGACACGTATGAGGAAGCACTAGAGAAGTCAACTCAGACCATGATTAACCAGATTGAATCTGGATATGTGGAAGTCTACTTTGTACGTCAATATGAAGAGAAATTAGGATCGGAGAATTGCGCATGAGTGATCTACATGAGATGGCTGAAGAGCGTAAGCGTAGTGACACTACCTTAATGAATTTTATGCAGAACAATCGGGTGTCTGTTGTCTACATTTGTGAGACTCGCAGATGGATAGCCAAGTCTACGGACTCACTACAAGAGGGTAGAGGGACTAACATCCGCTCTGCCATCATTGATTTAGAAAGAAGGATTAAACATGTCGGAAGTTAACGGCACCATGATGAAGCACCTTGTTGATGCTTATCAGAACTCCCGTGACTTTGATCGTGTCTCAGCATCCCAAGACCAGTATCGCTACTGGTTGAGGGTGCTTTGTGATACTGCATTTGATGACAGTAGTGTCGGTCAAGTTAAGTTCAAGAAACTGACCACACCTCAAGCGCAGGTTATCTATGACACTCTCTCAGATCGTGGGATCACATTCGCTAATCGCATCACAAGTGTGGCACGTAAGATGTACAACTTTGCGATGAAGTATGGAATTGTAGATACAAATCCTTTTTCTTCCATCCAGACTGAGACACCTCAGCCTCGCAAAGTGATGTGGCAACCTGAGCATGTCAGCAGATTCCTTGAGTTTGCTTACAGTGATTTTAAGACTAGGTCCATTGGATTGATTGTCCAGATGGCCTATGAGTGGGCACAGCGTATTGGAGACATGCGGATGCTCACATGGGATAGCATCGACTTTGAGAACAGAGCACTGCACCTTGAGCAGTCTAAGCGCAGGGCTGTCGTGCACCTGCCTATCTCAGATGACCTGATGTACGTATTGGAACAGCAAAATGGAGCATTCGACTGGCAACCCTATGTTGCACCTAATGTGAATGCTAAGACCCTTGAAGGCTATAAGCCATATGGATTGGAGGTAATATCACGTGTCGCCAAAAAGATCATCGTGGGCGCAGATCTTCCGAAAGAGTTACGTCTTGCAGACCTTAGACGCACCGCGACTACAGAAATGGTCGAAGCGGGAGTCGGTATTGCACAAATCATGCAAGTTACCGGACACCAGTCACCACAATCGGTGACCCCTTATATGAAAAACACATTGACAGGTGCCACAAACGCCTGTACGCTCCGCTCTGTTCACATGGCAGGTGGAACATTACAAAAGGATACATAGTTATGTCTAAAATAAGTGACTTTATCGACACGCTAGACTTACAAGTTGATGCAACGTACAGAGGTGACTGTCCTGTTTGTCATGGTAAGAACACATTCACTGTATCTCGTGACTTAGGTAACGTACTGTACAACTGCTACAAGAATAGCTGTCGCATTGCAGGTGCGCATCACAAGAACATGGATGCATTCACAATCAAGACGTTGCTCACACATGGGTATGCCTCTGAGAGCTATTCTGAGCAGGATCTACGTCCCTTTAAGGCACCTCCCTACCTCGTACCATACGAACGGGCAGAGTACCCCATAGATCCTACGTTTTTAGATAGGTACGACATTGATCCAACGGATGTCATGTATGATGTCAGGCAGGATCGTGTCGTGTTCCCTGTGAGAACTGAGAGTGATGTACTTGTGGATGCAGTGGGTAGATCCATGACAGGTAGACAACCTAAGTGGCTACGCTATGCGTCATCCCCTGTGCCTTACGTTGAAGGAGGCAACAACTCAGTATGTGTGATTGTGGAGGATGCGATCAGTGCCTATGTTATAGGTAAAGTATTCATGGAGGAGTGCTGTTCTCTTGCCCTGTTGGGTACACAGCTAACTAACTTCCACAAGCAATACATACAAAGGCATTTCGGTGGAGTGATTGTCGCACTTGATCCTGATGCACGCGATAAATCAATTAAGATTGCCAAGGAACTAGGTGGCAAGGCATTGAATCTCAAGGATGACTTGAAGTATCGTAGACCTGAAGACTTAGATAATTTAGCGGAGATGTTATATGGCCGGGGCTAAACAGTACCAAGACAAAGATATCAAAATTGTGATCCGGATGTGGGGTGATGGCTACACTGCGACTGAGATAGGCAATGCAATAGGTAAGAGCATGCAATCTGTACGTCAGTACATCCATCGCAACAGAGAGAAGTATGGTCTAGAAAAGAAGGAAGGTGGAAGGCATACACCTAGAAGTTCCTTTGACAAGCAGTGGCATGGGGTTGTACCTTGCGGTCACTGGATGATTACTAAGCCGTGGAGGAAGTCATGTTAGATGAAAACGAATACCATAGGGCTTTTACTGTTGTGGGTGCTATATGCAACTCATTAAACGTAGAGGTTGCTAGCTCTTCCCATGCATACAATCAAATCTCTTTTGATCTTGGGTACATAGATGACGTGGAGTATCACATAAAAGAAAAGAAGTTATTGTTGGCGGAAGGCCACACTGAAGATTTAGTAGAGCGCGTAACAAGAACTCAGTATAGGATTCTGTGTGGTATCGCATACGAAAATGGTTTGACTGTAGAGGAATTTGAATGAACAAAGTACCTTACGTTGAGCGTGGCTATGATGACTCAGGTCTGACAGGTGAGTGCGCTTACTTGTGGGCATTGTTCCTAGCCAATGAAGCTGACATGGAAGATGATACCTTCGGGTATTCTAAGTGGAAGTCCACGGCTGAACAGCTAGCACCTGCAGATGGCAAGCCTATACCTGCTGTTGTGCACTACGCTGAACTTGAAGAAGCGATAGCGAGATATACAAATGCCTAGCATCGCTGAGTTCTGGAGAAACAGTTACAAGAATGACAGGGTATCCTTCTGGTGTGAGTTGGTAGGGCTTGTGCTTGCAGTCATTGCTAGCATGTACCTAGCGATTAATGCCAGTGACCCTGACATGAGATACGTGTACCCTATATCCTTTGTGGGTGTAGTCGTACAGTCATATGCGAACTGGCGTAGAGGTTTAGCGTGGGTCATGTTGTTGACCATATACTTTTCCTGCATTAGTCTGTTCGGATTCGGTAGAGCAATGGGATATTACTGATGAAACTAAATGAATTGATTGACACGCTGAGTGACAACGAGTACGTGCAAGAGGCACTGTACGAAGTGTCAGATGCCGTTATGTTACATAAACTAATGGACATGCGTGAGAGATTCATTGATGACTACATGGCTGTGAAGAATGGACAGCCTCGTAGCATCTTTGTAATCAATGATCTTGAGCGTGATGCATTACAGATTAGTAGGCGCATTGAAGCGGCTGACCTACTGATTGACCAGTTCAAGCCTGATCATGTACCGTTCGACTACGATAGTGTCCCATGGTGGGATGATGAGGAGGGATTGAATGACTAAGCACTGGCGTGATGCTATGAATGAGCGCAACCAAGACTGGATCAATAGCAGAGATAAGTCTGTGCTCCGGACTTCTGTTGCGGGTAAAGGAGACAGAATGCGCCCAGTCAACAAAGATAAATTCAATGATAACTGGGACCGTATATTCGGTAATAAGGAGAGTAAGAATGAAGATTGAAGCTCCAGTTGAAACTGTTCACGAATTTTTAGTGGCAGATTTAAAAGAAGTTATGAGTGACATGATGGACTCATTCAACGCCCGTACTAAGGGTGATGTAGAGTTCTCCGTATTTGATCATGATCGTGACACTGACCTTGCTGAGATCCAGAAGCACATTGATGCACTTGATCTAATCATCCGCTACTACGACGAGGTACCATCGTAATGGAACTGGCTATAGTTAAAAGCCTTCTTAACAAGGAGTTTTACGACAATCACAAGGGTGCTAAGTGCCCTCACATGTTGTTCTCCAAAGAAGTAAGCAAAATAAAGACTCTCATTGATGAGGCCATGCTCAAGTATGACCGTAGTCTGACAGTTGATGAGGTCGAGGGACTGTTCTTCGCATCCGATCCAACCATGACGACTGCACAGAAAGAAGGGTACAGAGGTATATTTCAGAAGCTACGTAAGGAACAGCCCATCGGCGATGACGTTGCTCAGGATATATTATCTACACTTTTTAGGCAGTATCTTGGTGAAGAGATTGCGAATGAAGGGTTCGACTATGTTAATGGCACAAAGACTTCACTTGAATCTTTGAGACATCTTCTTGATCACTATCGTGATGACTTCCTTCCTGATCTGAATATTGAGTGGGATGACTTGGAGATTGAGACATTGCTTGAGAAGAATGATCTTGAAGCGCGTTGGCATTTCAATGTGAACACATTAGCCACACGTGTTGAGGGTGTTAATGATGGTCACCTGATTGTTGTAGGCGCACGCCCCAACACTGGTAAGACCTCTTTTCATGCAAGCATGATTGCAGGTCCAGATGGTTTTGCTCAGCAAGGTGCTAAGTGTGTTGTATTATGTAATGAAGAGGGCACACACCGTGTAGGTGCACGCTATCTAACTGCCGCATCTGGGATGACTCTCAAAGAGATTAAGAACAGCCCACGTACTGCACAGCAGAGGTGGTCCAAGCTCAAAGAGAACATCAAGATCAAGGATGCCACTGGACGTGACATGGCATGGGTAGAATCTGTATGTAAAACTTACAGCCCTGACATCTTAGTGCTCGACATGGGTGATAAGTTCGCCGCCGATCAATCCCACGAAGGACTGAAGAACTGTGCCATTCACGCACGTCAGATAGCCAAGCAGTATGGATGCGCTATCTTCTATATGTCTCAGTTATCTGCTGAAGCTGAAGGTAAGATTGTACTTAATCAATCCATGATGGAAGGCAGTAAAACTGGTAAGGCATCGGAAGCTGATCTCATGCTACTGATCAGTAAGAATCCACCTGTAGAGGGAATGGAAGAGGATGACATGCAACGTCATGTTAACTCTGTGAAGAATAAACTTACTGGATGGCACGGGTACATTACATGTCAGTTGAATTATCACATAGGCCGATACGAAGCCTAACAATGGAAGAGAGACTACAGATGGTTGTAGATAAATTCCAGTTGGAGATGTTTGAGAAGTATGGTGATGAACGTGATCAGTATCTTGGTGACGATGGTATTGTATGTATAAACTGTGATACCAGACAGCCACCTGATCAG
>Ga0209654_1002973_pt1 | contig 10868 bp, 7 predicted proteins | sample SaaInl1SG_22_DNA_FD_184646 | JGI IMG/M metagenome (GOLD analysis project Ga0209654, IMG submission 184646) | Marine microbial communities from expanding oxygen minimum zones in the Saanich Inlet - ESP_161SG_22_DNA (SPAdes) (version 2) | ecosystem: Environmental > Aquatic > Marine > Intertidal... | reverse complement strand
AATGACTAGAGGAAATCCATATTTTTTGGATCACAAAAGACATAAAACAGGAAACATGATGAGGTTGTGGATTAATCTCCCTCCTATAGGAGGGCTAATCTATATCCTAAGAAGACTTGTAGCGCAAACCCACCCCAATCTGTCTTATTTATCTAAAGATGACCTTACAAAGCCTTATGAAGAGTTGATTAAAAAGAAAGATTATGATGAACTTAAAATTTTTAGACATGATTCTAAAAAAGATATTAAAGCAGATGATAATCTTTGGAATAACTTTAATAAGCACTTAAGGGAACTAGATGTTTATAGTTTTGAAAGCGCTCGTAAATCCTTTAATACAACTGCACGAATACTTGGTATAGAAGAGGGTATTAAAAAAACTTTGATAGCTCAAACTGATCATTCAATACAACGCCATTATGATAACTATAATGATCCCGAACTTGTAGCTAAAGTACAACTGGCCCACCTTAGAATCATGCATCATTTCAAAATAATTGAGCTTTACGAGCTTTGGCTGAGAAAGATTGAAGAACTATTTGGTACTCAGAACCCAGATCTATACGTAGGGGGATCTTCTGATTTTGTTTATCGAGATCAATTAAAAAGGCTAGAAGGAATACTTAAAATTGATAGAACTAAGATATCTAAAGATCCTTTTTGGATTGAGCAATCTTAGCCAAATAGTTGAAATGCTAAGCTGTTTTATAGTGTTGGTGAAACTTAACCTAATTCACCCCAAAGGAATATATCTTCAAACACAAGAAGCTATAGATAATATGATAGCTAGAATAATTAAAGGCTAAGTGTACAATAAAACAAATCTATTTAAACTAAAAACTTTATTGTGCTGAATTCATGCTTTTATCAAAAAGCTGATAAAATAACTTAGCTTGTTCCTCTCCTTCTAACCAAGGAAAATGACCACATTCTTCAATGAAAAAGTAATTTGTTTGTGGTAAAATATCTTTAACTTCATATACAACTGATTCACCAACTGGATCCTGTCTTCCTGTTATTAAAAATACAGGAGCTTTAAAAGAGTTTAATTTTTGAACTCTATCATCTTTTCTTTTAGCCCAGTCCCCAGCAGCCAACGGATTAATCCCTAATTGGTTGTTAAATTTATAATCAAGAGCAGGTCTCGTCTTCAATGCACTTTCTCTACTATAAAAATAACCTGGCCAAATAGCGGTTAATGAGGATCTTTTATTTTCTATTTGAACTTCTCTAAGTTTTAAATCTTCAGGATATAGTCTCATACTCAAATTACTTCCAAACCATTTGAAAAAGTTATCAGTTATTCCTCCAGTATTAAGTAAAATTATTTTTTTTACTTTATCAGGCTGATTTGCTGCGTATGAAAAACTTAACATTCCTCCCCATGAATGGCCTACAAGGGTTAATTCTTCTTTGCCTAACTCACTATATAAACCATTTATATCTTCAATATATCTTGAAACATTTACGGTATTCTCATTTACATTTTTAAGTAACGATTCTCCTGTTCCTCTTTGATGCAAAACAATACATCTATATTTATTTTGTAACTCTGAATAGAGATCTTTTAAGTAACTTGAATTTAAACCTGGCCCTCCAGAGAGCAATACAATAGTTTCACCTTTTCCAATATCCTCATAGAATATTTCAGTACCGTCGGTAGACACAAATGATTTTAGTTCTTGAGCAATTAGATTTGTTGAGATTAATAATAGGGATAATAATATTATTTTCATGATATAAGTTGATTAGCTTATTTAATACTTTCTTTTGCAATAGCACGGCTAGTTAACCCATTTAGTCCATATTTTAATACAAATGGTATTGCTAAAGGAATGAGACGTCCTACTATTGGATTTATAAAAACAACAATTAATGATATGATAAAAAATATAGGAACAACTAAAGTGAAATAAAATCCTAATAAAATTCTTTCTTTAGATATTTTGTGAGTTAATAAATCATTATTAAGATTAGTTAGATAAAACCATAAAATGGCATTCATTGCAGCTGTTAAACATATATTAAATACATATAAACCATAGGGCATTACCAAGTGAACATCAAAAGCAAACTTTCCTAGTAGTCCAGAAGTAAAAGGTAATAAGACTACGGAAAATAAAAACATTAGATTTAACCAAATTAACCTTGTAGTATATTTCTTAACATAGCCAAAAATACGATGATGAACAGACCAATAGTATCCAACGATAAAAAAACTGATAATAAACCCTAACATTGTCCATGTCAATTCTTTAAGTGATTCCCATATCAAACTATCTGTTGGTGTTTCAATTGTAGGGATTTTTATTTCAATTACTAAAAGGGTTAGTGCTACAGCAAAAACACTGTCAGTTATAGCTATAACTCTACTTAATTGACTGTTGGTTTTATTTTCGCGATGTCCTGGTTGCTTCATATGTTTTCAGTAGGTCTTGAATATTCGTAAGCCTTTTTTGCTTATTTTTTTCTCTTGATTTAAGAGAAGTTAATGTGAAATAACTGTGAGACTTAAGAAATTTTTCTTGAATCTTTAACCAATTAAAATTTGTTATTTTTTGATTTATCTCTAATTCCTTTAATAAATTAGAACTAATATCTTCAAAGTCGTTTCGACCCAAATAATCTAAATCTGCATCACATATTATTTGTTCAAAATGATTTTTAGGAGATTGAGGCATTTTAGTAGCCATAATCATTCCAGTAATCAAGCTTATTTTTGATTTTGGAAATTTCATTTCATTTAATATAACTTTTGCGTATTCAACACTTTTTTCCTCATGGTCTAGTGGCCCCCAAATATATCCAACATCATGTAACCAAGCAGCGAGCTTAATATCTAGTATTCCAGCTTTATCTATTTTTTCTTTTTTGGCAATCCTCTCCACTTGCTTTACTACATCACGGAAATGTTCAATTGAATGATAAGTGTAATACAAAGGAAGTTCTTTTAACAAAAATGCTTCAACTTTGTTAAAGGCATCTTGATAATCAAATTCGTAACCATTATACAAAATTTCTTTAATAGATATAACCTTAGCTTTACCCTTGACCTTAATGGGGCTTAGTTTTTTTGATTTAAAAGTTTGAAGATGTTTTATTTTATTCCAAACTGCATCAGAAATAATGATTTGCCCAGCTTCTGCGGAAGAACATAATCTAGAGGCAAGGTTTACTGAATCGCCAATCACTGTAAAGTCCATTTGATCGGTTGACCCTATGTTACCACTAATTACACTTCCGCTATTTACCCCAATGCCTACTTTAATTGGCTTTTTAAGATTAATACAACGATCTTGATTAAAAGCAATTAATTTCTCTTGCATTTCAATTGCTGTTAATACTGCGTTTTCACTATCTTGAATATTTGATTTGGGAACTCCATAGATTACCATTAATTCATCTCCAATAATTTTATCTAAAATTCCATTGTACTTAAAAATTATTTCGATCATTTGATTGAAATAATCATTTAAAGTTTCTACAACTTCATTTGGTGTCATATTTTCAGAAAGTGACGTAAATCCTCTTATATCTGAAAATAAGATTGTAGCATCTTGTTCTTGTCCACCTAAACTCAATAAATCTTCATTTTCAAGTAATTGATCTACTATTTGATTAGAAACATATTTTTTAAAAGTAGATTTTAGCTTATTTATATTTGATAGATCCTCTAATGCCACAACGGTGCCTAAAGGCTGGTTAAAATCATTTAGTAGGGGTGAAACTGAAATATTAACAGTTGTCGTTTTATCATCAAATTGAAGTTGAACTTGACTTTCAGAAACAGTGATAGACTCCTGCTCACATTTTGATATTAATTCTAATATTTGCTCGTTAGATTCAAAAATATAACCATAATGATTACCTATAATATATTCTTTATCAAAATTAAGAATTGAGACTGCAGTTCTATTAACATGGTTAATTTCTCCCATTAAATTTGTTGTGAAAACACCAGTAGCAATTGACTGCATAACGTTTTCATTAAAGGCTTTCGCCTCTTTAATGTTTTCAATTAATTTAATATTATTATAGGCTATTCCGGCTTGAGAAGCAATGGCAGATAACATATTGGAGTCTGAATCTATAAAAGGAGATATTCCTTTTCTTGACTCCTTATCAAATAATACAATCGCACCAGCTAACTTTTGTTTGTCTAATAAAGGAGCAATTAAACAATACACACAATTGGTTCCATAAAAGTAATTGTCTTGACTTATTTTAAAGCATAAGGTTTTTCTTGATTGATTTATTTCTTTAATGACTCCTTTGTTTTTATTGAAAATTATTCCGTTGAGTGCGGAAATATCAATATTAAAATCAGCGCCAATATTTAAAACATTAGAGTTGTCGTCTTCAATTAAAATCAATCCCGAACTAGCATTCAGTACCGCACAAGACTTAACCAATATTTCTTGTAATAAAACTGGTATTTCTTCAAATGAATTAAGATCATTAGTTATATCTAATAAAGTTTCTAATTCAAGATACTTTAACTGTAAATCGCTTATATTTAATTCTTTAGCCACTATATTTCATTAACAGCTAATTCTTCAGATTCAAATAAGGTTGAATATTTAGTCAAACCCATAATAGTAAAAGTTTTTGACACAATTGGCGCCAAATTATAATAGCCTAGTTTACCATCAACAGATTGCAATTTTTCAATTATTTCAATTAAAATAGATACACCTATACTATTAACAATTTTTGTGTTTCCCATATTTATGAGGAACTTTGTATGGCCCTGATCTATTTTTTCATAAACAATTTCAGAAATTGCTTCACCTCCGGTGTTGTTTAAATATCCATTAGTTTCTATTATTATAATAGAATTATTCTCTTTAATACTTGTTATAAAACTACTCATTATGCTATTTGTTTATGTTTTTTTTCATTGTTACTGTTGTACCCTCTTCATTTGACTCAAACTCTACAGAATCCATTAATTCTTGGATAAGTTGTAAGCCCCAGCCTCTTTTTCTTTCATTTGTGCCGATCTTATTTTCTATTTTAGGAATTTCTACATTGGTTTTGTCAAAACCAATCCCCTGATCAATTACTTTTATAACTAAACTGGCCTCTTCAATTATAAAATGAATAAAAACATTGTTTTCCACTTTTGAATGTTCAAAAGCATTAATACAGGCTTCAATTATTGCCATACTTATCTCAGAATTTTGATCATCTGTGAGATTCATATGCCTTGAAATCACTTCAGCAGTCTGAGTTGCTATCAATTCCATATTAGGAATTATAGGCAATTTTAATTCTACAACAGGCTTTTTCATTTTATTGTTATTTTAAAATTAATTATGCTTAATTACCACTAAAGTAATATCGTCTGGATTATTTTCTCCGGCTAACCATTTATCCGCCTCTCTTACCAAGTTATCAATGATTTCTTTAGCAGTTTTATTGCCATAAGTTGATATTAAATCCTGTAATTTTTGATAATCAAATAAGTCGCCAGATAGATTAGGTGCTTCTGGCAAACCATCAGATAAAATAACTAAAATGTCTCCAGGATTAAATGTGGTAGTTATTTCGTCAAAATATTCATCATTAAAACTTCCTAATGGCAGTCCTGATATTTGAATTTCCTCAGCTGTATCTGAATTAGCCCTGTAAATATAGTAAGGAGGCATAGCTGCTGAGCTTAGGGTTAGTTTATTATCTTTAATAAGGGCAATATTTAAACTCATCCTCAAAATACCAAGGTCAACTTTTTTGACTACACGGTTCAATTCATGAAGCATGTCTTTTGGACTCATTTGAGGTAAACCAATAAGCCCAGCCTTTGTTATTGAAACTAACATTCCTGAGGGTGTACCATGGCCAGTAGCATCTCCACATATAGCATAAAGAGAGCCATCTTGTGATTCGAAAAAGTCATAATAGTCTCCTCCTACTTCTGTTGATGTCCTTAAAAATGCAGAAATGTCAAATTGTTTTATTTCTGGAAGTGATTTAGGTAATAATCTATTTTGCAAGTCCTTAGCTGCTGCTAACTCAGAATTTTTTCGTTCATTTTCAGCTTTATTATATGACTTTTTAGCTTGATATTTTCCAAATTGCATGAATGACAAAATAAGAGCTAAGAAATATGAAATATATGCAAATACAGATCTATACCAAGGAGGAGATATAGTAAATTCTGTGAATCCTTCTTCCGAAATTTCCCCACTTGCATCTTTTGCTCTAACTCTAAATTTATAATCACCTTCAGATAAATTGGTGTATTCTTTTTTAAAATCAGGCACAAATTCTGACCAATTATTATCCTGACCTTCTAGCCAATAACTAAATAATGTTTTAGCTTCGTTACCAAACACTGGGTAAGACACTTCGAAAGATAAATTATTGTTTTTAAATGAGAGAGAACCTAATTTAATATGTGCTTTTTCACCATTGGTATAAATTTCTCGAACTATTGCTTTATATTTTAATCTTGATTCTTTAATGGCTAATTCTGGATAATATCTATATAATTTATTGTCTTGCGAACCAATCCAAAGTATTTCACTCTCTCCAGATCCTTCGGCATAGAAACCTCCTGCTAATTCACTTATATCTACTTTATAAAAGGGGTATTGCTCAAATAAAAAACCTTTTTTTACATCAAAATGAGTTTTGAAAAGTCCACTATTAGAGAGTGTCCACCCATTTTTAGACTTTGAATTATATGCATACCTGACAAAACCTTTTTTGGGTACTACGGTAGTGTCAAGTTCAATATCCGTAAGTATGGCTTTGTTGCTTTTTAAATCTAATTTGTAGTAATTCTTTAAAGAATCCACCAGCATGTGAGTGGAATCATTATAAGTTTCTATAAAAAATCGATTACTTTTTACAACTTTTTTATCAATTGTTAATTTCACGTAATCTCCCTGACCATCACTCTTGTAGCTATATATAAACGCTCCATCAGGAGTTAATGCAAGTATTTTTCCAGAAGAAACTTCTATAATATTTAATGGTTTGATAGAATCTTGTTTTTTTAACTTCAGTTGATTCCATTTGCCATTTTTATATTGATGAGCTAGTAAACCATAAACTCTATTTGAAGAAAATATTATACTTGGGTTTACCTTAGAACGAATTGTAGAATTTGATCTATAAATAGGACTTACAACCTCAGTATTCCTATTTTTAGTAGTTTTTATACTATAATTATTGGTAGTAATTATTTGATCATCAAATTTCAATATTGAATTCCAGCCAGCTAATTCATTTACGTTATTAGCTTCAAATTTTGATTGTTCAAAAGCATTGTTTTTTGGAACTAAATCATATAGGTCTTCACTAGTTCTAACATATAATTTTCCTTTATTCCTTGTGATGTCTTGAATTGCCCCCGACATGTTATTTCTTTCAGAAAAATATGTCATAGTTGAATCAAAACTTACACGAAATAATCCAAAATTTGTGCCCCAAATATCTCCTTGACGGTCTTGAATGAAACCCGTTATATGATTATCATTCAGGCCAGTTTCTTTTGTTAAAAGGGCATTGACTTTTAGTTTATTATCAACGAAAATCATGCCACCTTTACTTGTAACAATTGGAATAGTGCCGTCTTTTAGTCTAGATCCTCCAACATAAACTTCATTTTTATTCATGAAATCATCGATTTCATCTGCTTTTGCTTTAATTAATTTACCATCTTTTTTTAAATACCATGCCCCAACATCTCTAGAAACCAATAGCTGGTCTCCATTATCTAAACTATATTGTTCATCTACTCTGTTTTCTGAAAAAATCTTTTTACTTGAAGGCAAATATTTAAACTTACCCTCAATTAATTTGTAAATCCCCTCTCCCCAAATTCGAAGATAAGCTCCTCCTTTGTTAACATTAAGCGTATGTAATACATTCTCAAAATGCTCTACGCTCAACAATTTTTTATCTTTATATAGATAAACAGATTTCTCTGATTGAAACATTATAGTATCATTTAAAACACCTGCAGACCATAGTGTCGAATTGACCTCGTCTTGATCAGGTAAATCATCAGATAAAGAAAAATAGATGGGCTCGTTAAACTGGTTTTTTTCAATATAACCGAAGCTTCTACCTATAATTGAATAAATTGTATTTTTTGAGTCTTTTAATAGCGCTCGGCCATTACCCCTTGTTGGCTCACCATCTTTATCAAGTACTGGCCTAACTTTTTGACCGTCAAAAGTTAATACTCCATTTGTACTATTTCCATAATAAATAACTCCATCTGGATCTTGTATTACAGACCAATTAAGATAATTAGTCTTTAGAAATGCTCTTCCATAATTTGAAACAAAGAAATCTCCCATTTCATCTTTTTTGTCTTGGCCATAAACAATAGTATTAAACTGGAATAAACAAATAAGCAAAAAGATGAATTTGAGTATACTTTCAGGCTTTGTATTATGATGGGGAGTTATTTTTACTTTCATATATTTATTATTAATAGATTTAAATATAATTAATTGCAATTAGACACGCAAATTCAAAAAATGATATTGTTAAAATATTTGCAGTACTTATATTGAAGAAAATAGTTTTTGTTTAGGTTTTAAATTTTCACTTTTAAAGTTTGAAGCAGGAACTTTTTGGGTTTATAACAGGACTAAATGAATAACCCCCAAGAAACATTCCAACAACCTTAGGAACCTAAACATAATTCACTCCAAAGGAATATATCTTCAAACACAAGAGGCTATAGCTAATATGCTAGATAGGATAATTGAGAATAAATAGTCCAAACCATAAAACAGACAATAATGCCCTTTTAGAGATTGCCTAATTAATATTTAATTCAATATCAAAAATTATATATTCAAATTCTTCGGGATCATAATAGTCATCTGGTCCAACATTACCATTCTTTAATTGTCTTAAATTTCTTCCAAGTGGTTCTTGGTGTGGATTTACTCCCACAAAATGAAGTTTACCATCTTTCATGTAAGGTATTACAGAATTAGGATAAAACCCATCTACTCTTATTTCAGATGGATACTTGCTAAAATTCCCATTGCCATTATTAATCCATATTAAATTGCTCAATTCACTCCCTTCCTTACGATCATTCCAATCATTTGTGTTTGGCCTTATACTGTTTGGTAAAAAGTTTACAAGATGAAGTTGATTAGTTATTAATACTATGTCGTCAAGACCGTCATTATTAACGTCAAATAATCTGAATTCATTGGGATATCTCCCATTTTGTCCTGGAATTTCTACCTGAGGATATGTCTTTCTGAATTTAAATTCAAACTTGTTATCGTCTTTACCAAACCAAACTTCAAAGCCAACTTCACGTCCTTCAAATGCAATGGCCATATCAATAAAACCATCATTATTAAAATCTGAAAATTTTTGAGAAGTTCCGGAATAATCAATGTATCTTTTTGTGTAGTCTCCATACTCGTATCTATAATTTGGTATATTGTTAATTTCATGAATGTTTTGATCATTAAAGTTTGCTATAAACTTTTCTTTTGATTTATCATATTCCCAAACTACTATTGGATTATTCATTAAATCAATTTCTCCTATAGAATCAGTTCTAAATGAAAAATTTCCTTGATAAGTTATAATCTCACTGATATTGTCTTTATTTAAATCTACAACTCCGACAGAGAGAGGCATTTCCCTAAATAATCTTTCTCCATTTTCTAAACTAGGATACTCAATTAGAGAGTTTTTTAACTCGAATTTTTCACTGCTATTTTGAATTAAAATTCCAAGATGTGCAGCAGGTCTAGATCCACCACTTGGTTTGTCATCCTGAATTCTTGTCCCAACGATATCTATCAACCCATCATTATTTAAATCTCCAAAGTCAGCATCATGATAATAACCATAATTATTTATCTCTGTGGCTTTTTTAATAGTTAAACTTCCGTTTTCTATTTTTCCATAAATTATGGGGCCTACCCAATTACCTGGATTACTCCCCAATTCGTTTCCATCACTAAAAATAAATTCATTTCCTTTGATTCTATTATTTCTTGCCATGTACATACTACCTTCACCATCTATATCAAAAAATTTCCATTCATTATTTTGATCTTTTTTTAATACTAATGCTGGCATCATTTCAGTGTCTAATGAGCCATTTATATTTTCACACGGATCATTTTCATCCTCCAAACATTTAGCATTTCCAGGAATTACAATGTATTCTGAATCTGAGTCTGAAATATATACTGACCTCATAAAAACACTAGATAATGCAGCATCTAAATAAAAATCACTGAGTTTACTTTCGCTTATTAAGTCGCTAATTTTTAATTTAGAAATGCTAAAAATACTTGAAGCCTTAAAAGTTGCAGATATTGTTTTAGACTCACTCACTAATAACTGAACTTCTAATTCATTAGATTCTAATGCTCCAGTCCATCCTACAAACTCCCATCCCTCTGCAGGAACAGCAGTCAGCTTTACTGTAGTTCCAGAGTCATAATCTGTAGTCCTTCCAGCGTTTACTATCTCCTCTATTACCTCACCCTCTCCTTCAAAGTTTACTGTAAGTGGATATTTCCTTTTCTCAAAGTTGGCTGTTAGTGAAGAGTTTGAATTAACTGTAATAGTCCTTGTAGCATCTGTATTACCATCTGACCAATCTTTAAATAGATATTCGCCTTGTGGTGTTGCAGTTACAGAAACAGTCTGTCCTGATTCATACTCACCTCCTGTGGTAGATACAGTTCCTCCCTCTCCTGCAGATAAGGTAATAGTATATTTAGCTATTGGTGCAGGTGGTGGTGTAACAGGAGTTGAGGTCTCATCTGAAGAACAGGATAAAACTATAGCAAAGATGGTAAGTAAGGAGAGTAGCTTTCTCATTTAGTAAGATTTGGAAATACTAATTTACTTATTTC
>Ga0209654_1002969_pt1 | contig 10874 bp, 9 predicted proteins | sample SaaInl1SG_22_DNA_FD_184646 | JGI IMG/M metagenome (GOLD analysis project Ga0209654, IMG submission 184646) | Marine microbial communities from expanding oxygen minimum zones in the Saanich Inlet - ESP_161SG_22_DNA (SPAdes) (version 2) | ecosystem: Environmental > Aquatic > Marine > Intertidal... | reverse complement strand
TAAGTCACTGATTATATTGGAAGTTTGGTAGCGGCACAGGGACTTGAACCCCGGACACGCGGATTATGATGAAATGCGGCATAATTTAAACACCTAAAAACTTATGCTTACAACAGCATTATCATGATGTGCTAATAAATGCGCTAAAGTCTAACACATAGAGTGCAGAATCTCCCTGTTCAACACTCACAATCTGCCTCAACATCTGTATGGCGTCCAGCAAAACATGTTGTGATAAGTACCCATAAAGTCGCCCTGCCCGCTTCAAGTGGTTTTATCTGATAGTGCCTAAATGCGGAACTGATGATCAAATTATGCAAAAAAATGAAGGCAAGATTGTGCCGTGAGTTACGAGTTTAAGATTTTTTCGATAGGCAAAAAATTGCTTATTACCGAACTCAAAATTAAATTTATTGCCAACATTCGGAAAGTATCGCTTTCATAGCACAAGGCGGGCAAAACCACCGTCGAAACGAGCAGAAATCGACCTAAGGCTTTCCTTTCTCCCGCGGGAAGCCTTTATTTTTGGTAGCTCCACCAAAACCGAATCGTTTCATGGCTTACATCTACACCCCGTTCATGAAGAAGGTCCTCCACATTGCGAAGCTAAAGTGGAAAACGAACACCAAGCATCACAGCCAGGCGGATGATCTCAGGGCTCGTTTTAAAGTACCTGAATGGGGGATGTTTTGTCATACGGCGAGGATATAAAGCCGCCCGCCCCGTCTCAAGCTCGTTTTGTCTGACATTGCCAATGCAGACATTGATAGAAAGCCCGAGCCACGGCCACAGGCATGCACGCATTCTTCTTAGTTGGAGTCGTAAAGCGGGTCGGACCGGTTCAGGTGGTCGCACATTAATCTCTGCGCGCCGAGCGAATCCTCTCGCTCCATCAAATCGACAATATGGGCATGTTCGAGCAAGGTTGTATCCTCACGTCCCTGCCAATGAAGTACCGGTTTGTAGTAGGCTGACAACCACGACAGCATCGCTTGCGTCACAGCTTGGATCAACGGGTTTTCTGTCAGCTTGGCGATCGCCACGTGAAAGGCGATATCAGCTTCTATGAACGCTTTTTCTTGACCAAGCTTGCTGCGCTGATCCTCCACAAGAGCGCGAAGTTCTGAGATGCCCTCCGCTGTGCAGTGTTTGATTGCTATCTCGATCGACCCGGCTTCAAGGATTTTGCGGATCTGTTTGAGGTTTTCCAGATTGGACGGTTCGGTTGACAGAAGCAGTTTAGCAATGTCATCGACCTGATCAAAGGCAATGCCCGGCGTGAGCTTGTTCACTCGGCTGCGTTCCCCATGAGCGATTGTGATCAGCCCCTTGTTTGCCATGGTTTGCAAGGCCTCGCGGACAGCAGGGCGACCCACGTTGAAGCGCTCCATCAGGGCCCGCTCTGATGGCATGGCATCCCCCGGAGACAGTTCTCCCGATTGTACCATCGCCCAAAGGCGATCGAACACTTGATCTGACAATTTTTGACGTATGATCGGAGCGTCAACTTGATGAAGATCCGTCTTTGTACTCATGTTGTGCGGCCTCATTGCTTTCGTTGTGCCAAGTGTCCCACATCTATAACCAGTTGACCAGTCAACCCCTTGATTAGTGCAAGAACAACGTGGTGATCTGAGGTACAAGCAGGATGAGCATCAAAACTGTGACCTGAATTGCAATGAAGGGCAGGAAGCTTCTGAATATCTGAGGCAGCGTGATATGGGCAGGTGCCACTGATTTCAGATAAAAGGCCGCGCCGCCAAAAGGCGGTGACAAGAAGCTTACTTGCATATTAACGCAGAACAGCACACCAAACCATACCTGCACTGCCAACTGCGTATCAAGCCCACCGGTGATACCCAGTTCGTCCCAAGGCAATTTCAGCACAATGGGCAGAAAGACAGGCATGACCAAGAGCACAATTCCAGTCCAATCCATGAAGGCCCCCATGAACAGGAAGACCAGCATCATAATCAGCAAAACGCTCAATGTCGGCATATCCAGCCCGACGATCAGGTTGGCCACAAAAGTGGGCCCGCCCGCTAGAGTATACGCACCAGCCAGCGCCGTCGCGCCAATGGTCACCCACATAATAGTCCCGGTAGACTTGAAGGTCCTCATGGAGGCTTCCTGCAGAAGTTTCCATGAGAATTCCCCGCGTAGAATAATGAGGACCAAAACCGCAAAAGACCCGATGCCTGCGGCCTCGGTAATGCCTGTAATGCCGCCATAAATTGACCCAAGCACGACAAAGACGACGAGCAGCGGCGACACCATACCCTTTCCGTTTTGCCATGCGGCCACGGCATTGGCTTTGCCGGATACGAACCATAGGAACGCTCCACAGGCCAGCGCCAAGGTTCCGGCCCGGATGATGAAGCCGCCGGATATGCCCCCGGTGTCAGATTTGATCAGGTCAAAGGCGTTTAGATATAGCCCGCGAACGACCATTAAAGCAGCAGCCACACCTACGATCATGGCGATCAAGGCCAGTCCATAAGTTCTTTTTTGCCTGCCGGTCAGATCTGTTTCCTTCGGTTCCGGCAACGGGGCCAGAGAAGGGTTCAGATTGGTACGGATCAGGATGTATGCGATGTATCCCAAGGCCAAAATGAAACCCGGTACAAACGCTGCCTGAAACAAGGCGTGGATCGAAGTGTCTGTGATAAGCCCGTAGAATATTAGCACGATAGATGGTGGGATCATCGTCCCGAGAGACCCAGACGCACAGATGGTCCCTATTGCAAGGTTTTGGTCATATCCAAGCCGCAGCATTTGCGGGAGAGCGATCAGGCCCAGCAAAACGACTTCGCCGCCAATAATGCCAGACATGGCGGCCATCACAACGGCCATGAGCGCCGTGACAACGGCGATGCCTCCTCGTGTACGGCTCATCCACGCTTCCAGCGTATCATACATGTCCCGTGCGATGCCCGAGCGTTCCAAAAGGTTCGCCATTAAGATGAATAAAGGAACTGACACAAGAACATAGCTGGTCATGATCCCGTAGATGCGTTGCCCCAAAAGGTTCAGCGGCCCCGTTCCGAAATTGTTGAACAGCAAATCCGGGCCGAATTTCATGACCATGACAATGACTGCCAAAAATCCCGAAGCAAAACCCAGCGGCATTCCAATTGCCAAAAGTAAGAGCATGCCCGTTAGCAGAACAAGCGATATGGTTCCGATATCCATGACGTTTCCCTTCTTAGGCTATTATGTCTTGTTTTCGCCAAGCGCGGGGTCGTGATCGACAACCTCGCCTGTCGGACGGGCCTCCAGATCGTCCGCACCCACATGTTCCAGTAGGTCGTCCAAATCCTCAACCAAGTGTATCTCACCCTGATCAGTGTTCCAGTCAAAAATCAGGTTGGAAATCGCCTGCAGTGCCAAAAGGGCTATGGTAATCAGGATCAATGGTTTGAGCGTGGCAGGAATGGGCGGATCAAATTTTGTGCCAAAGCGTTCCCAAGTCATGAACTTGCGAACCGCATCATCATAACTTCCCCAAATCAATGCAACGGCGAAAATGACAATGCAGACCGTCGAAACAACATCGAATGTTCGGCGCAACCAGCCCGGGGCAAGATCATAGAGAATGTAGATCCGAATATGGCTTCTCTGCTGCATCGAATAGAGGCCAGCAAACATGTAAGAAGCGCCCGCAACCCAAAGAGAGGTCTCATTGACCCACATCGTCGCGCGACCAAAAACATATCGCATTACGACTTCGAAAAAGATGATCGCGACGATAAACATTGGCAACCACATGGCTATTCGGCTGATACCCCAAGTGATCGGATCCAATGGTCCTGTTCGTTCATGTTCGACCATTTACCCCTCCCTGACAAATTTTAGGCATTCCCTGCCCAATAATTGCGCGACCTCGGTCGAAACCGGGGCCGCGCGATATCTCAGACCTTAGATCAAGCTTATTGGATTAGGCCAATGCGCTGCATGAATGCAACATGACTGTCGACCATGGCTTTGCCCTCTTTGGTCTCACCACCATAGACGTTCCACTGTTCCTGAGCAGCAGCACGGAAGGTTGCGCGATCCTCGGCGGACCAGTTGTAGGTGGTCACGCCCATTTCAGGCAGTTTTGCCAGTGCTTCGCCGTTGTCGACCAAGGTTTGCAGGATCAAATCCATGCCAACGTTCTGGTACGCGACTTCGATGATGGTTTGGTGCTGTTCGCTCAGACCTTCCCAGACGTCCGTGCGGCACGCTAGGTGGTCAGCGGCCATAGAGTGGAAGCCAGGGAAGTTCGTGTGCTTACCGATATCGTAGGTGCCGATCCGCAGGTTGTTACCCAATGTGGACGCATCAGCGCCATCGATGATGCCAGATTCAAGCGCTGTAATCACTTCGGAAAAATCCATCACGATCGGCTTGGCGCCAAGCGACGCAAAGATGTCCGATGCCATGCCCGGAGGCGCGCGGAACTTCCAGTTTTCCAAATCAGCAACACCCGCCAGAGGCCGTGTCGATGTTAGGGATTCCTGACCACCGACATGCGCACCGATGAACGTCATGTTGTAGCCGGCATAAAGTTCATTCACCGCTTCGCGGCCACCGCCCATTTCAACCCATGCTTGATACTGCAGCGGGGAGTCGTAGCCGCCCATCGTATCGGACACGAACTGGAATGCTTTGTTTTTACCGGCTTGGTAGCTGCCGTTGGTCATATCACAGTCGAGGATGCTGTTGATCGCAGCGTCAAAGGCTTCCGCAGAAGGCACAACAGAGGACGAGTAGAACATTTCGATGTTCAAGTCACCGCCGGACATGACAGAAACAGAATCTACAAAGTCCTGAATTGCCTGACCATAAGACGATGATTGCCCCTGATGTGTCTGAATACGAAGTGTTGTTTCAGCAGATGCCGTTGTGACGAGCCCAGCGGCCATAGCCACCCCTGCCAGTGTTGTTTGGATTTTACGCATTTGGTTCCCTCCCTTTAGCGTTTTATTACCGGGCGGACGCCCGACCTCCTTGGATCAAGTGATCCGGTTTACGCTTGCTGCGATTTCGTCGTCATCGAAACAACGCAGCCAGTCGTCTTTCATCAGGACCGGAATCCCAAATTCAATTGCCTTATTGGCGGCGTCAGAAAAGACGCCCTGATGCTGGTCAAACATGACCGCACCCATGATGTTCATGTGACCCAACAGGAAGTCGCGGGCGCAATCATAAGATACGCCCTTCTTGACAACCTCATCCATTGCCATGCGCAGCACCTTCATCAACGAACCATTGACCGTCTCGGACAAGCCGGGCTCCAGCAGAGCGAATTGCTTGAGCGTCACGCGGTGCGAGCGAACGACAGGCGCATAGATCGCTTTTCCGACACTGTTACCCACTTCGTAGTGCTCTTCAGGCCCCTGGATTAGGACGTTTACAATCCCCTGATCCGCAGAGATGCCACCAAAGTAATCCCGCCGCTCGTCAGTTGTGTTTTCGTTGTTCCAGATTGGAGGATGGCAGGGGTGGGACATGAAATAGGTGATGTCTGCACGCTCGGGCAAGTGGCCTGCAAAAGGCGCAGCACCATCAAGAACAAAGATCACCGCGCCAGACTTTACTTTGTCGATGATGCCATGGGCAACTTTGCCGATGACCGTGTCAGGAACAGCCAGTACAATGATGTCGGCCCCGTCGAGGGCGATATCAACGTCAACGCAGTCAATACCGTAAGCTTCGCGAACGGCGGCCTGCCCTGCCTCAGACACTTCAACATGCATTGTTTCGAATTCATCAGTTTTGGCGAGGTTCGCACCAAGGCGCATGCCCATTTTCCCGCCTGCACCAAACAAAGCTAGCTTTTTCATAAAAACCCCTTCCGTGATACCCGCGGTTCGGCGGGATTTAATTGACAACTGGTATAATGAGTATCTAATCATGTTTGTATGTCAAATGTTTTTTATGCGACGAAGGGCGAAGGACGATGATGCAACCGAAAGACAGAGTGCGAGATGCCCCCCTGATTGCGTGGTATGCCGATGACTTCACGGGTGCCGCCGCGGTGATGGAGGTTTTAACCTTTGCCGGGCTGCCCGCGATGCTGTTTCTGGAGCCGCCGACGCAGGACCAGCTTGCTAAATACCCCGATCTCAAAGGGATCGGGGTAGCATCTACGGCGCGCGCACAATCGCCTCTGTGGATGGATGCAGAAATGCCAGGAATTTTCGCGCAGCTGGCCGCTCTTAAGCCGGCGCTCATGCATTATAAAGTGTGCTCTACACTGGATTCTTCGCCAATCGTGGGATCCATCGGTCGCGCCATCGAGATCGGCGCGCGCACATGCTCGCCCGCCGCTGTGCCAGTCATGATCGCCGCCCCACAGATGCGACGATACCAGTCTTTCGGGCATCTGTTTGCGGGCTTTGGTGACGCTGTATGCCGACTTGATCGACACCCTGTGATGTCGCGCCACCCGGTCACCCCCATGACCGAATCCGACGTGGCCAAACATATCGCTTTACAGTCGAAAAAAGTCATCACTAGGTGCCTGACGCTGGAGGATTTGTTCGCAGGAGCGCAGCTACCAAAGACAGCGGCCAACCCTGACCGAATCGATGTGGTAACACTCGATTGCATGGACGACAGAACTGAATCAGTTATAGGCCGTATGCTCTGGGACGGGCGCGCGGCCAACCCGTTTGTCGTTGGCTCTCAAGGCGTCGAGTATGCCCTCGTGCGTCACTGGCAGCATACGGGGCAGATCGCCAAGGTTGCCGCGCCACAAGGGATCGGACCGGCGGACCGGATGGTCGTTGTGTCAGGTTCCGTCTCGCCCACCACCGCAGATCAAATTGCCTGGGCCAAGAACAACGGCTTCGCGGGTATTGCATTTGATGCAACCTGCGTCTGCCGAAGTCAGGAAGCTCTCGACCAAGAGGTCGCCCGCACGGTTGCAGCCTGTCTGGAGGTCATCAGCCAAGGGCGTGACCCTCTCGTCTATACCGCCGAAGGCCCTGATGATCCAACCGTCGAGGCATTCAAAGCCGCCGCATCAGAAGATATCGCAGCAGCCAACCAACAGACAGGCGAAGCACTGGGATACATTCTGCACCAAACGTTGACGGAAAGCGGGGTGCGCCGCGCTGTGGTCTCGGGCGGAGACACCTCGGGCCATGCGACGCGTCAGCTGGGCATCTATGCCCTCACGGCGCTGGCACCGACAATTCCAGGTGCAGCGCTATTTCAAGCTCATGCTGAAGGGCCGATGGACGGCCTGCAGCTTGCACTTAAAGGCGGCCAGATGGGCAGCCATGACTATTTTGGCTGGATCAGAAACGGAGGAGGACCCCAATGAACCGCATCACCGCAACCTATGATATTGAATCGCCTGTCGGCGTTGCCCTCGCTGCAGAAGTCCTTGCCGGAGAGCAATCCACTGGTACTTTCACAAGGTTGGCCGCCGAAACAGACGAATTACGCGCACGCTCTGCCGCTCGGATCGAATGGATCGAGATCACAGGCAGCCGTACGACTCCGTCTTTGCCCAGCCGCAAGGCCGGCAACAGTTACGAACGGGGCTTGGTAACCGTCAGCTGGTCCTTGGAGAATTTCGGAACTTCCCTACCAACGCTTATGTCCACGCTGGCGGGCAACCTGTTTGAACTAGCCGAACTCTCGGCCATTCGCCTTGTTGATATGAACCTGCCAAGCGCTTTCGCCATGGAGCATCCCGGCCCACAGTTTGGGGCAACGGGCACGCGGGACTTCATGGGAGGGCATCAAGGGCCAATCATCGGAACTATAATCAAGCCCAGCGTTGGCATGAACCCTTCGGAAACCGCCGCCCTTGTGCAAACACTGGTTGAAGCTGGGATCGACTTTATCAAAGACGACGAATTACAGGCCAATGGCCCCCATTGCCCGTTCGACGAACGCGTCAAAGAGGTGTCCCGAGTGCTCAACGCCCATACCGACAAGACGGGCAAACGGGTTATGTATGCCTTCAATCTCACCGACGAAATTGACCAGATGTGGCACAATCTGGAGCTTCTCGAGGCGCATGGCGGTACCTGCGCGATGGTCTGCATCAATTCTGTCGGCTTAACTGGCCTGCGCGCCTTGCGCAATCGTAGCCAGATGACAATTCACGGACACCGTGCGGGTTGGGGGATCTATTCCCGCTCGTCGAATATCGGGATCAGCTTTCCGGTAATGCAAAAGCTCTGGCGCCTTGCCGGCACGGACCATCTGCACGTGAACGGTCTGGCAAACAAATTTACTGAAACTGACGATGTGATCGCGCAATCGGCAACTTCGGTTCAAAAGCCAGTTACTGAAGGCGGCCCTGCACATTTGGCAATGCCCGTCTATTCCTCAGGCCAGACGGTCTGGCAGATTGATCCCGCGCGCACCTTGCTGGGCAATGACGACTTCATCTACTGTGCAGGCGGCGGCATCCTAAGTCACCCAAGCGGCACGGCCGCTGGCGTCATTGCCTTGCGCCAAGCAGCAGACGCGGCCCGCAACGGGATCAGCATTCAGGACTATGCCAAAGAGCAACCCGAATTACAGGAGGCCATAGACACGTTTCCGGAAACAAGAGTCGCATTTAAGGGTAGCTACCCGAACAGGTAATTCGGCGCGGACAGACCAATGAGGGTGCTGTCAGACGAATGAGAACTCACAACTGATTGCTAGTGTAGCCTGAATCTACGCACCCAATAATTGGCGCCGCTCAGCGAGCGCAGTGGCACGGTTTGTCTTGAAATTGATGCGTGAATAGAGATGGCGCTCATTTAGGGCTGTACAGTCAACCTAACCCCACACCCAGACTGTGTTGCCCCTTGAGCGAACCATACACCCCCAACAGGAAAACAGCTGCGTAACCGCGCGCCAAAACAAACATGTTTGCATCCACGCGCAGGCGTGCGGGCGCGTGACGCAAATAGCGGGTATGGTCAACCAAAGGGGGGACAGCATCATCGCCAACCGGATGATCTCAGGGCTCGTTTTAAAGTACCTGAATGGGGGATGTTTTGTCATTTGCTGATTCTACAAATATACCCTGCTCGCTTCAACCGAGTTTAATCTGACAGTACCGGGCCAAGACATGGAAGCGGCAATAGAGTCAGAAACGTTCAGCCCTGAGGACGAGCGCGTCACTTACCGAAACGACGCCGATATGACGCTCAACCACCGCAAAAGCCGACTCTAGAAGCTCGTCCAATCGCTCTGGCTTGATTAGACAAATGACCATCACCATTCCAGCGCGGCCAACCTGACCTTCCCGCGTCCATGGCCCGGACCGACCTGATCCACCGCGAACGGGCACGACCGTATAGCCCGTCACACCTGCATTATTTAGCGCATCGGTCAGGCGACCTTCGAGTGGTTTTTCAATCACAATTTCGACGCGCTTCGCGGGGTTCATCTGCATGTCAGCCTCCGGTTAGATGGGTGGCTAAAGCCACATAAAGGGGGATACCTAGCGTGAGATTGAACGGGAACGTCACACCCAGCGATAGGGTTAAATAAATTGCTGGGTTTGCTTCTGGCAGCGCCACCCGCATAGCAGCAGGTACGGCTATATAGGAAGCGGAGGCGGCAAGCACCATCAGCAGAATGACGCCACCCGTTGACAACCCGATCATCATACCCAAGAGAAGACCGATGGCTGATCCTGCCAGTGGCATGACCATGCCAAATGCCACAGCACCGACCTCCAAAACTCCCTTTGACTGTCGTAATCCGCGTCCCGCGATCAGTCCCATGTCCAACAAGAATAGGCATAAGACACCTTTAAAAGGGGAGACGATAAACGGGGAAATCTCGGCCATTCCTTTTTCACCGGTAAGAATGCCAATTGCAAAACTGCCAACAAGCAACACTATAGAGCCGTTGAGAATGATCTCTCGCATTAATCCCGGCTCCATCCGCCCGTCTGAACCATTACGAGACACCAACCAAAGGGCCGACAGGATCGCCGGCGCCTCCATCGCTGCGGCGACTGCAACCATATAACCTTCTGCTGCAATCGCCCGTCCTTCAAGAACCGAGGTTGCTGCCACAAATGTTACGATACTGATCGAGCCGTAGTGCGCAGCAACAGCCGCAGCATCTAGCCGAGTGAACGTCGTGAATACTTTTAATAAAGCAAAGGCCAACAAGGGGAGACCGAAGGACAAAAGAACTCCTGCCCAAACCGACATCAGCAGGGCCGCATCTACGCCGTGATCCGCGACCGATGCCCCTCCCTTAAAGCCAATGGCAAACAGCAAATAAATCGACATGCCTTTTGCGACAGCTTCGGGGATGGACAGGTCAGAGCGCGCCATTGCTGCAAAAAGGCCAAGTGCGAATGACAAGATGATTGGCGAAAAAAGGTTCGCACTGGCAAGCGTCAGGATTTCTGACATTGGGAAGCTCCAATTTTTTTCTATTTTTATTGCAAGCACTGGGCTTTTCCAAGGGGCCGATTTACCGAAAGGATGCTAAAGACCGCAACATTACTGGAACTGAAATTGGGGGCTAGACACTTGTGTCTGCTTCCGGCGCTGCCTTTATGGGTGCGGCGCGGTTCAGCTTGAAATTGTCTCGTGAGTTGAGGTGCGTTGCAACAGCCTCACAGCCAACCTAACCCCACACCCAGCCTGTGTTGCGCCTTGAGCGGACAAGAGTGGCACCAGCCAGCAAATAGCTGCGTAACCGCGTGCCAAAACAAACATGTTTGCAGCGACGCGCAGGCGTGCGGGCACGTGGCGGAATTAGCGGGTATGGTCAACCAAAGGGGGGACAGAAGGGGGGACTAAATCCATCAATAATAATTAATACGTTGATATGTAATATATTTGTGATGGATTATGGTGCCCCCACACGGACTCGAACCGCGGACCTACTGATTACAAATCAGTTGC
>Ga0209654_1002965_pt1 | contig 10896 bp, 7 predicted proteins | sample SaaInl1SG_22_DNA_FD_184646 | JGI IMG/M metagenome (GOLD analysis project Ga0209654, IMG submission 184646) | Marine microbial communities from expanding oxygen minimum zones in the Saanich Inlet - ESP_161SG_22_DNA (SPAdes) (version 2) | ecosystem: Environmental > Aquatic > Marine > Intertidal... | reverse complement strand
TGCAGAAATCCAAGCCATCACCGCGGCATCGAACTATTTAGGTGCCAAATACCTCCAAAAATGTACCCTGTACGTGACCCTGGAGCCCTGCCCAATGTGTGCCGGCGCCCTTTTTTGGTCACAGATCGGCCGGGTCGTTTATGGCGCCAGTGATGCCAAGCGCGGCTTCAAAGAGCATGGTGGGGAATTACATCCGAAGACAGAAATCATCTCAGGAATTATGGAGGAAGAATGTGGCGATATCATGACCCAATTCTTCCAACGCAAACGCAAATAGGCACATGAACCTTAGCACCATAGACCTTACGGTCCTTATCTCTTTGCTGGCAGCCACCGTCCTTATCGGGATGTACTTCGGCCGCAGTAAAAAATCGTCCATCAGTGAATACTTCCTTGGCGGCAGATCATTGCCTTGGTACATCGCCGGTATTTCTATGGTTGCAACCACCTTCGCCGCCGATACTCCGCTGGCCGTTACAGAGCTGGTTGGACAGTACGGCATCAGTGGAAACTGGCTTTGGTGGAACTTGCTCGCAGGGGGCATGCTTACCACGGTCTTTTTCGCCCGATTGTGGCGCCGTTCAGGCCTCACCACAGAGGTGGAATTCATTGAATTCAGATATTCGGGCAGACCCGCTGCCTTACTTCGTGGCTTCAAAGCCGTATACCTCGGGGCGTTCATGAACGTCCTCATTATGGGCTGGGTGAATGTCGCTATGATCACGCTGCTCCAGGGGTTCTTTGGATTGACTTATAATGAAGCTTTTCTGTGGACTGGAGCGGCACTGCTAGGTGTCGTCGTTTACGTCAGTTTTAGTGGCTTGAAAGGAGTGGTATACACTGATGTATTCCAATTCATTCTTGCCATGGCAGGCTCCATTGCCTTGGCCGTTTATGTCCTAGACGCTCCTGAAGTGGGTGGTGTAGCGGGTCTCAAAGCCGCCTTGCCTGAAGAGACTTTCAAATTCCTGCCGTCCATCAGTGGTGAAGCATCAAGCGAGGGCAGTTACCAGATCACTTTGGCTTCTTTCTTGGCATTCTTTGGAATGGTTTGGTGGACCTCGTGGTATCCTGGTGCAGAGCCCGGTGGAGGCGGCTACAGCGCGCAGCGAATGTTGGCCACCAAAGACGAACGCTCTTCTTTTCTAGCCAGTGCATTGTTCCAGATAGGGCACTACGCAGTGCGCCCGTGGCCGTGGATTTTAGTGGCCTTAAGTGCCGTTGCCCTCTATGGCTCAAAAGGAAATCCTGCTGAGGATATGCCTAGTTTTATCACGTACGAAATGCTCGCCGGTGAGGTAGATTTTGAGCCGATGAATGAAGCGCAGGAGGGGGAATATCTCATGTGGTCTCAGAGCTGGGGTGAGGTATATGGAGCCCAATTACCGCAGGCAGTGAAATACAACCAAGATTACCGCTTCGGCTACATATTTATCATGCGTGATTTCTTGCCGCAAGGACTTTTAGGCATGTTATTGGCCTCCTTCTTTGCCGCCTACATGTCGACCATGTCGACCCAATTGAATTGGGGAGCATCTTATCTCATTAACGACGGGTACTTGCGCTTTATCAATCCTCATGCACCGAAGAAAACGAGTTTGAACATCTCGAAATTGACCACCTTAATCCTTGCCATTTTGGGATTGCTAGTGACCAGCTTTATGGACAGCATTGCTGGTGTGTGGCAATTCATCATGGAGTGTGGCGCCGGCCTTGGGCTGGTACTCATCCTTCGTTGGTATTGGTGGCGCATCAATGCATGGACAGAGATCGCAGCGACTGTAGCACCCTTTGTTGGATACGCGCTTGCACACAGTGTACTTGATTGGGCATTTCCGAACAGCTTCTTCTTTACCGTTGGATTTACAACGGTGGCGTGGATAGCAACGATGTACCTGACTACACCAACACCGACCTATACGCTTGTTGAATTTTATAAGACCGTACAGCCTGGTGGCGCATGGAAGCCTGTAGAAATGCGCATGGACCCATCGGAGAAGATTGAGGCACCTTCTACACTGAAACTATTTGTTTATTGGATCTTAGGAATTGGCATTGTGTACGGTGCATTGTTTACCGTAGGTGCCCTTATCCTGCACTAGCACGAGAAACTTTTGAGCATAAAAAAACCCGGCCGATGGCCGGGTTTTTTGGTGTTTTTATATTCTAGATTAGCCAAGCGTACGCTTCACCTCAACCATTGCGTAGGCTTCGACAATGTCGCCCACTTTGATATCATTGAAATTGGCAATGTTCAAACCACATTCGAAACCTTGACGAACTTCTTTCGCGTCGTCCTTGAATCGTTTCAAAGAACCTAGTTTCCCTGTGTACACTACCACACCGTCGCGAATGACACGAACATCGTGGTTGCGCTCGATCGTTCCTTCGGTAACCATACAACCTGCGATGGTACCCACTTTCGAGATTTTGAAGGTCTCGCGGATCTCTGCTGAACCCTTGATCTCTTCTTTCATCTCAGCACTCAACATACCCTCCATCGCATCGCGGATCTCGTTGATCGCGTCGTAGATGATAGAGTACATTCTGATCTCCACTTCTTCTTTCTCAGCAAGCTTACGTGCTTGTGCAGAAGGACGAACTTGGAAACCTACAACGATGGCATCAGATGCAGTTGCGAGTAGGATATCACTTTCAGAGATCTGACCAACGGCCTTGTGAATGATGTTCACCTGAATTTCTTCAGTAGTGAGTTTCTGAAGAGAATCGGACAATGCTTCCACTGAACCGTCCACATCACCTTTAAGGATAATGTTCAACTCTTGGAAATCTCCAACTTGGAGACGACGACCAATCTCTTCGAGGGTCATCTTCTTCTGAGAACGTACGCTCTGCTCACGCTGTAACTGCAAACGTTTTTGTGCAATCTGTTTCGCTTCGCGTTCGTCGTCCATGATGATGAACTTATCACCAGAAGTAGGCGCACCGTCCAAACCTAGAAGGCTAACTGGCGTAGATGGACCCGCGACTTTAATACGGTTGCCACGCTCATCAAGCATCGCTTTCACCTTACCAGAATATTGACCGGCTAGAACGTAATCTCCTACTTTCATAGTACCCGCTTGAACGAGTGCTGTACACATATATCCGCGACCCTTATCCAAAGATGCCTCTACAACTGTACCGCTTGCATTCTTATCTGGGTTGGCTTTCAGATCGAGCATTTCTGCTTCGAGAAGTACCTTATCAAGAAGCTCTTCGATGTTCAATCCAGTCTTCGCAGAAATTTGCTGACACTGGATAGAACCACCCCAATCTTCCACCAAAATATTCTCTTGTGAAAGCTGCTCCATAATCTTGTTAGGATTCGCCACCTCACGGTCTACCTTATTGATCGCAATGATAATAGGAACTCCTGCTGCTTGAGCGTGAGAGATCGCTTCCTTCGTCTGTGGCATCACGGCATCATCCGCTGCTACGACGATAATCGCAATATCCGTCACCTGAGCACCACGAGCACGCATCGCCGTAAAGGCCTCGTGACCCGGAGTATCCAAGAAGGTAATAGTCTGACCTGTATGAACCTTCACGTTGTAGGCACCGATGTGCTGGGTGATACCCCCGGCTTCACCAGCAATCACGTTGGCTTTACGGATGTAATCCAAAAGCGACGTCTTACCGTGGTCAACGTGACCCATCACCGTTACAATCGGTGAACGTGGTTTCAAATCTTCTTCCTTATCCTCTTCTTCTTGGAACGTTTCCGTTACCTCTTCATCGACGAAGTTGACACCGAAGCCGAATTCTTCAGCCACCATCTCAAGCATTTCCGCATCAAGACGCTGGTTCATCGTTACCATAACACCTACACCCATTAGAGAGCCAATTACGTCATTGACGCTTACCTCCATCATGTTTGCAAGCTCAGTAACAGTAACGAATTCGGTTACCTTCAATACTTTGCTTTCCTGTGCTGCCTGCATGTCTTTGAGCTCCTCTTTTTCACGACGCTCTGCACGCTTATCACGGCGGATTTTGGCACCCTTGTTCTTCTTGCCTGAGGTAAGTTTCTCGAGGGTCTCCTTAATCTGTTTTTGGATTTGCTCGTCGGTCAATTCCTGTTTAGGCTCTACAGGCTGGTTACGACGACCTTTTCCTTTACCACGGTTCTGGTTAGTACCACCGCGTTGATTTCTATTTCTTGGATCAGCTTGGGCTGGAGTAGCACCACCCGGTCCTTGAGTTTTGATGCGAGTACGCTTTTTCTTCGGCGTCTTTGGCTTTTCTACTGGAAGCTCAATCTTCTGACCCGTGAATTTAGGACCGTCAATCTTAACGTATTTGGTCTTAATCTCGGTATTCTCAGGTTTTGCTTCTTCCGCCTTTGGCTCTTCCTTTTTAGTCGGAGCCTGCTCTTGAATCTTCGCACCACCACCGGCTTTCTTTGGGCCTTTCTCAGTTGGCTTGTGACTCTTGTTTGCCGGCTTAGGCTCTTCTTTTTTGACTTCTGGCTTCGCCTTTTTCTTAGGCTTCTGCGCATCCAAATCGATCTTGCCCATCACCTTGAGACCGCCCGCAGACTCTTCTTCTGCTGGAGCAGGAGTTTCCACCTTTGGCGCCTCTTCTTTAGGCTCTTCTTTCGGAGCTTCAGCAACCGGAGCCGGAGCAGGTTCTTCTTTCGGAGCTTCAGCAACAGGTGCAGGTATCGGCTCTTCTTTTGGAGCAGGAGCAGCTTCCTCTTTTGGAGCAGGATCTGCTGCTTCTTTTGGAGCCTCAGCTACAGGTGCAGGAACTTCTTCCTCAGCAGGACCACCACGAAGAATTTCCTTTTCTTCTTTGGATTGTTGGCTTACTTCTTCCGCCGCTTTCTTACGCTCAAGATCATCGGCAAAAGCAGTCTTCAACAGACCGTATTGCTCTTCCGTAATCTTGGTATTACGGTTGTTTGGAATATCATGGCCATTTTTTGCCAACTCTTCCACCGCTCTGTCAAGAGAGATATTGAGTTCTTTAGTGGCCTTGCTTAATCTGACGCTACTCATAGAGTGTCTTTAGTGTTTTCTTATTCTTCTTCCTCGAATTCTTGCTTGAGAATTGTAAGGATATTTTCGACAGTTTCCTCTTCCAAATCGGCTCTTGAAACCAATTCTTCTTTAGTCAACTTCAATACGCTCTTCGCTGTATCGCAACCAATCTTCTTCAATTCGTCGATGATCCAGCTTTCGATCTCATCGCTGAACTGATCTAGTTCGATATCATCTTCGATCTCGATATCGTCACGATATACATCGATCTCCATGTTTACAAGCTTGCTCGCAAGACGGATGTTTGTACCACCACGACCAATAGCCAAACTTACTTGATCCGGCGCCAAAAATGCCTCTACTCTGCGTGTCTCTTCGTTGATATTCAACGAAGTTACTTTCGCAGGGCTCAATGCTCTTTGGATGTACAACTGTAAGTTATTAGTATAGTTGATCACGTCAATATTCTCATTGCGCAATTCACGAACGATGCTATGAATACGTGAACCTTTCATACCCACACAAGCTCCGACTGGATCAATGCGGTCGTCGTAAGATTCTACAGCAACTTTCGCTTTCTCACCAGGGATACGAACCACTCCTTTGATAGTGATCAAACCGTCGTATACTTCTGGGATCTCCTGCTCGAACAACTTCGCTAGGAAGCGCTCGTCTGTGCGAGACATAATAACTACCGGCTTGGTACCACGGAATACTACTTCCTTAACTACGGCGCGGATAGGATCTCCTTTGCGGAAGAATTCGCGCTCGCCAATCATCTGGTCTTTTGGAAGAATTAGTTCATTTCCTTCGTCGTCATATACGATTACCTCGCGGTGACGCACGTGGTGTACTTCACCAGTAATGATTTCACCTTCGAGATCTTTGTAACGCTTGAACAATTCTGAACTATCGTGCTCTTGAATTCTGCTCACCAAGTTTTGACGGAAAGCCAGGATGAAGCGACGACCGAGGTCAATCAATTTAATTTCCTCAGAAACTTCTTCACCTACTTCGTAATCCGGCTCGATCTTAAGTGCAGCACTCAATTCGATTTCTTGGTTCTCGTCCTCAACCATACCGTCTTCAACTACGGTTCTGTTGTGCCAGATCTCCAAATCTCCTTTGTCCGGGTTTACAATAACATCAAAGTTTTCATCAGTTTCGAACTTCTTCTTCAACTGATTGCGAAATGCCTCCTCAATGAAGGCCATCAAAGTAGTTCTGTCGATGTTTTTCTCCTCTTTAAACGCGAGGAAACTTTCGATAATCGCCTGATTTTCCATTATCTATAAAACTAAAACTTCTATTTAAATCTGATTGCAACTTTCGCCTCAACGATTTCAGCAAACTGTATTTCTAATTCAACATGCGGAGCGCTCTTCTTCTTTTGCGGTACACTAAGCACCAAGAAATCCTGCTCCACTTTCTCCAACTTTCCTTCTACCTGACGGTCATCAAACTTCACCTTTAAAAAGCGGCCAATATTTTTCTTGTATTGACGCCAAATCTTCAGTGGTCTATTCAAATCTGGACTACTCACTGTCAAATTAAAGTCTTCAACATCTCGGTCCAATTCCGATTCCATCTTGCGATTAATCATTTTTATCTGATCCATCGACAGGCCTTCGTCCGCATCCACATAGGCGATAATCACGTTGTTTGGCTTAAGCTCAAGCTCTACCAAAAAAGCGTTATTCTCAACCGTGGCCTGCTCTGCAGCCTTTTCAATTTTTGCGTATTCCATCAATTAGTAGCAATAAAAGAGGGGACCGAAGTCCCCCTTTTGAGTGCCAAAAAGTTTCGACAAATATAGTGTAATTCAATGACTTCGTGCAAAAGCTGTCCTAATTGATTCAGAATCATAAAATTAATATCATCTTTTACCCATTAAAAATTTGAACAAATGCTTATCTTAGTATCTTTAGCGCACTAAAATTCTCGCTTTTATACAAATTCCATGGAAAAGAGAAATGTCAAAATACTCATAGTCGACGACCATCCAATAGTACGAGATGGTATTAAAACTATGCTCGAGATGGGCGAATTCGAATGCTGCAACTTCAATATTCTTGAAGCAGGTAATGCGGACGAAACAATGATAATGCTTAAAAACAATGCCTTTGACCTAGTAATTATGGATTACCAGTTGGAAGAAACTGACGGTTCATCACTTACAAAAAAAGTACTAGAGGTATATCCTGAACAACACGTTCTTGCTCTATCTAACTATGATGATATCGAGTTTGCGGCAAACATGCTTAAAGCAGGTGCTCGTGGGTATATGATGAAGAACGTAGGTACAGCTGAACTCATCAAGGCCATTACAACAGTTCTTGAAGGTAAATTATACTATGCTCAGCACCTAGCCAATGAACTCATTGAGAAGAGAATTTTGGGTAAGGGAAGCTTTGAAGTAGCTACCGATAATCCTGCTGTCTCAAGATTGAGCAAGCGCGAGATCGAAATCATACAACTCATCTGTGACCAACTCACCAATGAAGAGATTTCTAAGAAACTCTTCCTTTCAAAGAGAACTATCGATAACCACCGTCAAAACATCCTAAATAAACTAGGAATGAATAACACAGCTGGTTTAGTTCGCTTCGCAGTAGAAAATGGATTAGTGCGTTAATCGCCGTCCAATAGAATAGTAAAAAAGGCGCCCGTGGGCGCCTTTTTTTAGTGCTATACTTTCGCATTTTTGGCCGACTATTTCCACTTCATATACCTTCCGTCATTGTCGGAGCAACCGGCTCAACATATCGTATTCATACAGCACGGGCGAAATTTTGAGCATAAAAAACCCCCAGCGCAGAGCGCTGGGGGTTCTTGTTCCAAAAGGAACTGTATGAGTAAGAGATTATTCTACGATAACCTTCATTGTTCTCAACTCGCCTTTAGAGTTCGCGATGTTCACGAAGTACATGCCACGACCCATTTCAGAGGCATTCAACTCAACATTACCCTGTGCATTGTCCATACCAGCAACCAAACGGCCAGTGATGTCCATTACACGAACAGTATAGAAATCAGAAGTGCCTAGAGCGATAGTCGCAACGTCAGTCATTGGGTTAGGATAGATTGCTACCGCATCCAATGCATTCTCTTCAACAGAGATGAATGAACAAGCACCGAAAATGTGCTGAACAGTATCTGCAGAACCTGTACGCGCGAAGAAACGGTTGTAAGAACCTACACCATTATCTACACCACAGTCCATTGGTACTGGCTCGTGGTTAGCGTTATTAGATGGATCGCCGTTAGAGAAACGGTACTCCAAAGTACCTGGACAGTACTGAGAAAGTGTTCCGATGTACTGACCTGCTGCTGAATGCGGAACCATAGCGATCGCATTTGCAGGATCCCAAGAAGTGAAGGTACCCATCAAGTAGATAGTATCTGCTGGTGTGAACGAAGCCTGTGTGAAGTCTACGATAAATGTTACATCTGCAGTTGGTGGCGTCGTCGCACAAGGACCGTAAGTATCGCTACCGAAACAACGTGGAGCTACAACTGTATCTGAACCAACAGTGATGACTTTGTTACCACCGCCTTCCCAGTTGGTTGCGCCCGCTACGTGGTAACGTGCCTTGAACTGGAAATCACCTGAATCTACACCCATGTAAGAGATTGAGTAGATGCCATCACCGTCTGGATCAGACATGGTCTCACCACCCCATGCATTTATAGGACCTGCGAGAGTAACAGAATCGATTGTTGAACAAGCAGTCAATGAACTTACATCAACATTTACAGTGATGTCGTACGTAGGAACTACTGTACAAGGACCACACTGCTGGTAACATACTTCGTAGATACCGCTAACAGTATCAGTGTAGAAACGGTTATCACCTTGGTTAATACCTGCAGATGAAGCCTGACAAGTAGAAGGAACCGATTCAACAGCACCCCAACCGTTACCGTTGATGAACTTAAAGTAAGTAGAGTCAGTCTTGTTTACGTACGCAATGTAACGGTGTACACCGTCAAAGTTTACCATCTGCGTCTTTGCTGGATCCCAACCCTGGAAGTTACCTGCTACGTGTACTGAATCTGAAGTCAGTGTTTGTAGCGCCATATCCACCTTGAATTGGATCGCTTTTTGCCCTGCAGGCGCATTACCACCGTACATTACTGCTGGAAGTGTAGTGTCCTGAGAAATCACCGCCCAGCGGTTGCTGTTTCCGTTAGTACCTACTTGAACTGCTGAACCTGGGGTCTCGTCATCGCCCCATGCGTTTCCATTCAAGAATTTGTACTCCAACTGTCCTGCGTTGACAGTTACAGTAGTTGAGTAGATAGATGACGTACCTACCTGAGTCATAGAAGTAGTACTTGGAGACCAAGACTGAAATGACCCAGCAACGTGAACACCGTTAGAGTTGATAGTAGCAGAGCCCATATCAACCTGGAAGGTCACGCTGTAAGTTGTTTGTGCAAATGCGCTTACTCCTAGGAACAAGGCAGCTGCGAAAGCGTAAAACTTTTTCATATAAAATGATTGATTAGTAATTAGTGTACCGAATACATTCTAAAAATAAGACACATCGTTTTCCTGTAGGATCCCGATTCTGCCAATTTTTAACCATATTGTCGCATTATCCCGCAAAAAATGAAGAATAACGCCTTAAAGCTCCTTTTTGCCTTATTCCTAGTTGGGCCTCTGAGCTCCATAAAAGGGCAAGAGGTACACCGTATAGATCCGCCTAATTGGTGGCTCAATTACCCCTTAGACACAGTGGAGGTCTTCTTGATTGGAGAGGGCTTTTCAGAGGTTACAATTGATCATTTTAAGGGTGCAGAAAGACTGGAATGGGGAATCCTTAGCGATAATGTAGCTTGGGTCCAATTCCGAATTCTACCCAACCTATCCTCAAAAGAAATCACCTTTAAAATTGGCCGCAGAAGCATCAAATACCCCCTTCTTGAGCGCAGCGGTTATGAGCCTAAAGGATTAAGCGAGCAGGACCTCATCTACCTCATCACCCCGGACCGATTTCACAATGGAAATCCAAAGAACGACGACATCAAAGGCATGCGAGAGCGCGGCACCAACCGGAACGAATCCTATGCCCGGCACGGAGGGGATCTCGAGGGCATTGAGAATGGTCTTGGTCATATCGAACGCCTTGGCGCCACCGCCATTTGGATCAACCCCCTGCTAGAAAACGATATGGCTCGAGACAGCTACCACGGCTATGCCATCACGGATCATTATCAAATAGATCCGCGCTACGGCGGCAACAAAGAACTTGTGGCACTGAGCAATCAAATGCACGAGCGGGGCCTAAAGCACGTAGCAGATATCGTTTACAACCACTGGGGATCCTCACACTACCTCCAAGAATTGATGCCCGATTCCTCCATGGTGCACTGGAACCAAAACGGCTCCATTCCATACTCGAGCTTCCGCTTCACATCGCTCACAGATCCTTATGCATCCAAAGACGATATCGACCGATTCGAAAAAGGCTGGTTCGCAGGAGCCATGCCCGACCTCAACCAAGAGCACCCATTAACCGCCTCGTACCTTACCTATTCCACCCTTTGGTACATAGAAACCTTCGGTGTAGATGCCCTACGTTGCGACACCTATGCATTTTCCCATCCTACATTCCTTAAGGAGTTAAACATGCTACTCAAACGCGTGTATCCAGAGCTCTTCATCTTTGGAGAAACTTGGGCCTACAGTGAAGCATCACAACTCTACTTCGCGCCCAACGATAACGTAAGCGCAGGTTGGACAGGCAACGATGCCGTGACAGACTTTACTTTATGGCGCGCCATCCACCAGATGTACGAAGCTGATGAATCTGAGCAGTTCGGTTGGGCCACTGGGGCAGGGGCCTTGTACTACCGCCTCGCCGCCGATTACCTCTACGAGCGCCCGGAAGATCTCATCACCTTC
>Ga0209654_1002957_pt1 | contig 10916 bp, 8 predicted proteins | sample SaaInl1SG_22_DNA_FD_184646 | JGI IMG/M metagenome (GOLD analysis project Ga0209654, IMG submission 184646) | Marine microbial communities from expanding oxygen minimum zones in the Saanich Inlet - ESP_161SG_22_DNA (SPAdes) (version 2) | ecosystem: Environmental > Aquatic > Marine > Intertidal... | reverse complement strand
GGGCTGCGGTGGTATCGCATCAGGCTATGGCATCCACTCCAACATTGTAGCCCCCTACCTATCTCGACACGGCACCGCTGAGCAGAAAGCACAATGGCTGCCTAAAATGGTTAGCGGCGACTGTGTCGGCGCTTTGGCAATGACGGAACCCGGAGCAGGCTCTGACGTGCAAGGTATCCGCACTAACGCCGTCCGCGATGGCGACGAATGGGTGTTAAACGGCTCCAAGATTTTCATCACTAATGGCATTCATGCTGACTTAGTTATCGTGGCAGCGATTACGGATCCCGGTAAAGGGGCAAAAGGCACGTCACTGTTTCTTGTCGACGCCCATGCACCTGGCTTCGAGAAATCGAAAAAAATTGAGAAGATTGGTCAACACTCTTCAGATACTGCGCTACTGTTTTTTACCGACGTACGCCTACCTGCCAACGCGTTACTGGGTGAGGTGAACAAAGGCTTCACTATTATGATGGACGAACTGCCAAGAGAGCGCCTAGGCATTGCAGCTCAGGCCGTCGCAGCATCAGAAGGTGCTCTCGATATCACCGTTCAATACGTGCAAGAGCGTCAGGCGTTTGGCCAAAAAATCGGACAGTTCCAAAACACCCGCTTCAAACTCGCAGAAGTTAAGACCGAGATAGAACTTAATCGCGCGTTTTATGAAAAGTGTGCTGACAAATATACGCGCGACGAACTTAGCTCAGACCAAGCCGCCATGCTCAAGCTCGCGAGCTGTGAGATGCAGTGTCGTGTAGCCAATGACTGCCTGCAATTATTCGGTGGCTATGGCTACACTACGGAGTATCCCATTTCGCGTTTTTACACCGATGCGCGGATCCAAACGATTTATGGCGGTTCATCGGAGATAATGCGTGAACTCGTTGCCCGCTCGCTACTCGGCCGCGCGTAGCACGTCGACCGTCCCATGGAAAACGCCGCTTTTGCGGCGTTTTTTTCTCACGCTGACTTCTACCTATACGTAGCTAAGAGGGCCTCTTATCGTGTTTATTAATTGTGTACATGCCACTTTTATTCGGCTGCTACTCGCCGCGCTTCTGACTCTCACGAGTGGGTTCAGTTCGGCACAAGACGCCGCAGTTAATACCATCATCGATGAACATTGGGCATGGGTTCTTTCCGAATACCCAGAAATGCGCCTTGAGTACGGTGATCGATCGGGCAACAGGCAGTGGACCGATGTCAGTCCTGAAGCACAGGAGACACGTTACAAGACCCTACAAGGCTTTATTAAGCAACTAACGGCTATTGAACCCTCAAGCCTCAGCGAGTCGGCCCAATTAAATCGTGCCATGTTACTGCGCGAACTGCGTGACGATACTGAGGCGTTTGAGAATGGTATGCATCTCATGCCAGTTAATATGCGTAGCGGTCCCCAGCATCGACACGGTATGGCCGAACGCCTGCCCTTTGAAACAGAGCAAGACTATAGGGACTGGCTGGCGCGCTTAAAGGCTTTGCCATCTCAGCTCGATCAGTATCAACTCTTACTTGAGCAAGGAATCGCGAGCCAGCGAACGCAAGCGCAGATCGTGATGCAGCGGGTACCCGATCAGATTGATCGCGTCATTACGGAAGACCCTACTAAAAACCCTTTCTATAAAGCATTTATCGATATACCTGAATCCATAGACACAGCAAGTGCTCGCGCCTTACGCGCCGAAGCGCAGATCGTCATCACGGAAATTATCAATCCCGCGTACCGAGATTTCGGACAATTTATGCGCGACACCTACCTGCCCGCTTCGCGGAAAAAACCAGGCTTGGGTAGCCTTCCAGAGGGCAAGGCAGCCTACAGACAACGAGTTGCAGCCTTCACCACGACGTCCCTATCCCCCGAGGAGATTCATCAAATTGGCTTGGATGAAGTAGCCCGTATTCGACGTGAAATGGAAACTGTTATCGATGAAGTGGGGTTCGAGGGTGATATTCAAGCATTTAACGCCTTCTTGCGAACTGATCCACAGTTCTACTACGAAACACCCGAGGCGTTGTTAGAGGGTTATCAAGCGATATCGAAGCGTCTCGATCCACAGCTGGTCAAACTCTTTGGCAAACTGCCTCGCATGCCCTACGGAGTCAGGCCAATCCCCAAAGCTATTGCGCCTGACACCACGACCGCGTACTACATGCGCCCCGCCGCCGACGGCACTCGTCCAGGCTGGTATTACGTTAATCTCCACCGACCGGAAGTCCGACCAAAATTTGAAATGGAAGTATTGAGTGTTCATGAAAGTGTGCCGGGACACCATTTACAGATAGCCCTGGCTCAAGAATTAGGTGAGCTCCCTGAGTTTCGCCGTAACAGCAGTGTTACAGCGTTTATTGAGGGCTGGGGGCTTTATTCGGAGCGCTTAGGGTACGACATGGGGCTTTATCAGGATCCCTACTCCCGATACGGGCAGCTCGTCTATGACATGTGGCGCGCAGTGAGACTGGTCGTCGATACCGGAATGCATTATTTCGGTTGGAGTCGCGAACAAGCTATCGATTACTTCAAAGCCAATGCCGCCAAAACAGAAGCCGATATTGTCAATGAAATCGATCGCTATATTGGTTGGCCCGGACAAGCATTGGCTTACAAAATAGGCCAGTTAAAAATACTCGCTCTCCGTACCGAGGCTGAGCAGACGCTCGGAGATAACTTTGACATTCGAGCGTTTCACGACGAGCTGTTAGGCGCTGGTGCCATTCCTCTCGATGCATTGGAAGATCGCATGCACGAGTGGCTAACGACACAGTCCCAATAAAGCCAAGCCCAGCATCCTTCGTATACCAGCATCTTTCGCATACCAGCATCTTTCTAATAAAAGATGCTGGGGTTGCTTACTGCCCTAGAACCAATCTGCTTGCATCGCGTAGGTCGTGTCGTCGAGACCGCAGAGTAGATCGGCCCACACTGCGGTTTGGGGGAGCTCCCAGCGGGCGAAATAATTCATCGCCTGTACTTTGCCCTTATAAAACGCGTCGTCATCAGACGCTTTCTCTAGCGCTTTTGCAGCAGTCATACCTTGGCGTAACCACATCCAACCGACGACAACGTGACCAAACAGTTCAAGATAGCGAACTGAATTGGCCATGACGAGATCGATATCTTGACCCGTCATCGCACTCAATAGAGTTGTCGTTGTGCGCTGGAGATCTTTCACAGCAAGATCGAGCGCACCGCACATAGCAACAAGCGCGGGAATGCCCTCGGCTTTTTGTAAATCAGCGCTAATACCTTCTAGGCACCGCTGATAACCCGACATGCCGTTTTGAGGAACTTTACGACCCAATAGGTCGAGGGATTGGATACCCGTCGTCCCCTCATGTATCGGATTTAAACGATTGTCACGGTACATGAGCTCAACAGGGTGGTCATTGGTATAGCCGGCGCCGCCCAACACTTGAATAGCCAAATCATTGGCTTTAGGTCCGTACTCTGAAGGCCACGTTTTCACGATGGGCGTTAGAAAGTCGAGTAACTCGAAAGCAGCTTGTCGGCCGCTTTCCTCGGGGTGCGTTTTCCAATCATCCACCAACTGAGAGGCGAATAGACACAGGCTCCAGCTCCCTTCTGCGTAGGCCTTCTGAGCCAGAAGCATTCGGCGTATATCAGCATGCTCGATCAGCATAACGGGCTCTGATAAAGGATCCTTGCTAGAGGGCTTTCGCCCTTGTGGCCGCTCGCGCGCGTACTCCAAACTGTACTGATAACCACACATCGCAAGTGTTGCGCCACTGGTGCCCACCATTACCCTAGCTTCATTCATCATGTGAAACATGTATTTGAGTCCCTGATGGGGCTCACCTACTAAATACGCCACAGCGCCGTCATTCTCTCCGAAATTTAGCGCGGTAGAGGTCTGTCCACGACCCCCCATTTTATGAAAGAGCCCAGCGAGCTGCACATCGTTACGTGCACCGAGGGATCCATCGTCGTTGAGCAGAAATTTAGGGCAGATAAATAATGAGATTCCTTTGACACCTGCAGGAGCACCTTCAATTCGCGCAAGCACGGCGTGGACAATATTGCTCGATAACTCATGATCGCCACCGGAGATCCAGATCTTATTTCCAAATAATCGATAAGTGCCATCCGCCTGAGGAACCGCTTTAGTTCGCATATCGGCTAAGCTAGACCCTGCTTGGGGTTCTGATAAAGCCATTGTGCCGGCGAACTCGCCAGTGCGAAGACGTGAAACCCACGTATCGATTTGTTCCTGAGTACCGTGGGTTTCAAGTAAGTTTGCGTTGGCGGCTGTCAATGCATGGAAACCATTAGTCGTACTAGCCGCTGCAGTGAGGTAGCCCATAGCACATGCCGCAACGACTAAAGGGAGCTGCATACCGCCCATGTCGTAGTCCTGGTCGGGGCAGATCAGGCCCGCTTCTGCGACCGCATCGTAGGCACGCTTAATCTCAGGGATCATGATGACCTTTTCGCCATCCCAGTCAGGTTGATTCATGTCTACCTTGGCTCTAATAGGTACGAAATACTCTTCCGCAACCTTCTCGGCGATATCCATGGCCGCGTTAAACGACTCTCGATTGTGATCAGCGTAGCGTTCGCGAGATGCTAAAGATTCAACCTCGAAAAGCTCATACAAATAAAACTCAAGGTCTCGGCGGGATAGCAAAGGGGCTGACATAATTACTGCTCCAATTAATTCGTTAAAGACGCTGCCGGTAATCGAGCAACAGAAAACATATGTAAGCTACCTAACCACATATCGTCTCCACAGGGTGTCGCGCTGGTGACATAATTGTAACGAAGTTCAGAGTCTTGCAGGTTCGCCACTACCCTGCCTTCAAGATCGACACCGACAACGAGACTTGCGACATTAGCCGCTGAAGTAAGTGCCGCCGTAGGTAGGACCGACATCAAGCGCCGAATCAATGGTTTATCAGCTAACACATCAATACCATCACGCAATGCGGGCATAGCAATCCAAAAAGTATCGCTACCGTCGAAGTTAATATTGTCGGGAGTGCCCGGCAAATGCTCAATGAAAATATCTGATGTATGAGCTTTTCGCCCAGTCAGCCAGTAACGTTGCACTCGACCTAAACCGGTCTCATTAACCAATACATAGGCATCCTTAGGTCCCATAGTGACGCCATTAGCAAAGAACAAGCCTTCAATATGAACAGTCGTCTCGCCGCTATTTGGGTTATAGGACATGAGCCGGCCAGTCATGCTGCCTTCGAAGAAATCCAAAAGGTTATCCTCAAAACCAAACCGCTGAGATGCATCTGAAAACCAAATCGTCCCATCGGCGGCGATCGCCACATCATCGACAAATTTAAGTGAGCGCCCACGGTATTCGTCGACCAGAACTTCAAATCCGCCTTGCTCATCCATGCGGATCAAGCCTCGCTGCGCATCTGCAATGACTAACCGATTCCGGGAATCGAAGATCATTCCCAATGGCCGACCTTGAGTATTGGCAACCTCCTCTGGGACACCGCCTTGGCGCCAGCGCATAATACGACCATCGACGAGACCCGTATATAGGCTGCCATCAGCCGCGCAGGCGACGTCCTCGGGTCCCATGCCAGGCATACTGACCGTCGTTACATCAGCAAGTATATTATTGGATGTGAATTCTCCCGATAGTCCAGGATTGGGCGGTGCTTGCCATTCCATAGGCACAATAGGCGCACTTAAGAATGCCATGGCAACCCAAATAAGTAGGGCAAGAAGAAAACAATAAAGAGTCGAGCGCAATAAAACCATAACGTCATCTTCCTTGCTGATTATTGTTCTAAGCGATGTGTTCTTCCATTATTGGAGCATAAAAAACGGGGCAACGCACAATCGCTACGGGGTCTGCGAACCACCACAAAAACGTAGCTCCTCAGTAATAGGAGGGGGCGAGCGGGGCCCAATACACCAGCGCCCACAGAATTAACGTGATAATGCTACCAACCGCAAGCGCCCAGAAACCGGCTACCGGCTTGTGTGCACTACTCCTTCCCAACGCCCGACCACGGATCATGGTCGATACCAAAGGCTCTTTTTTAACAAACCGATAAAAACTAATCGCCAGCAGGTGTAGGACCACCAGAGTACTGAGAATCGTCCAATTCACTTCGTGCCAAGCACCTATGCGGCTTGACCAATCACCTGCCCAATACGCAAGTGGCCCCTCAAACAAAATATCGTCACTGGCAAACAGTCCTGACATGGCTTGCGTGCTGACAAAGATGAGCAGCAGTAATGCAGACCAGCCCCCTGCAGGATTGTGGCCTACGCCAGAAAATGGTGCGCCGCGTAAGTACGCAATGACGGCCTTGGGAGCGCGGAGAAAACTTGCGAACCGCGCGTGATAACTACCCACAAAGCCCCAGACCAACCGGGTAAGCGTCAAAACCAACACGCTATACCCCACCCTGCTATGCCAGAGCATTTCGCCTTGCTCAGCGGACCACCACATGAAGCCTATCGCGACAGGAAAATACCAATGGATAACGCGTACTGGCCAGTCCCACACTGGCCAGTCATTGTTGTCGCTACGCATTACTCTTGCAGTAAATCCATCAATGCAACAACAGTGGCTTCAACACCTAGTGTGACAGAAGGTTTAGGCGTAATTTTAAACAAGGGCGAATGGTGCGACGGTACTGGTTCTCCGCCAGCAGCTTCACGCTCAAAGTCGGCCTTAGGTGTCCCCCCTACAGCGAAATAGACTGAGCGAATATTAGGATCAACTGTGAAGAATGGAAAATCTTCTGCCCCCATGCCTAAACGCTCTTCCTCAAAGAACACTTGCTCGCCTAAAGCGTCCGACCAGACTTCCCGCAACTGGGCAAGTAAATCCGCATTGTTGAGCGTTGGAGGCACGCTTTCTTCCGAGACGATGACTTCGGGCAGCATGTCGCCGCTGAGCCCAGCAACCCTGCCCATATTCTCGGCTACTCGCTTAATGCCATCTAAGAGTAAAGCGCGATCAGCTTTTGATTCGCTGCGCACGGTCAGCTGCAATCGCGCTTCATCAGAGATGATGTTGTGCTTCGTCCCAGAGTGAAACGAGCCGACTGTGATGACGCCCGGCCTACGAGGCGATAAATTACGACTCACAACCGTTTGCAGGCCGAGTACGATTTGAGAGCCAAGTAACACAGGATCAACGCCACGATGTGGGCTGGCCCCATGCGCACCAACGCCTTTAATAATAATATCCACGGTGTCGGCACCCGAGTACGGCGCTGGGTCAGCGACAATCATTCCCGTGGGAACCGTCGAGGTTACGTGGAACGCGAGCGCGTAGTCCGGTGTCCCAAATGTCTCCCAAATTCCCGCGTCGCGCATGGCTTTAGCGCCACTGATACGCTCCTCTGCAGGCTGACCAATAAGCATCAAGGTCCCAGACCAATCACTCTTCCTCTCAGCCATAATCCGCGCAGTGCCGACCAGGCTCGTAATGTGCACGTCGTGACCACAGGCGTGCATGGTGGAAACATTGTTGCCTTCCCAGTCGACCTGCGTTGCGGTAGACGCATAAGGCAGACCTGACTTCTCTTTAACCGGCAAACCGTCCATATCGGCTCGCATCATCACCAATGGGCCTTCTCCATTGCGCATGATTGCAACAACGCCTGTTGTAGCAATGCCTGTACTCACCTCATAGCCCAGGGCTTCAAGCTCAGATGCTAGCCGCTTGGAGGTTTTAAACTCCATCATGGAAAGCTCAGGATTCTGGTGAAACCAGAGGAACAGGTCGTCCAATTGCTCCTCATAAAGTTGCTCAACGCGATCGGTAAGTTCGCTAGAAGCCATGGCAAGTGGGCTCGCAAGGACAAAAGACATCAAACTTGTTTTGATCAACGTTCTCATCACAATAGATTTCCTCGATTAGTATGAATAAATCCATCCGGTATACCTACGGCGGGCACAGGCGGCGGAGATTGGTATAAACTACGCGTTTTCATGACGAAGGTGAATAGCGAGATGCGGTGTTGCTGCCTACTGAAGCCAGCACCGACATTGAGATACGCTGCACATCACATCCTAGGGATTGACACTTTTTGAACAGTGAGCATATTCGATTGCGTTTCGGCAGTTACGGTGTCGATATCCTTGGGCAGGGCGAGGACCGGCGCCTCGCAAACCTATATAGCGAGTCTGCTGGCGAGCGAATTTGTAGAACGCTCGCGTTGACTCACTTTTTGTTACCCACTGAGCCGGCACTCGAAGCGCCCGACGCCCTTATTCGAGGTGGAGCGAGTATTGGAGCGACGTTATATGACGCGGGCTTTTGCATGGTTAAGTCCGATCGGATTTTTTCGCGCGCTTCAAGCGGCGCTTTTTTTGAGGCGTTATCGTCTGGCGGTATCGGTAAAGGCACCCCACTAGCAACGCAGGTGTATACGCTTAATGCGGAGCGGGACGGTCACCAGTATCCCTACGCGATCATCGCTGAGGCTTACCACCCCGATCACGTGGCGCCAAGAGCCACCGACATACCTGTTGAGCGTTTGTTAAGCGGTCTGACTGGGGTGCAACGTACGACACTAGAAGAGCTGAACTGGGCGCTTGATAACGCCCAGTTCAAGATCGATAACTAGCGGCACGACAAGCAACCAAGCGTGCTGTTAGCCAAGGCGCCCCACAAGTGTGAGATCGACACCCAGGTTGCGCGCGGTTTCAGCGGCGACGTCTCGGTCAGTGCCAGAGCGCGTAGCAACCCATAAGTTCGCACTCCGAGTACCCGTGCGGCAATACGCGAACACTTTTTCCCCACTATCAAACGTGTTTCCCAAGTTTTCCAAGTTATCACCTGGAAACGTATTGGGAGTTACCGGATAGCTCATAAAGCGCATACCCGCAGCCTCTGTTTCTTGCTGCATTTGCTCCATCGTGGGTTGGTCTGCGGTCTCACCATCCGGACGATTACACACGACAACCGTAAAACCTTGATCTGCGAGCGCTGGAATATCCGACAAAGCGGGCTGAGCCGATACGGACAGTAAATCAGTCAAATTGATCATTTGTAGCAAGGCATATCCTCCACCTCGGTTGCTGTTAGTTACCACTCATACCTGCTTGTCCCGCAATATGATCTACGCCTTCACGCAGCTGAGCACTCCATTGCTCCAGGATCCTCTTGGCATCTGCGGTATTCGTAACACTGTTGGTCCACTGCAGGCCAAAGGATTGTCTGCTTCGGCGACGATCGATAATGCGGTATAAAATTTCGCCTGTACTCGCATCACTAAGCTCTAAGTACAGTGTCATTTCACCCGTATTATTCGTTGTATAGCTTCGAGACATGCCAGGAGACTTAACATCTGGCGCTGAGATGTTGAGGTTGATGATACTGGGAGTCAAGACCAGTGTTTGCGTATCTGCGGCATCAAACGTAACCATTGGATAAGCAGGCGCTGCCTGTAACGCAGCCACAAATTCAGCTAAGCACAGGGCTGACAAAGCGTCGCGAATACCTTGAACATCGGAGTCGCTAACTCGTCTAGTCGCACTGACTCGTGAGCTGTTTTGATCGCGCTGCCAATTTTTCTTGAACGCAACGTCGCAGGTGTCGATGGTGAATTTACTGTAGCTTGATAGATCAACCCCGGGCTTGGCGTAAACGTCCCCAAATTTTGTCCCGGTCACCGCTTCGAGACCGTCATGAGTGACCTCTGGGCGTGTGTCTGTGTTAGCACAGCCAGCGATCAGGGCAAAAACAGACGCCGCCATCACTGCCGCTGTCGCTAACTTGATGCGGGGTGTAGATGCTTGTAAGTTTTTCATAATGGTAATAAAGCTCCAAGATAACTGTAGAGATAAAGCCAACACTCGCTCCGCCTAGGCGACGCCCAATGCTGCCCACCGTAAGCCACACACTACTTATTCAGACCCAACTCGTCCACCAACAAGCAATTAATTTCCTCGCGGGGATTGTCACTTATCACCACCGGCGAACCCGTTATTTGTTGCGCGATCGACGTGTAGGTTTCCGACACCGACATCATCAGCGATTCAGGGAGTATCGTCTGCTCTGCAAATGCACGACGCTCAGCCATTCTGTCTTTATTCAGCAACACGTCTCGATCAGGAGCCAGTGCCAGAAGGGCCTGTCGAAAGCCTTCTTTACTGTTTTCCACGACTGTTCCATCTGCATAAGCCTTCGCGTCCCAAATTCGCGATGAATCAGGCGTTCCAACTTCATCCATGTAAATAAGCTCATTGCTACCTTGCCGGTTGCGCGCGTAACCGAACTCAAATTTGGTATCAACAAACAGTTGGCCCTTTTCAGCCAAGCTTTGCGCGATGACCTGAAATCCCTGCGCAAGTAATCGCTCATACGCGGCAATATCGCTCGGCTTTTGAAAGCCAAATGCCTGCCAATGCCGCTCAATATCTTCCCGCGATATGTTAACGTCATCGACTTCAGGAACTCCCAGCAAACCGCGCATAACATCTTTTGTTGACGGCGTAATCAGAAGATCACTCAAGCATTGGTCGCGCACGAGGCCCTCCGGCAGCTCGATACCGCAAAAAAGCCGCTCGCCCTTTTCATAAGCACGCCACAGAGAACCCGTTATGTATCGCCGAGCGATCGCTTCAATCTTAACAGGCACCGCGCGTTGAACTATCCATACCAAAGGATGCGGCGCTTCCAGGACATGGCTTCGAGCCAAGCCGGCTGCTCGAAATTGATCAAACCAATACTGTGAGACCGCATTCAATGCGGCGCCTTTACCAGGCACACCGCTAAGCCCGTTTTCAGCTTGCCATATACATTCAAACGCAGAGATTCGATCGGAAACAATCATGAGAGCTAGGGGCGCATCTTCCGCAATATCATAACCACGCTCCGCGATAAGTCGGGCACTGTCGGCAGCCGTTAGCCAATAAACTGAGCGAACCTTACCCGAGTGCACAGGTTCGCTGGTTCGGATTGAAA
>Ga0209654_1002952_pt1 | contig 10943 bp, 8 predicted proteins | sample SaaInl1SG_22_DNA_FD_184646 | JGI IMG/M metagenome (GOLD analysis project Ga0209654, IMG submission 184646) | Marine microbial communities from expanding oxygen minimum zones in the Saanich Inlet - ESP_161SG_22_DNA (SPAdes) (version 2) | ecosystem: Environmental > Aquatic > Marine > Intertidal... | reverse complement strand
AAAAATGAAAAGATTTCGCCTCAGTTTCAGTTAAAAAAATTCTACCCAGAAATTTTTAATGAACTAAATAAAAAGCAATTAACATTTATGGTACAACAAATGAGCAATAGCCTTGAAAAAGGCGTTGTGTTGGGATTATTTCGTGCAAATCTAAACATACCGTTTACGGCAAGACTCTACTTTAACGGAATGATGGGCATCAAAGACCAAAATCTTTTTTCTGCAGATAAGTTCCAACACAGCCAACTCATGACCGATTATTTAGAATACCACGTTCGTGCGATTTGTACCGAAGCGGGAATGGAACTTTTTAACTCCTTTGACAACCATACACATGACTAAACTCTGTCTTTTTCTATTGCTTCTATGCGGTCCTTTTCTTCCTGCACAAGAGCTTGATTTGGAAAGCGCCATTCAGTTGGCAAAAACAAACAATCGCACACTGCAAAACTCCAGTAAGGATATTCAAATAGCAAAACAAAAGCGTTGGGAAACCATCGCTGTTGGATTGCCACAAGTATCCTTATCGGCTGGATATTTGAATGCGATCAAACAAGCCACTACTGTAGTTCCTTCCGAAACTTTTGGTGGTCAACCCGGGGATTTTATTGAATTGCTATTTGGCACTACACAAAGTGCAAATGCGGGTTTGCGTTTAGAACAACTCATTTTTGATGGCTCGTATTTGGTGGGACTTCAAGCTTCTGAAGTGTATTTACGCATATCTGAACAAGCCTATACCAAAACAGAACAAGTGATAACGCAAGCAACCGTTGATGCGTATATCAATGTTCTTTTAGCTAAAGCTCAAATAAATGTTTTAGAACAAAATCTTGGGGCAGCACAACAAAATCTTAATGAAATTAAAGCCATTTTTAAAAATGGCCTAACTGAAGAAGAAAACATGCAGCAATTGCAACTTATTGTTTCCTCGCTGCAAACTTCATTAACATACACCAAACAAATGGCGGCCTTGGCAAAAAACGTATTGCGCTATGTATTGGGTATGGAATTTGATGCGCCACTAACACTGAGCAGTACACTTGAGGGTCTTGCGCTCCAATACCAAAGAGAAAACAGCAATGTGCTAACGCTAAACAACAACATTGATTACCAAATAGCGCAAAACGATATTCGATCAAAAGAATTGTTGCTTAAACTTGAACGTTTTAAATCTTTACCAAAGATAACGGCTTTTTTTAGTGGCGGATACGACGGGTATAACCAGAGTTTTGAGTTTACCCAGCCTGAGCAAAATTGGTTTGGCAGAGCAAGTTTTGGACTTAACCTCAGCCTACCCATTTTTAGCAGTTTTCAGTCACAAGCAAAAAGACAGCAAGCAAAACTGGCCTTAGAGCAATCAAAAAATCAAGCCGACGACGTTGCACAAGAGCTCTTGTTAGAAGAAAGTAGGCTTCGTAGTGAGGTACAATTCAATTTGGAAAACCTACAAACCACAGCCACAAATTTGGCTTTGGCTACCTCAATAGAGCAAAAAAATCAAATCAAATTTAAAGAAGGGTTGGTATCTGGCTTTACTTTACGCCAAGCGCAAACCCAACTTTATGATGCACAAAATAATTACTTAACAGCAATGCAACAACTTGTTGTTTCCAAAACATCATTATCCCTTTTACTAAATCCTGTAACGCTAAATAAATGAAAAAAATTATTCTTATAACCCTAATTATTGGTCTTGTTGTGGCATGTAGCTCTGTCGAAAAACCAGACACAAAATCGCTTATTGACCAACAAGATGTAGCAGGTCTGCGTGCACGTCAAGCCGAGCTGGTAAGCCAAAATAACACGATTAAAGCAGAATTAAATCGTGTCATGCAGGCCATCGATAAATTTGACAAAACCAAAAAGAAATCTTTGGTTACTGTGTTGCCAGTTGAGAAAACGTCTTTTGAGCACAAAGTAGTGCTACAAGGAGTTGTTAAAACGGATCAAAATTTAGTGCTTAATGCCGAATTTATGGGTGCAATAAAGGCCATTCATGTAAAAGAAGGCCAAGAAGTAAAAAAAGGAGATTTACTCGTTTCCATTGATGATGGTGGATTGGCACAAAGTGCAGCGCTTCAAAAAGTGCAATTGGATTTAGCCAAAACCTTATTTGAGCGTCAAGAACGCTTGTGGAAACAAAATATCGGTTCGGAAATTGAATACCTACAAGCCAAAACAGCTTACCAAAGTCAACAAAAAGGCTATGAGCAGTTACAACAACAGTTAGGCAAGGCAACATTATATGCGCCCTTTTCTGGTCGTGTAGACGATATCATTACAGAAGTTGGTCAATTGGTTTCGCCAGGCGTTCATCCTCTTTTAAGACTTGTTAACCTAAGCAGTATGTATGTGGAAGTAGATGTCCCTGAACGTTATTTCCCAAATATCAAAAAAGGAACAACTGCAGAAGTTGAGGTACCCGTTTTAAATCATACTTACAACAGTAATGTGATACACAAAGGAACACATATTAGTACAGGAAATAGAACGTTTAAAATTTCAATTGCTGCTGATAGAACAGTTGAGCTTACACCCAATTTAATAAGCACGGTGCGTTTGGTAGATTATCAAAATCCAAATGCCATTGTGATTCCACTTGAAGTGATTTCTGAAAATTTTTCTGGTGAACAATATGTATATGTCGTAAATGAAAACAACAAGGCTGAAAAACGTTTTGTCAAAACAGGGCTTGTTGAGGGCAATAATATTGAAGTTTTAGAAGGACTAGGCATATCAGACCGCTTGATTGACGAGGGCGCTCGTTTGGTAAAAGAGAATGAAAACGTAAAGATTACAAACGCATTATGAGTTTAGAAAACAAATCCAATAAAACGTTTGGGCTTTCTATTTGGGCTATTCGTAACAGCACCATTATTTATGTGCTTATGGGAATCTTTCTCATTTTGGGTGGGTCAGCGTACCTGACGATGCCCAGGGAAAATTTTCCAGAAATTACAGAGACCACTATTTTTATAAGTACGCCTTACCCTGGAAATACCGCACAAGACATTGAGCGTTTTATTACCGACCCCATCGAAGATGGCATTAAGGGCATTAGCAATATTTCTGAAGTCACGTCAACTTCACAAGACGATTACTCACTCGTTTCTATTGAATTTGATGAGGATATCCCTGTTGATTTGGCAAAGCAAAAAGTCAAAGACGAAGTAGATGCCGTGAAGGCTTCTGAAGACTGGCCTACCTTTAATAACGCCAAACTTGAGCCAACCGTTTTTAACCTGAATTTCTCTGAAGAAATGCCCATTTTGAATGTGAGTATTCAAGGAGACTATCCAATAGATTTATTAAATGAATACGCCGATTTAATAGCCGGAAGAATTGAAGAATTAACACAAATAAAGGAAGTTAATATCAGGGGGGCGCAAGCCAAAGAAGTTGAAGTTGCCGTTGATACCCGTAAAATGATGGCTTCGCAAGTGAGCTTTAACGATGTGGTACAAAGCATTGCGAACGAAAACATGACGGTTTCTGCAGGGAGTATACGCAGCGGCGGACAGCGAAGAAGTATTCGTATTGTGGGTGAAATTAGCACTCCCAAAGATTTGGAAGCATTTGTTGTGACCAACGAAAAAGGGACCGTGTCGTTAGGCGAAATCGCAACAATCTCTTTTAAAGACCAAGAAACCACCAGTTATGCCCGCGACTTTGGGACCTCAACGGTAATGCTAGACGTAAAAAAACGAGGCGGTAAAAACCTTATTCAAGCGGCTACAAGTATTCGAGAAATTGTGTTGGACGCCAAAGCCAATGAATTCCCCGATGATCTAACCGTTACGATTTCCAACGATATGTCTTCGCTTACCCTAAATCAGGTAAACGACTTGGTGAATAATATTTTATTTGGGGTGTTGTTGGTTGTGACCGTGCTTACCTTTTTCTTAGGGTTTCGCAATGCATTGTTTGTTGGGTTTGCCATTCCAATGTCCATGTTTATTTCGTTTGTGATTTTACAAACACTAGGCTACACCATGAACACCATGGTGCTTTTTGCACTAGTTATGGGACTTGGTATGCTTGTTGACAACGGCATAGTAGTGGTCGAAAACGTTTATCGCCTTATTGAAAAAGAAGGACTTAGTAAAGTAGAAGCCGCCAAAAAAGGAGTGAGTGAAATTGCGTACCCCATTATCATCTCTACAGCAACTACCGTTGCCGCCTTTATTCCGTTAGGATTTTGGCCTGGCATTATGGGGCAGTTTATGATTTATTTCCCTATTACCCTATCAATTGTTTTGGGATCGTCGCTGTTTGTAGCGCTTTTATTCAACTCCATGTTGGTGTCCAAATTTATGGACGTTAAGGAAAAAAATCTTTCTGTAAAAAAGCTTATCCGATTGAGTGTTGTTCTTATTTCTTTGGGAACTTTCTTTATGGTGATATCACCTGCAACACGAGGGTTAGGTAGTTTCCTAATAACGCTTATGGGGTTGTTTTGGCTCTATCGTTATGTTGTTAAAGGACTAGCCAATTCTTTTCAGCAATTCTTTCTAAACAATTTGGAGCGTGGTTACGAAAAGTTCTTACAATTTGCCATGCGTGGGTGGCGTGCCTATGCGTTTGTTTTTGGAACCATCGGCCTTTTGTTTACTTCTTTTATATTGGTAGGGATTGCAAGTCCAAAAGTGGAGTTTTTTCCAGATAACGAACCCAGTCAAATTATTATTTATATCGAATATCCGCAAGGAACAGACATCGTTAAAACCAATGATATCACAAAGGCTATAGAGCAAGTTGTGATTGAGACCGTGAGTACGGAAAAGTACATGGACAACGGCAAAAATTTTATGGTAGAGTCGTTGGTTTCGCAAGTAGGATCGGGGGCTGGAAATCCACAAACTGATGGCGGCTCGCAAGCCGAAATGCCGCATCGTGGAAAAATTACAGCTACCATGCGCGAATACAAATACCGTCGTGGTTTATCCAGCGAAGAACTTCGCAGTGAGGTACAACAAGCGCTTCGTGGAAAATTTTCAGGAGTAAGTATTTCGGTAGAGAAAGATGCGAATGGACCACCCATTGGATACCCCGTAAATATTGAAATTTCAGGTGACGATTACAACGAATTGATTCAAGCTGCCAATGATGTCCGCAGCTATATCATCAAAGAAAACATCCCAGGAATTGAGGAGTTAAAGGTTGACGTTAACCGTAACAAACCAAGTATGGAAGTTGTTGTTGATAGGCGTAAAGCGGGAAGTCTTGGCGTAAGTGCTGGACAAGTTGGTTTTCAATTACGAAGGGCTTTATTTGGTGAAAAAGCTGGCGTTTACAAAAATGATGGCGAAGACTACGATATCAATGTGCGTTTTCAAGAATCTGATCGATACAATCCCTCTTCACTATTTAATCAAAATATCACCTTTCGTGATATGGCTTCGGGAAGGATTAAAAATGTGCCTATTTCGGCTGTGGTAGAACGTAAAAATGTAGCAGGGTATAGTGCCATCAAACATAAAAATTTACGCCGTGTGGTTACTGTGTACTCCGCGATATTAGCAGGCTACAACGCCAATGAAATTGTAAGTCAAATCCAAACCCAAATGCAAGGATTTGAAATGCCAACCGGCACAAGCTATGCCTTCACAGGAGAAATTGCAGAGCAAGAAGAAAATATGCGTTTTTTGTCTCGCGCACTTGGCTTTGCTATTCTTCTGATCATGCTATTATTGGTGTTCCAGTTTAACTCCGTTAGCAAGCCACTCATTATCCTGTTCTCAATTTTTATGAGTTTTACAGGCGTAATGCTCGGGTTGATATTCTTTAATATGACGTTTGTGATCATCATGACGATGATGGGGATTATCTCTCTTGCCGGAATTGTAGTAAACAACAGCGTGGTATTACTTGACTACACCCAACTTTTGCTTGATAGAAAACGAGATGAATTAGGTATTGAAAATGACGATTTGCTTCCTAGAGCGGAGATATTTAATGCCATTGTAGCTGGTGGAAAAGCACGACTCAGACCTGTATTGCTAACGGCCATTACCACAGTACTTGGGCTTATCCCACTTGCCATCGGACTAAACATTAACTTCTTTAGCTTATTTGCTTCAGGGGATCCACAAATCTATTTTGGCGGGGAAAATGTAATTTTCTGGGGGCCGCTGGCGTGGACCGTTATTTTCGGGCTTACGTTTGCTACGTTTCTAACACTGATTATCGTGCCGGTTACATTTTTCCTAAGCAAACGGGCTGCTATCAGACTCAAAAAAATTTAATTCCTAGAGGACAATACTTTCTTTCTTCTAGAAGTCAGGACATCTAAGTTTTCAGAAAATGAAGGGTGATTGTTATTATATGTTACGCGAACTAGTTCGTCATTGACCCATAATAGCCAATCGCCTTCTTTTTTACCGTCTTTATAAACGCCTAGTGCCGTTATTTTGCCGTCCGTGTCGTATTGTTCCCAAAGTCCGTGATGTACACCATCACGCTGAGTTCCAATTTGAGATATCTTACCATTGTCATGATATTCAATTACTTCTATTAGTTTTACGACATTATCAGATTCAATTTTATGCTCTTGTCCGTAAACAAAAATCCCTGTAGTCAGTACTAAAAAAATGAAATTTTTCATATTTAAAATTTTTAATTATGTAGGTTTTAACACATCAAATATACAAAAAATTTACAATTGCTTAACATTAAATTAACATTAGGATTGCATTACAAGCTATTAACAGCTGATTATTTGGCTCAGTATTAGGTCGCGAATCACGAATTAGTCCCTATTTTTGAAAAAAATTTTAGCCATGTACAGAAGTCATCACTGCGGAGCACTAACGGCAGCACATATTGGAACCGAAGTTCAACTTGCGGGTTGGGTTGCCAAAACACGCGATAAAGGCTTTGTATTGTGGATGGATCTTAGAGACCGCTATGGGATTACGCAATTGGTCTTGGACGAAGAGCGTTCTGATCCCAAACTGATGGAAACAGCTAAGCGTATCGGAAGAGAAACCGTAATTCAAATTTCGGGAACCGTCTTAGAACGCGAAGCAAAAAACCCAAACATGCCAACCGGTGATATTGAGGTTTTAGTTACTTCCATTGATGTGTTGAGTCCAGCGCAAACGCCGCCCTTTACCATTGAAGACAACACAGACGGCGGTGAAGATTTACGTATGAAATACCGCTATCTGGACATTCGCCGGACACCTGTACAGCAGAGTTTATTGTTTCGTTCCAAGGTGGCGCTTTTGGTACGTAACTTTTTGGCAGAGCATGCTTTTGTAGAAGTAGAAACACCTTATTTGATAAAATCCACGCCTGAGGGCGCACGCGATTTTGTGGTGCCATCCCGTATGAACGAAGGGCAATTTTATGCACTTCCGCAATCGCCACAAACCTTTAAGCAACTGCTGATGGTAGGGGGTATGGATAAATATTTTCAAATCGTAAAGTGCTTTAGAGACGAAGACCTACGCGCCGACCGTCAACCTGAATTTACGCAAATAGACTGCGAGTTATCGTTTGTACATCAAAATGATATTATGGCGTGTTTTGAGTCGCTTCTTGCTTTTTTACTTGAAGAAATTCACGGCATTACGCCTAAACCCTTCCCTGTTATATCCTATGAAGACGCCATAAAAACCTATGGAAACGACAAGCCGGATATTCGTTTTGGCATGACCTTTACTGAGCTCAACGACCTGGCGCAAAACAAAGGCTTTCAGGTGTTTGATGCGCAAGAATTGGTAGTGGGTATTGCTGTTCCTGATGCTGCATCATGGTCTAGAAAACAAATTGACGCTTGGGTAAATTGGGTAAAGCGTCCGCAAGTTGGCGCCAACGGATTGGTTTGGGTAAAATGCAACGAAGATGGCAGTTATAAATCATCTGTAGATAAATTCTTTGACGCAGATGCCCTGAGCAAATGGGCCAAGGCCTGTGATGCAAAGCCAGGAGATTTGATTTTGGTAATGGCAGGCAATGCAAACCAAACAAGAACGCAATTAAGTGCGCTTCGTATGGCACTTGCCGAGGAATTGGGATTGCGAAAACCAGATGAATTTGCACCGCTTTGGGTTGTTGATTTTCCATTGTTCGAAAAAGACCAAGAAACAGGCGCACTACATGCCATGCATCATCCCTTTACGGCACCAAAACCCGAACACCTCGAAAAGCTGGAAAACGATCCAACTGCTGTTATAGCACAAGCATACGATTTGGTCCTAAACGGAAACGAAATTGGTGGTGGCTCGATACGTATTCACGACAAAATTACACAAGAAAAAATGCTTTCGTTACTTGGCTTCAGCGAAGAAGAAGCCAAAGCGCAATTTGGCTTTTTGATGGATGCCTTTAGGTATGGCGCGCCGCCGCATGGTGGAATCGCATTAGGATTTGACCGCCTTGTTGCCATTTTGGACGGCAAAGAAACCATTCGGGATTATATCGCTTTCCCAAAAAACAACAGCGGTCGTGATGTGATGATTGATGCGCCTGCGCCATTAGACACAGATCAGCTTGATGAATTATCCTTGATTGTAAAGCCAAAGCCGTAATAAATGAAGTGGGTACTACGGGTTTTATTTGTGCTGGTATTGATCAATATTATTGTAGGCTATGTCATTAGGCAAGAAAATCTGCTGTTGGGCGAAAAGTGGATTGGCTTATCGGTAGCCGTTGCTTTTTTTGTGTTTATGCCCTTGTTTTTGGCACACCGCTGGAAAGGAAAACGTTTACAAGACTACACACTTTCCAATGAAAATCTAAAGAAAATGAAGGAAACGCTGGAGCCGCCCAAGCGAAAGAGAAAAAGCTAATTCCGCTTTTGCTGGAAAAAGGCGTGCAATAAGGCTTTTGCTTCGGTTGCTAAAATTCCTTCTGTAACTTTGGTTTTGGGGTGTAAAGGCGTTCCATGTTGTCGGTAACCCCGTTTGGGGTCGTCAGCAGCAAAAACTACCCTAGAAATTTGACTCCAATACAAAGCGCCTGCACACATGCTACAAGGCTCAAGCGTAACGTACATGGAACAACCGTGAAGGTATTTTCCGCCAATGGCATTGGCAGCAGCGGTTATGGCCTGCATTTCGGCGTGGGCTGTCACATCTGTTAAGGCTTCGGTGAGGTTGTGCGCTCGCGCAATAATGGAGTTGTTTCCTACTATTACCACGCCAACGGGAACTTCTCCTCTATCCAATGCTATTTGCGCTTCGGCAAGTGCTTTTTTCATAAAAAAGCCGTCATCAAAAACTTGTTCCATTACGCCATTTTTTGATACCACTCTAAGGCTTTTCCGTCCGTAAGACTCGCCACATAACTGCTTACATTAAGCAACAAGCCATAGGTGTCTTTTTCAGGCAAAACCAAGGTCTCTGGCAAACATTGCAGCGCAAGTTTATCAAATGCCGAGGCATTATTTTCCTGTTTCCGCGTAGCGGCACCTACAAAAACATCCAACAAACGGTGAATCACTTGATAGCCTTTTAGTTCTTTTTCAATGACCTCTTGCGCTTGATAGATATTCCGAACGCTAAGGCTTATAATATCATTGATTTGAGCGCTGTACTTACTTTTATCAGTGAGGGAAGTGGTACAATTCCCGCTCATAATTTCAGCCTCATGCGCCATAAAAAGTTCTGCAGCTTCTTGAATAAGCGTACTTATAGACAAGGCTCTTAAATATCCCAATCGGTCTTTTTTGGTGGTCAGGGTTTGGTACTTTTTTGTGTTAATATTGTCTTTGACGAGATTAATAAGGTACTCTAATGCATAATCTTCAGATATCCATCCGAGGTTAATCCCATCTTCAAAGTCGATGAGGGTGTAGCAAATATCATCTGCTGCCTCTACCAAATACGCCAATGGATGGCGGAGTATGGTTCCCTTGGATTGCAACAATCCTAAGTCGGAGGCAACCGCAGTATAATCGTCTTGCTGGGCTTGGAAGAAGCCAAATTTTTTATCGGCGACATGTTTGGAAGGTTTATATGGCAACGATGCTTTTGGGTATTTGGTGAACGCGCCTAGTGTGGCATAACTGAGACGAAGTCCGCCGGGAATTCCAGGTCTGGATTCCATTAAAATTTTAAGCCCATTAGCATTGCCTTCAAAATGGGTGAGGTCGTGGTACTGCGTTTTTGTTAGTTGGTCTTTAAAAGAAGCGCCGTTTCCATTAGAAAAATAATCGCCGATAGCCTGCTCACCGCTATGCCCAAAGGGAGGGTTTCCAATGTCGTGTGCTAAAGAAGCTGCGGCCACAATGGCACCAAAATCGTTGCTCGTATAGCCTAAGGTTGCAAGCTCTGGATATTTATGTAACAGTTGCTGCCCAACCATACGTCCAAGGCTTCTGCCTACTACAGAAACTTCGAGTGAATGCGTCAAACGGGTATGTACAAAATCGGTTTTAGAAAAGGGAATGACTTGTGTTTTGTCTTGCAAGTTTCGAAACGCAGCAGAGAAAATAATACGGTCATAATCTACCTCAAAACCACTACGAGTGGGGTCTTGTTCAGCGCGAAGTCGTTTTTGGTTATCGCCGTGGCGACGGAGTGAAAGTAATTGTTCCCATTGCATGGGTGCAATTTAGGAAGAATTTAAATGGATTTTAAATAGACATATATCGTTACTGCTTAACAATTACATAACATTTGTTTTAATTTTTAATAACAAGCAGTTAACCCTTAGGCTACATACAATGTCTTGATTTGTGACTCAAATTATAAATAAACAAAATGAAGAAAATTTTATTTTTATTACTGCCTGTATTTGCCCTTGCGCAAATTACTATTGGCACTACTGGTGGGGAAACTCACATCCAATCTAACACTAGTTGGGATGGCGAAGTTGTTATGGAAGGTAAAATAGTTGTGGATGCTGGTGCAACTTTAACTATTGCTCCTGGAACACTCGTTAAATGTAAGTCCTCTGCTAACCCTGAAGACGCTACTGTACTTGTTGTTGCT
>Ga0209654_1002948_pt1 | contig 10956 bp, 9 predicted proteins | sample SaaInl1SG_22_DNA_FD_184646 | JGI IMG/M metagenome (GOLD analysis project Ga0209654, IMG submission 184646) | Marine microbial communities from expanding oxygen minimum zones in the Saanich Inlet - ESP_161SG_22_DNA (SPAdes) (version 2) | ecosystem: Environmental > Aquatic > Marine > Intertidal... | reverse complement strand
GAGTTGTGTGCCATTGGTTGAGCCCAGATCGACGACTTCAGCGCGCTTGCCATCCCAGCGGACTTCGGCGTGGTGCCGCGAGACTCCCCGCGCAACAACGTGGATATCACTGTCCGTTCCCCGACCGATGACTGTCGACTTTTTGACCAGCGGATAGCGAACCCCATCCCACGACAGCGTGGGAATCCAGACCACGGGGCCGAAATCTGTGCTGGTGACTTCCACCATTCCCTCGGAGAGAGACCCTTTGACGGTCAAGCTCACCTGAAGCTTCTGGGCAAGCCCATAGCCCCGGAGTGTGGCGTAGTCGCTCAGAGCGCCAGTTATCTCCTCGATAAATTCATCGCCGAGGCTGGTGAGGCGCGTGTGGTCTTCGGTGGAGAGCCCACAAGTGAATTGGTGGGGGGCAACTGTCCTCGTCCTCGATACCGGCTGTGCTCGAGAGTCCATCTCGCGTTTGAGTGCAGCAACAAGTTCGACGGGGTGAACTCCGGAGGAAAAAGCCTTCGCGAAAGCCCCACCGACAAGTCGCTCGACGGAGCGTTCAAAACTGTCGAGAAAGCCCACAGTTGACCTCCTGGCAGGTGGAGTGTTTCTCCTTGTGATGCTAGCTCTCCCAGCATGTGAAGCGTCGAGGACTGGCCTGCTTGGCGCCGCTACTCCTGTGGTAATCTCGGCAGGTTGATGGGCGACCATCATTGCGCGAGTGGCGGAATGGCAGACGCGCTGGCTTCAGGTGCCAGTGCCCGCAAGGGCGTGGGGGTTCAAGTCCCCCCTCGCGCACGTTATGTGCGTCGACCTCGAAAGGTTTTCATGGCCTTGTTGACGCCGAACGCGTCAGCAATCCAGTCAAAGACTGCCGTGGGCAAGAGCCGGAATACTCGCACCGAATAGACCATCCCGGGGAGCAACAACTCTCGCTTTGTGGATTCGATTGCGTCGAGGATCTTGGTAGTCGACTGATCGGGGTCTTGGATGGGCAGTAAGGGGCTGCCAGATTTCACGCCGTCAAACATTCCGGTGTTGATGTAAAACGGGTTAACGGTGAGGACGCTCACCCCACTGCTGTCGTCGCGAAGTTCGGCCCGGAGAGATTCCATGAAGCCGACCGCAGCGTGCTTACTGCCGGCGTAATCGGTGAGTTTCGAGGAACCTGCCAAGCCCGCAGCGCTGGCGATCGTGACCAGGCGGCCCTGGTCGCGGGCCACCATCGAGGGAAGAAACGCCTGGATCGTCCAATACAGGGCGAAGGTGTTGACGTTATAGGTCAGTGCAACATCCTTTTCCTCGAGCTCCAGGAAACGCTTGCCGGTGACAACTCCAGCGTTGTTGATCAGGACGTCGAGGTGCCCAATCTTTTCGAGCACCTGTGCTGCCGCAGCTGAAACCGCGGACTTCTTCGACACGTCAACGGACATCGGTAGTGCCGCGGCCCCTACGGCCTCCACCTCTTTGGCCACGGCCTTCGCCGCCGGGAGGTTGAGATCCCACAACACCAGGTGAGACGCTCCGCGTTTCGCCGCACCAAGAGCCATCAAGCGGCCGATGCCACTCCCGGCTCCTGTGATGAGGACGTGTGTATTGCTCAGGCTGTAGGGCTCACTCATAGCGTCTACTTTCGAAAGGGGAGATATTTCATGAGGCGAAGACCGAGGGTCATGGTCGAGACGAACCGCTCTGCAGACATTCCTGGGGGAGGGGCAACATTCATGGCACTCTGCGTCGCGATGGTTTGGACGTCCGTGTATTTCTGAATTCCTTCACGCCCGTGGCGGCGACCGACCCCAGATTCTTTGAATCCACCCATCGGGGCGTCCGTGGAAGCCCAGGACGCGGTGAAACCTTCGTTCACGTTCACGCTGCCTGCTTGGATTTGGGCTGCAACGCTTTCGGCTCGCGTTTGTGAGCCCCACACACTGGCGTTCAGCCCATACGTAGTGTCGTTTGCCAGGCGAATCGCCTCGTCGTCACTGTGGACGCGATACAACGCAACTACTGGGCCGAACGTTTCCCCGCGGCACAGCAGCATGTCGTCACTGACGTTGGTGAGCAGGGTTGGCTCGAACGCAAAAGGCGCAATATCGGGGCGGTGTCTGCCGCCGGCAAGGACACTCGCCCCATGGTCGCGGGCATCATTCATGTGGGCCTGGACCTTGTCGAGTTGCTCCTGTGAAATGAGGGCTCCTACGTCGTAGGAAAAATCGAAGGCGCTCCCCAGCCTGAGCTTCTCCACCTCGGCGGTGAGCCGAGGAACAAACTCATCCCAGATTCCGTCCTGGATGTACATACGTTCAATCGACATACACAGCTGCCCGGCATTGGAGAAGCTCGCCGTTATTGCCCCCTGCACCGCGCGCTCCAGAGGGGCGTCATCGAGCACGATCATGGGGTTTTTCCCACCCAATTCGGCAGAGAACCCAATGAGGCGTCGCCCACACTGCTCGGCCACGATTTTTCCGGTCTCTGTCGAGCCGGTGAACATCACAAAATTGGCATGGTGGATGATTGCGCTGCCCAGCGTCGGCCCATCACCGACGACGACCTGGAAGAGCCCCTCGGGCAATCCCGCTTCGTACAGAAGATGGAGTGCACTGAGAGCGCTGAAGGGAGTTTGAGCATCGGGTTTCAACACGATGCCATTGCCTGCCATGAGTGCGGGGATTGCGTCGCTGAGAGGAAGGGTCAGTGGGTAGTTCCAGGGGGTGATCATCCCCACCACACCTTTGGGGTGGAAGTGAACTCTGGCCTGTGTCACGAAAGGCAGGGCGCCCTGGCGCTTCTGGGGTCGCAGGTGGGCCTCCGCGCTGGTGGCGTAGTAGCGAGCAGTCAGGGCTATGTCGGCAACCTCATCGAAAGCTGACGCCCGGGACTTGCCGGTTTCCCACTGGACAACGTCAAGCAGCGTTTTTTGGTTGTCGAGAACCAGGTCGTGAAAACGCATGATGATGGCTTTTCGGTGTGCAAAAGATGTTGCTTTCCACGATTCCGCTGCGGCTCGAGCGCGCGAAAAGGCCGCCTCAACATCGGCGGGCAATGCCTGGGGGAGTGAGGCAATGAGCGACCCATCCAGCGGAGAAAAGTGATCCTGTGTAGCAGAACCGGGAGCTACCAGCTCCGTCCACGCAGCGATCTGAGCCTCTGATACCGGTCGAGGACGCGCGGGCTTTTTCTTCTGCTTCGTTGCGGTGGGAGCCATGGAGCTATCGTCGCGCATTTTCCTGAGTATTGTGCGATTCACCCGCGAGGCAAAGTGGTTATCGTGAAGGGACAACAGTCAGGAGGACTCCCATGTCGGCTCAGGTAGTCAGTGTCAGCGGTATGACGTGCCAGCATTGCGTGACAGCGGTCACCACAGAGCTCTCCGGTATCCCCGGAGTAACTGACGTGAGCATCGAGCTCAAGCCCGAGGGCGTTTCACTCGTGACGGTACTGGCTGATGCTGAGGTCTCTGTAGACGCCCTGGGGGACGCAATCGGCGAAGCCGGATACACGATGGAGGGGGCGACCGAAACCTCGTGAGCCTTCCCGTTCAGCTCGACATCGAGGGCATGACGTGTGCGTCCTGTGCGACGCGCGTCGAAAAAGCACTGAACAAGGTTGACGGCGTCGAGGCAAGTGTCAACTACGCCACAGAGCAGGCCACTATTCTCGGCGAGGCCTCGCCGGAGATTCTGATCCAAGCGATCGAAAACGCTGGCTATCACGCTGTTGTGCATTCCTCCACGCCGAGCGCCGCAGATGACCCCATGGTCGCCTTGCGCAACCGGCTACTTATTTCTGCCTCGATGACACTGCCGGTCATGGTGCTGAGCATGGTGCCGGCATTCCAATTCCTCTACTGGCAATGGGTGGTGTTTGCGCTTGCCGTTCCGGTAGCGACCTGGGGTGCCTGGCCGTTCCATCGTGCGGCAGCCATTAATGCTCGCCACGGTGTTGCGACGATGGACACCTTGATTTCTGTTGGCGTTGGCGCGGCTCTGGGATGGTCGCTCTACGCGTTGTTCTTCGGTGGCGCCGGGATGCCCGGCATGACGATGACCCTTGAATTGTTTGGCCAGCCCGGTGAGGGAAGTAACGAGATTTACCTCGAGGTCGCAGCCGCGGTCACGACCTTTATGTTGTTGGGTCGATACCTGGAGCATCGAGCGAAGCGTGATGCAGGTGCCGCGTTGAGGGCGTTGATGGAATCAGGAGCCACAGAGGCGAGCGTTCTCCGAGACGGCGTCGAAAAACTTCTTCCCTTGGCCATGGTCAAGCCAGGAGATGTGATGGTGGTCCGCCCGGGAGAGCGCATCCCTACAGATGGTGAAATTCTTGAGGGGTCGGCAGCAATCGACACCTCCATGATGACCGGGGAGTCGGTCCCTGTCGATGTCTCTGTGGGTGACAGCGTGCTCGGTGGGACGATTAACACCTCTGGTTTCCTCAACGTCCGAGCGGCCCGCGTGGGTGATGACACCGAGCTTGCGCGCATGGCGACACTCGTGGAGCGTGCGCAAACTGGAAAATCTGATGCTCAGCGTCTTGCTGATCGAATCTCGGCAGTCTTTGTTCCGATCGTCATCACGATTGCCATCGTGACGTTCGTGGTCTGGATGGCCATTGATGGCAGTGTCACGATTGCATTCCAGGCTGCTGTGGCAACGCTCATCATTGCGTGCCCGTGCGCTCTGGGGTTGGCTACCCCGACTGCGTTATTGGTGGGAACGGGCCGAGGAGCGCAGTTAGGGCTTCTCATCAGTGGTCCGGAGGTCCTTGAGCACAGCCGCTCTTTGGACACGATTGTGCTGGATAAGACCGGAACTCTCACCACCGGGCGCATGAAGGCGCTCGCTGTTCATTCTTCCTCTGGCGTGAGCGCCAGTGACGTGTTGGGGATTGCTGCTGCAATCGAGGCGGGATCAGAGCACCCCCTTGCTCGCGCGATTGTCGACCACGCCCGAAGCGAGAGGGTTCCCGAGATAGAGGCCACTGGTTTCGTCGCCGAAGTTGGATTTGGCGCCCGCGCCCAAGTGGCGGGGGTTGTTGCCGCCGTGGGTCGGCCTGCGTGGTTGGAGAGCGAGGGATTCGATCTAGCTCCAGAGCTCGGGCACACCCTCGAGGAGCTTCATCGCTCAGGAAACACCGTTGTTGGGGTCGGCTCAGGCACACAGATTCTCGGATTGATCCAGATTGCGGACACGCTCAAAGAATCGAGTACAGAGGCAATCCAGAAGCTGAAGGATTTGGGGCTGACCGTCATTATGGCGACGGGGGACCATGAGTCCGTGGCCCGCGCCATTGCTGAATCGGTGGGAATTGAACACAGCGAGGCTGGGCTTACCCCCGAAGGCAAAGCCGCGCTCGTTGCTCGGCTGCAAGCTGAAGGACATCAGGTTGCGATGGTGGGCGATGGAATCAACGACGCACCCGCGCTCGCCACAGCACACCTCGGGATCGCGATGGGGACGGGAACCGATGCGGCGATGAGCGCCGGTGATCTCACTATTACCCGCGGGGACCTTATGGGGGTTGTCGATGGAATTCGACTGGCTCGACGAACCCTCGGAACCATTCGGGGAAACCTGTTTTGGGCCTTTGCCTACAACGTCGCAGCGATCCCACTAGCGGTCACAGCGGCCTTGAACCCTGTGGTGGCGGGGCTTGCGATGGCGTTTTCGTCGGTTTTTGTGGTGACTAACTCGCTGCGTCTTCGCTCTTTTCGCCCCACCAGATAGAAACCTGACCATGGACAAACTCCTCCATGGTCACCTCATCGGGGTCAAGCGCGCGCGCCTCCCGGTATTCCGCGGTGAAGTAGACGTCCCGGCGCTCTGAGGCCCACTCTCTAATGGCGTCGAGGGGGTCGCGCGGCAGCGCGCTTTGTTTCTTGATCGTCCGAATAACTCCTCGCACCCCAATAATGAGAAACGACAGCCCCAGTGCCCCGCCGATCCCGATCACCCAACCGGGAAGGGCGAAAGGAGAGACCACAATCGTGAACAATCCCAGGGCCGCGAGCGAGAACCAGTTACCCAGTGCGCGCGCGGGAAGGGGAGCAAGGCTTCGAAAGAAGGTGTACCAGGCAGTTCCGTTTTCTTCCCACCAGGGCCACGACGCGGGAATCGGTGGCGCCTCTGGGTAGGGTTTCCACTCTGAGGTGGGCTGGAAGCCCTGGTAGAGGCTGATCCAGCGAGGGTGGGGCATTCGCCAGCCATCGGGCGGGTTGAATCTCAAGGGCAAACTGGCCAGGTCTACCTGGTTTCTCATCACGCCTCGAGAGTATCCGGACCAGGTGGGGGTTTCACGAACATCGCTCCCAGCCCGACCAGCAGGGGAAAGAGAGCAGCCAGCAGGCTTGCCGGAGCGTAGGAGCCCGATAGTGACAAACCGAGAGCAAAATACAGCGGCCCCAATGCTGTGGAGGCCAATCCGATCGAGGTTGCAATACCCCTGATCGCTCCGATGTGGCCGCGCCCGTAGTAGCGAACAAAGGCGGCGGCTTCCACTCCGCGCAGAGAACCCATTGCTGCGCCGAGAAGCAAGCCAAAAATAATGCCCGTGATGCCAACGTTTACAAACGGGAGAAGGACCAGCGTGCCGCTGAGTGTCAACATCGACCCCGCCACACCCCATCGAGGATCAATCCGGTCGACAATGGCACCCAATCCCAGGGTGGCCGCAACGGCAGCAACCGTCTGGGGGATGAAGTTAGCAGCGGCCTCGACAGTGCTGAGTCCTTGCGCTCCGAGAATGGAAATCAGATGGAACGCCAAACCCGTGGAGAGCATTCCCACCATGAAGCCTGAGCTTGCGAGGACCCAGAACATCCCTGTTCGTAACGCCTGAGCGGAGGTGTAGCCGGCTTCGGGAACAATCACGATGTGAGTTCCCGTCTCTGTCGTCGTCTGCGGCAGATCTTTCGGCAGCAGCAAAGCGATGGGAATCACGATGACCGCCACGAGCGCTGCTTCGATACGCCAGGCGGTGGCGATATCGGTGAAGGCAATGAGCCGTTCCACGCCAACGGGGGCGAGGGAGATTCCTGCAGATCCGACAGCGCCGACAATTCCCAGTGCGAGTCCTGGCTTGTGGGTAATGGTGCGGGCGATGAGCGTCGTTGCCGCCAAAGACAGCGCTCCCTGACCCGTCATCCGCAGTCCCACATACGATGCGGTCAATCCGATGATGTCTGAGATGAAACTTGCGGAAAACACCACGATGGCGAGCAAGAATCCGATGACGATCAGTGCTCGTTTTGCGCCGTATTTGTCCAGCACGCGCCCGAGTATGGGCATGGTCAGCGCTCCGGTCAGGGTGGCCAAGAGGTAGCTAAACGAGATAGCGGTGCGATCAATATCGAGAGTGGCGATCAGGGGATCGGTGAATGGTGACAAGCCGGCAGTTTGGCCCGGGAAGGTCATCGCGGTGAGCATGCTCCCTGCCGCCACAATGAGCGCCCACCACAGCAGAGGCTGTTTCGAAGGTTTCGCGGTCTCGAGTGGCTCCTGATAGATAGGAATGGAGCCGGTTATCGGCGCTGGATTGTCAGACGCAGGAGGGCGCTTGCTCACGCGGTGCCACCGGGAATACCGAGTGCCTGATGCAACTGACGAGGAGTGTCGACAACCTCAAGAGCGTGCTCCCATTCGGCGGGTCCCCCGTAACCCCATCGGACCATGATGGTGTTGATTCCGTGGCGTGCGGCGCCTTCGACGTCGTGAATTCGATCGCCCACCATGATGACGTTGTCGGTGGGCAGACCTTGGGCCTGAAGCCCGGTCAACGCATCCTGGATCACTTCCTCTTTGGTTCCTCGAGACTCGTCATCTGCCGCGCAGGAAATGACATCGAAGTGATCAGACAGGGTGAAGTGCTCCAACATCAGTGTTGCGGGAGTGGTGGGTTTGGACGTTGCGATTGCCAGGTGTGCGCCAGCACTTTTCAGCCCTCGCAGCAGGCCGGCAATGCCGTCGAATAGTGTGGCGTCGAACGCGCCGACGTCGAGGTACTGAGCACGATAAATCTCGACGGCTTCGCGCGCTTCGGCGGCACTCATCTGTCCTCGAACCTCGAAAGACTCCGGCAGAGGAGGCCCTACCCAACGCAGAAGTTCCGTCGCTGAGGGAACTTCTTTACCCATCGCCTTGAGAGTGTGGGCAATGGTCGAGACAATTCCAGGTGCGGAATCCACCAGGGTGCCATCGAGGTCAAGCAGGACCGTCTGGTATGTCAGCACTGGAAAATACTAGGGGATGGGGTCCTAAAACAAGCGATGCTGGGAATCATCCATCCCCCGCATGTGGTCATAATCCAGCACCAGGCATCGAATACCTCGGTCTTCAGCCAGCGTGCGCGCTTGCGGTTTGATTTCTTGAGCAGCAAATACGCCGGACACGGGCGATAGGTGGGGATCACGGTTGAGCAGCTCGAGATACCTCGTCAACTGCTCGACCCCGTCGATATCGCCTCGCCGCTTGATTTCGATGGCCACGTGGTTACCGTCTGAGTCAGTGGCGAGGATGTCTACAGGGCCAATGGCGGTCATGTATTCGCGTCGGATGAGGGAGTACCCCTCGCCCACTAGCTCGATCTGTTCGGCAAGGAGCTTCTGGAGGTCAGCTTCCACGCCGTCTTTGATCAAACCCGGGTCAATACCGAGATGGTGGCTGTGGTCGGAATGAATTTCATGGATATTGACCATGAGAAGGTCGGAGGTTTTGTGGTGAAGCACTTTCCAGGTCTCGATAACGCCTGCGTCGAGCTGGTTGGAATCGGGATGGAGAACCTCGAGTGAGCACGGTGGCGCCATCCAATTGAGGGGCTTGTAGCTGCCGCCATCGGAGTGAATGAGAACACTGCCATCTCCTTTGACCATGATGACTCTGGTCGCGAGCGGGAGATGCGCACTCAGCCGGCCGGCGTAATCAACAGAACAGGTTGCAATGACGAGCCGCATGGGGCTTCAGTCTATGGGAGCTAGGGGGCGGGAGGCTTCGCGGCCGGGGCGGCAAAAAAGGCCATGGCAATCACGACAACGACAACCCAGAGCGCCGCCAAAATTCCCACCGATGCTCCCAGCCCACCAATCAGGGGAGGGCCGATGAGGAACGCGCCATAGGCAACAGTTGCCACGGCGGATACCCGAGCCGCACTTCCCTTGGGCTCATCGGCCGCTGCGGACATTCCCACGGGGAAACCCAACGATGAGCCAAGGCCCCACATCAGTGCGCCCACGGCACTCAATGCGGGCTGTTCAATCAGGATGACCAGTGCCAAGCCAGCTATGGCCATCGCTGCTGACCATTGAAGGACAGGAACGCGACCAAACGTGTCCAGCACATACACGCCACCGATGCGTCCCGCCATCATTCCGACAGTGAAGAACCCAAACCACAACGCTCCAATCGCGTTGGTTTGATCTCGCCCATCGACAATGGCCAGCGCTAGCCAGTCATTGGCCGAGCCTTCGGCGAAAGCCATACCCAACGCGATGACGCCGATGGCCAAGGTGCGCGGTTCCTTCCACACGCGCAGACGATCGGCAAGAGTGGATTTTTCTTCTATGCCGTCCTGGTCTCGAGACCCGGTGTCCTCGCTCAAAACTCGGGAAACGAACCAGAGCACGGGCGCCATGATCACCGCCATCACCAGGGTGTGGGGGGCAATTCCTATTCCGAGAAAGCTCATCAGCGCGGACAATCCAGCGCCCGCCACGGTTCCCAACGACCAAAACGCGTGGAACCACGGCATGATATTTCTGCTCAGGACTCGTTCCACGGCGGCACCCTCGACATTCATCGCGACATCGGCGATACCGTTTCCCGCACCCGCCATGATGATGGCCACCACAGTCAGGGCATAGCTCGACACCCACGACGAACCGATACCGATTCCTGCGAGGCCCGCAAGCCCGAGGAGTCCAAAAAACAGGATGGTGTTGCGCTGTCCGATCCAGGCAATGATGTGGCTTGAGAACACCAAGCCACTGACCGCGCCGAGTGCTCCGGTGAACAGGAGAGCAGCAACTTCAGACGTGGAGATATCTAGCCCATCGCGGATGGCAGGAACTCTGGCGAGCCAGGTGGAAAAGCCCAGGCCATTGATGGTGAAGACAACAAACAGCGCGTTTCTCCAGCCCTGTGGCGTGGTCGTTTTAGCGGGATTCACCAGGAACCATCCATCTCTTGCCTCTCGCGCGAAGCCCCAAGGTGAGAGCCCTGGCACCAATGTAGCTGATGCCAAATGCTGCCTCCAGCATGAGTAAGCCCCCCAGATTCACCCCCGAGACAACCCACTCCGTGTGGGCCGCAATCCACAAAAACGGGGCAAACATCAGCACGTTGAGTACCCCCGTAATCGCCAGATATTTTCCATCACCCGCACCGATCAAGATCCCATCAAGCACGAAGACATAGCCCGACAGTGGCAGCGTGAGAGCCAGCAAAATCAGGACCGGAGTGAGTGCCTGTTGCACGGGTTGATCCGAGGTCATCACGAAAGGAAGAATCGGCGCCATTAGCCCTGTGGCAACAGCAAGAATTCCGCCTGCTAGGAAGCCCCACTTCATGAGCGTTGATGTGGCGTGTGTTACAGCCTCCAGGTCTCCCGACCCCAGGTCGTGGCCGACGAGCGCCTGGGCACCGATAGCGAGTGCATCGAGTGCCAGCGCGAGCAACGTAAAGATAGTGAAGACGATGTGCCATGCTGCCAACTCGCGGGTCCCCAGACCGGTGGCGACCAGAACCGTCCCGATCAGAGCAACCCGAAGGCTCAGGGTTCGCAGAAACAGCCAGCCACCAGATCGCGCTGCTGCCGTGAAGCCCAGCAGGGAGGGTGTGAGCGACACATCCTGGTGACGCGCGTTCGTGATGATGAACCCAAGGAACACCAGCGCCATTCCCCATTGCGCAATGACGGTCCCCACTGCCGAGCCGATAAGTCCAAGACCGAGGCCATAGATGAGCACGGCATTGA
>Ga0209654_1002946_pt1 | contig 10966 bp, 5 predicted proteins | sample SaaInl1SG_22_DNA_FD_184646 | JGI IMG/M metagenome (GOLD analysis project Ga0209654, IMG submission 184646) | Marine microbial communities from expanding oxygen minimum zones in the Saanich Inlet - ESP_161SG_22_DNA (SPAdes) (version 2) | ecosystem: Environmental > Aquatic > Marine > Intertidal... | reverse complement strand
TTGATCATATTGAAGTCATCGCAAATGTAGATGATGGTATCGAATTTTTCGGAGGCACTGTTAACGCTTCAAGCTTGTTAGTTTGGGGTCAGGGTGATGATGCATTGGATATTGATCAAGGCTACGCAGGAACAATTGATGGAGCATATATCATCTTAGAATCTGCATCTGATCATGGTCTTGAAATTGATGGCCCTGAAGGATCTGCCCCAGGAAGTTTTACCATTAAAAATACAACAATTATTGGTGCAACACTAAACTGCAATGCTTCAGGTGTAGATGGTGAAATGGCAGATTTCAGAAAAGGTGCAACTGGAAATTTGATAAATATACTGTTCTCCAATTTTGCAGTTGGTAAAGATGTAGAATTAGATGCAAGTGCAGATGCTACAAGTTATACATCTGGTAATTTGACTTTTACAAATATTAACATACTATATCCAAGTGATAAGGATGGAATAACCTGTTCAGATGTTGAATTATTGAATCAAATATTTGATGACAAATCCGATGAAAGCACTTTTGAAAATGACGCTTTAACATTTGCGAAAATAATAAGTAGTGATGAAAGTGAGGGAATAACAAACAAATCGGAATTTGATTGGACTTTTTACTCGCGTTAGTAGCAAAACCTCTAATTAAATTAATTGCCTGAAATTCTTTCAGGCAATTCTATTTTACTTAACTATTAATATCCATTAAATGAAACAATCTTACATATCGTTTTTTATATTACTCTTCAGTTTTATGGGTTATTCACAACAAGGTATTTCCGGAACCTTAATTGATGGTGACTTTAATGAACCCCTTCCTTTTGCTAATATTTTAGTAAAAGAAACGGGAGATGGAATAACCTCAGACTTTGACGGGAAATATGCCTTTGAATTAAGTGCTGGGACATATACTCTTGTTTTCTCATTTGTAGGTTATGAAACAAAAGAGATTACCAGTATCATTGTAATAGGCGATAATTACACAACTACCGATGTGGTTTTAAATAGTGTCGCTCAAGGATTAGATGAGGTAATTGTAAGTATTGAAGCAAGAAGAAATACAGAAACTTCAGTACTTGAAATTCAAAGAAAATCAGCAAGCTTATTGGATGGGATTTCTGCTCAAGCCTTTAGAAAAATTGGCGCAAGCAATATTGCATCAGCAATTAAAAGTGTCCCTGGAGTTTCTGTACAAGATGGAAAATATGTGTATGTGAGGGGTTTGGGTGATCGCTATTCAAAATCGATTCTAAATGGAGTAGATATTCCTGGACTAGATCCAGATCGTAATACAATACAAATGGATTTATTCCCAACCAATATGCTCTCAAATGTATTGGTGATAAAATCAGCACGTGCGGATTTACCTGCTGATTTTACTGGAGGTGTTATTGATATTGTTACTAAAGAATTTCCTAATCAGGAGGAATTCTCGATTTCTTTGAACACTGCATATAACCCAGACATGCATTTTAATTCAAACTATTTAAGTGATAAAGGAAGTCAAACCGATTTCTTGGGTTTTGACAACGGGATGCGAAAAAATAAAATTGCAAATAGCTTCTTAGGTAATACATTTGATCCTCGTTTCAATCAAACAGAAGAAGGGTTATCCATTATAAATAAAATAGCAAATCAATTTGACCCACAAATGGCTCCTAATGTTGGAACTAATAATTTGAATTATAGTTTTGGTATTTTCTATGGTAACCAATTCAAATTTGGAGAAGACAAATCAATCGGAATCTTGGGGTCACTTTCATATAAAAACGAACAGTCTGTTTACGAAAATGCTCAAAACAACATCTACAATTTCAGTCCAGATAAAAAAGTGTTTGCATTTGAAGAAAATAGAATTCAGTCAGGAACTATAGGGAACCAAAATGTGATTGCAAATGGTTTGATTGGAGCAACATATAAATCTGCAGCTACTAAAATAAAATTTAATGCACTTCATATTCAAAATGGTGAAAGTACTTCTGGAAGTTTTAGACAGCTTACTCGTTTTTCTGACTTTATTGATTTCAATAAATATAATTTAGAATATACTGAGAGAAGTATTTCAAATGGAATGCTTTCTGGATTGCAAAATTTTTCAGATGGTGACTTTAAAATTGAATGGACTTTATCAGGAACTTTAGCAAAAGTTCATGATAAAGATATAAGAAATACTACATTCCAAGATGAGGAAGGTATCTTCAGTTTTCAGGAAAATACCGAACCTAAACGAATTTGGAGATCACTAGACGAAAACAATCTTGTAGGAAAGATTGATGCAACAAAAAAAAATCAGTTTTTAGGATCAAATGCTGTATTTAAATTTGGAATTTATCGTTCACAAAAAGAGCGAGACTTTTCCATTGCTCAATATTCCGTAAGTTCAACCTATACTTCAGAGCAGGATTGGTCAAATTATGCAGGAGATCCAAATCAATTATTTAATCCCAATAACATTATTGGCCCTTCCAATCCTGAGGGATCTTATATCAACCCTCAAACCACTATTAGTCAGGATGCTAACCTATTCAATTCAAAGCAATTTAATCTAGCAGCTTATATCTCCAATGAATTTAATATTTCAGAAAAACTGAAATCCATTCTTGGGTTTAGATTTGAAAACTATCAAGTGCATTATACCGGAGAAAACAGTCAGTTGGGTCAAATCTATGATAATCAAAAAATTATAAATAAAAGCAACCTTTTCCCTTCTTTAAATTTTATTTATAGTCTAAAAGAAAATCAAAATTTACGTATTGCTTATTCATTGACTACTGCTAGACCAAGTTTTAAAGAAGCCTCTATTGCAGAAATCTACGATCCTTTATCAAACCTATTTTTTATAGGAAACATCAACATTAGACCCACTTATATTGACAATTTTGATATTCGATACGAAGCCTTTGGAGAAAAGGCACAACTATTAGCATTTAGTGCTTTTTACAAAAACTTAACGGATCCAATTGAAATTGGGTTTGTAGCGGCTTCTACTTCAAATTATACCCCTTTAAATTTAGAAAACGCTACTGTTTTCGGAGTTGAATTAGAACTGAGACGCAGTATTAACTCGCTCTTTCCAAGTATAAGAAATCTAGTTTTAAACTTTAATGGTTCTTACATTATTTCTGATGAAAAGTATAGTGAAGATGAGTTTAAATTAAGAACATTAGGATTAAGAGAAGGACAAACTATAAGTAATTCTAGACCTTTACAGGGTCAATCACCTTATTTAATCAATACCGGCTTAGATTATAATAATCAAGAAAAAAACGTACAAATTGGTTTGTATTTCAATGTTCAAGGAAAAACGTTGGAGGTAGTTGGAGATGGCTTTTACCCTGATGTTTACACCATGCCATTTAATAGCTTAAACTTTAATTTAATTAAGCAATTTAAAGGAAATCGATCTCTTACTTTTAAAATAACAAATTTATTAAATGACGAACGAGAAAGTCGATTTGAAGGCTTTAATAACGAAAGTCAATATTTTAAATTACGTAATGTAGGACGTCTATTTTCATTAGGATATGCTATTCGTTTTTGATATGAATTTCTATAATTTAGAAATTAAAAAAAGGGGTTCCGTTGGAACCCCTTTTTTTATAAATTATATTTTAATACTTATTTTTTATAACTACTGTAATACTCATCCATCAAAGACATTATACTATTTAATAAATCTTTGGTTTCCAGTAATATATTAAAATACAAAGTTGTGTTTTTTGGACTAGATTCTTCTGTTCGTGTCCGATCAATTTGAGCATCAATTTTTTCAGAAATAAAAGAAACCAACTCTTCTTTTTGAGCAATGATAAAAGAGATTCTTTCGAATTTTCTACTCATAAAAACATCTATTATCTCTTTGTACAAATGTGCTAAACGATCTTCAATCTCCTTAAGATCTTTAAATTGATTGAATTTTAGTTTTTGATGTTGATTATTTACATGTTTGTAACTCTTTTTTGAGATAAAATCTAACGACTGTGCAATATCTGTTAGGTAAGCTAAAATTGTAATATAAAAATTACTCCCTCTCACACTGGTCTCGTCAAGATTCTTAATAAAGAAGAAAATATTATCTCTTAAATCTTCAATTTCACTGTCTAATTTATCAACTCCTTTTTTACTCTTTTTGAGCAAATCTGAATTTTGCGTGGAAAGACCTTCCAAAAAGTTAGCGTAAATTTTAGATGTTCTAGAAATAACATTCACAATGTTATCTGCACTTTCTGAAATAATTCCTTGGACGGTACTACTCTCAGATTTTTTCAATTGTTTGGGGTCTAATGTGGTCGTTTTGTTTTTATGAGCAATAAAGTTTCTAGCTAATAAAACTATTGTCAAAAGCAATAATACAGGAATCATTGTTACTTTATTCCACTGAATTAAAAAGACAACGATACCTGAAGCAGCAAGTGCAGCTAGAGCTGTAAGGAACCAACCACCTATTACGTTAACAACACCAGCAACACGATATACAGCACTCTCTCTACCCCAAGCTCTATCAGCTAGAGAAGTACCCATCGCGACCATAAAAGTTACATAGGTTGTTGACAAGGGAAGTTTCATTGCTGTTGCTATGGAAATTAAAACACCAGCAACCATAAGGTTTACGGAGGCTCTAATCATATCAAAAGCGGGAGCATTCACACTTTGGTCTTTAGAAATTAAAAAAGCACTTTGTCGCTCGTAACTTTTCTCAATTTTAGCTTTTATAGATTCTGGCATTGCAGATCCAAAGGCAGAAGACATCCCAAAAAATACATTTACAAGTCCTCTAGACAACATATTTGGGTTAAATTTTTCATGGGTATCATTTTGTCTAGAAAGACCAATTTCTGTCTCAGCTACAGACTTTGCCTTTTTAGAAAACCATAGGGTTACAACCATAATTCCTCCAGCTATAAATAATAAAAGAGGTTCTGCGGGAACTTTCTTATCCAAAACTTCCATAGAGAATAAGGTAGGGTCGATCCCTGAAATACTCCACGCTTCATAAGAATGATAGGCAGCCATTGAAACCCCAATAAAGTTTACTAAATCATTTCCAGAAAAGGCAAGTGCCAATCCAAATGTTCCAACTAAAATAATTACCAGTAAAATACTTTTTTGTGAGATTTTTTGAAATAAATAAGAGAACACAGTTAAAATTATAAAAGCCACAAATACGATAAGTAGCTCATTATTTTTTAAGATTCCTGAGAGGTCCTTGTAATAAGGGGTACCTTTTAAACCCTTTATGAAAATAAAATAAGTAATTGATGTAAGCGCGATACCTCCAAAAAAAGCACCAAAATTTTTAATTTTTTTCTCAAATTGAAAGGTGAAAATCATTCTTGAGATCCACTGAACAAAAGCCCCAACAGAAAAGGCAATTACTACCGACAATAAGATTCCACTGATAATCGTAATCGCTTTGTCCGTGTTAATATAATTACTTAAATCTGCAAAGGTTTCCGAATCCGAAGCTCCAATTTTTATGAGGGACATAACTATAGAGGCTCCCAAAAGATTAAAAACAATAGATACGGTAGTAGAGGTTGGCAATCCTAGCGTATTAAAAAAGTCTAGCAATAAAATATCTGTAATGATTACTGCCATAAAAATGACCATAATTTCATCAAAATAGAAAGCTCCTGGATTAAAAATACCCTTCCTTGCAACTTCCATCATTCCACTTGAAAAAACAGCTCCAATAAAAATTCCTAAGCTCGCAACAATCATTATTGTTCTTAAAGAAATAGCCTTAGAACCAATTGCTGAATTTAAAAAGTTGATTGCATCATTACTGACACCAACAACAATATCGATTACCGCAAGTACTGCGAGAGCGACTAACATTAACAAATATATATTATCCATAAGAAAAAATTAATTTAGGTAAAGATGCGTTTTATTTAGAATTGCTATGTTATTATAATATTAAAAATGAAGGTCAAATCCTGTTCTGAAAAGCACAAAATCTCTCATTGAACTAGATTGTGAAAAACTAAGATCTGCCTGAATCTTGAGACTATGACCAACAACATATTTTGATATTCCATAGGTGATTTGTTGTAAATCAGAAAGCCGTGTTACTTCCTTGAAGTCTACATTCGTATACCTTAAAGTCATTTCTACATTATTTTTAAAAAGATAACTCCCCTGAAAATTGATAGCTGACCCAGCCCCTACAACTGCCCCTGTTTTTGTTCTACCGTCTGCCTCAAGCGCTTCGATTGTATCGGCGTTTCTGCTGGCATATTCCCCAGTTAATGCAAATCCGTTATATTTTATAACGCCATCAATAAAGACTGTAGTGATGTCTGTTTCAAAAAGACCACCATTGGATTGGGTCATATAAGATCCCATATTACTTCTATTCTTTACTGCATTATTATTAATATCGTAGGTGAATCCGAACATGGCTTTGATTGATTTTTCACGTTTTAAATCACCTTGGGAATAATCTCCTTTAGAAGAAAATTCACCAAAAGGAAGTAATTCAAGTCGGGAGGTATACTGAAGACCTCCGATATTACCTTCCGTTATGTTTCTCCCTTCTCCCTGAGAAATTGAAAATTTTTCTCTTGATATCCAGTTTCCTCCCAATTTAGTTTTGTGCCGTAATTGGATGCCCATATCTCGGTCAATATTGAACTTACTGTTTAACAAAGATCGATCTATCAACTGAAGGTTTGCTGATGATACAACGCGCTCTATGTTACCTGGTAATTTTGTTTGACCCGCCCATAGTTCAAAATTTTCGTGAAAATTCCACATCACAACCGCATCTAAGATATATCGAGGTGTATTTCTGTTATAAACACTGGCTCCTGAAAGATCTCGATTGGAAAGTCCCAACTCAATTTTGTACTTTAACTTTGGAGTAAAAGCAAAGCCTCCAAACTTTAAACGTGCTCTTCTAACTAAAAAATTGAGCTCTGCATCATCATATTCTTCTTCGTTATAGTCCCATTGGCTTTGAAAACGGGATTGGATTCTTGGAGCAAATTTCACACTAAAGGAACTGTCCTTTGCAATGAAATTTATCATTCCTTTTCCAAATTTAGTGTCACTTATTTCTTGTGCTTGAACAATTGAAAGTAAACCAACAAACAGTAAAAAAAAAGATTGAATTGTTTTATTCATGATGAAATTTATTTTAACTAGATGACTAGTGTTTTTAAACAAAAGACAAAAGTTGCAATAAAACATTAAGTTAATGTTACCAAAACATTACCATATTCATCATATTTAAACAATATTTTTTCCAAATTGTTGATATACTAAGAACCGCACATCAAACAATCATCATCCTCACCTTCTTTGGCTTGGGCTAACATTTGCTTTAATTCTTGAGGAGACAATGGCTCTACCGGAACCGGAGCTTGGGCTGCTTTTCCTGCTGTTGCGGTTGAAACAGCTCCTACAGCTGCTTCTACCTCTGGAACTTTCGCTTTTGACTTAGTGTCTAAAGTGAATTTAATAGCATCCACAGCAGACTTTGTCCTTAGATAATACATTCCTGTTTTTAGACCTGATTTCCATCCGTAAAAATGCATTGAAGTTAATTTAGCCATCGTTGCCCCTTCCATAAACAAATTCAATGATTGAGATTGATCAATAAAATATCCACGTTGGCGTGACATGTCTATAATGTCTTTCATACTCATTTCCCAAACCGTCTTGTATAATTCTTTCAAATCTTCTGGAATCCCTTCGATACTTTGAACAGAACCGTTATTACGCATTAGTTCTTGTTTCATGTCCTCATTCCATAATCCTCGGTCTACAAGGTCTTCCAAAAGATGTTTATTGACAACAATAAACTCTCCAGAAAGTACACGTCGTGTATAGATGTTAGAAGTATAGGGTTCAAAACATTCATTATTTCCCAAAATCTGAGAGGTACTTGCCGTAGGCATAGGAGCTACTAAAAGTGAATTTCTCACTCCTTGTTTTTTAACCGTTTTACGAAGCGCTGCCCAATCCCATCGTCCGCTTAACTCTTCATCTTTGATACCCCATAAATTATGCTGAAATTCACCATTTGCAATAGGAGAACCTTTGTACGTTTCATATGGTCCTTCCCTTTTAGCTTCTTCAGAAGAAGCTGTGACAGCCGCAAAATAAAGCGTTTCAAAAATTTCTTGATTTAGCTTTTTGGCTTCATCAGAGGTAAATGGTAGGCGAAGCATAATGAACGTATCAGCCAATCCTTGAACCCCAAGTCCCACAGGACGGTGTCTAAAGTTTGAGTTTTGAGCCTCAATTACAGGATAGTAATTACGGTCAATCACTCGGTTTAAATTTTTAGTTACTCGTACCGTAACATCATAAAGTGCTTGATGATCAAAAGCTCCGTCTTTCACAAACATTGGCAATGCGATAGAGGCCAAATTACATACTGCAACCTCATCGGGGGCTGTATATTCCATGATCTCAGTACATAAGTTTGATGAACGTATTGTACCTAGATTCTTTTGATTGGATTTTCTATTTGCCGCATCCTTGTATAGCATGTATGGCGTACCTGTTTCAATTTGAGATTCTAAAATTTTCTCCCAAAGTTCACGTGCCTTTATAGTTCTTCTACCACGTCCTTCTGATTCGTACTTGAGGTACATTGCATCAAATTCATCCCCGTGAACATTATATAAATCAGGGCATTCATTAGGACACATTAATGTCCAATCTGCGTTTTCTTCTACTCGTTTCATGAATAAATCTGGAGTCCACATTGCGTAAAATAAATCACGCGCACGCATCTCTTCTTTTCCATGGTTCTTTTTTAATTCTAAAAAGTCAAAGATGTCTGCATGCCACGGTTCAACATAAATTGCAAACGATCCTTTTCGCTTTCCTCCTCCTTGATCCACATAACGTGCAGTATCATTAAAAACTCGTAGCATCGGAACAATTCCATTTGATGTTCCATTGGTTCCAGCAATATAAGAACCTGTGGCTCTTACATTGTGAATAGAAAGTCCAATTCCTCCAGCTGACTGAGAAATTTTCGCTGTTTGTTTTAGGGTATCATAAATTCCATCAATACTATCATCTTTCATGGTCAATAAAAAACAAGATGACATTTGTGGTTTAGGTGTTCCTGAATTGAACAAAGTAGGGGTTGCATGAGTGAAATATCGCTTGGACATTAACTCGTATGTCTCAAGGGCTGCTTCAATATCTTCTAAATGAATTCCAATAGAAACACGCATCAACATATGTTGGGGACGTTCCACTATAACTCCATTCAGTTTTAATAAATAAGAACGCTCTAACGTTTTAAATCCAAAAAAGTCATATCCAAAATCTCGGTTGTATATGATACTTGAATCTAGTTTATCAGCATTTTTCTGAATAATGTCATGCACCTCATCAGAAAGTAAAGGTGCCTTTTTCCCAGTTCTGGGATTGACATATTTATAAAGGTCTGTCATCGTTTCCGAAAACGACTTTTTGGTGTTTTTATGTAAGTTAGAAACCGAAATACGAGCTGCTAATTTTGCATAATCCGGATGAGTTGTAGTCATTGTTGCAGCAATTTCAGCTGCAAGATTGTCCAATTCAGATGTCGTCACACCATCATATAATCCTTCAATAACTCGCATGGCAACACGAACAGGATCTACTAATGGATTTAATCCATAATTCAACTTACGAATGCGGGCGGTTATTTTATCGAACATGATGGGCTCTTTACGACCATCTCTTTTGAGAACAAACATACTTTGAGATTTAATTAATTATTGAATTCTTCTAAAACTTGGAAGGATAATTGGTTTTTGGTTTACTTAAATTAAAAATCAGCGTCAAAACTAATTTTTGTTTCTTGATCTTCACTGTTCAGGACTCCAGCCTTTTGGTATTCACCAACACGCTTTTCAAAGAAGTTTGTTTTTCCTTGAAGAGAAATCATGTCCATGAAGTCAAACGGGTTAGTAACGTTAAATTCTTTTTCTAAACCTAACTCTTGTAACAATCGATCCGTAACAAACTCTAAATATTGAGTCATGAGTTTAGCATTCATCCCTATCAAACTGATGGGTAATGACTCTGTAATAAATTCGCGTTCTATAGTCAAGGCATCTAAAAGAATTTCTTTTATACGGGCAGGAGGGACTTTATTCACCAAATGATGGTTGTGTAAGTGTACTGCAAAATCACAATGCACTCCCTCATCTCTGGAGATTAACTCATTTGAGAAGGTTAATCCAGGCATAAGGCCACGTTTTTTTAACCAATAGATTGAGCAGAAAGCACCTGAAAAGAAAATACCCTCTACGGCAGCGAAAGCAATAAGACGTTCCGCAAAAGAATCAGAATCAATCCAACGTAATGCCCAATCTGCTTTCTTTTTGATCGCAGGAAACACTTCAATGGCTTTAAAAAGACGATCTTTTTCCACATCGTCTTTTACGTATGTATCAATCAACAAAGAGTAGGTTTCAGAATGGATGTTTTCCATCATTATTTGAAATCCGTAGAAAAATTTAGCCTCTGAATATTGAACTTCATTTACAAAATTCTCAGCAAGATTTTCATTTACAATACCATCTGAAGCAGCAAAAAATGCAAGAATATGTTTTATGAAATATTTTTCGTCTTCTGTCAACTTAGTATTCCAATCCGTAAGATCTTGATGTAAGTCAATCTCTTCTGCAGTCCAAAAACTTGCCTCCATTTTTTTATACCATTCCCAAATATCATGGTGTTTAATTGGAAAGATTACAAATCGATTTTCATTTTCTTGGAGAATAGGTTCTACTGCTGCCATTTTGCTGTTTTATTATTTTAATTAAAAATTGTTTGATTCTGCTTTCACAAAGATTCGAAATTGTATCCAAAATAGAAAGGGTTACTTTTCCACAATGGAGCCTAGTTTTTAACAAAATACCCTTTTTTATTAAATATTTCCTGAAAAAACAAAAAAGTATAACAGACTGTTATATAGGTACTTAATTGGAATAAACGTTCGCAGCCCCTTAAAA
>Ga0209654_1002945_pt1 | contig 10968 bp, 5 predicted proteins | sample SaaInl1SG_22_DNA_FD_184646 | JGI IMG/M metagenome (GOLD analysis project Ga0209654, IMG submission 184646) | Marine microbial communities from expanding oxygen minimum zones in the Saanich Inlet - ESP_161SG_22_DNA (SPAdes) (version 2) | ecosystem: Environmental > Aquatic > Marine > Intertidal... | reverse complement strand
TGGTTAACTTCGTGTAAGAGCGTATGCGCCTTGATAGGCATATCAGCGTTAAGTGTGATTGTGTTTGTCTGCGGATCAAAGAAGCCCGCAGATTCCTCGCCTCGGTCATTAACAAGACCAGACTCCATTACAATCCGTGTATCGCCTAAGTTTTCGGCAAATATTCTTGCTGTCTTTGCTATACGTGGGTTTGCACTTAGGCCAGCCAGTCTACGCAACGCTTGGAACAGACTGCCTTCATTGAGCGCCATAGTCACTGCTGGGTGAACATCTGATTCCGTTGCAAGGACAGCATTAGCAGGAAGTTCTAGCGGATTAGTAACATCAAACAAATCGCCAACGTCAGATAGCGTTGTTTCTTCAGGCGCTAAATTTTCATCTATATAAGCCTGTTCTAGCGCTTTGGCTTCAGGCATTGACAGGACACGTGCGGTCGCTTCTTCTTGCTGTTGTTTTAGTATGGCTTCAGATAGATTACTTACAGCCTCTTGGTTAGATTTAGGTGTAATCTTCTTACGCTGCTTAAACCGCCCAGCAACCTTCATATCTTGGATTAGGTCTTGAACTACTTCGGCTTCTAGAGCTTCCGAAACGGCTACATCGGGGAATACACCAACCCCCATAGAGTTAGCAGCTACTTCTGCCACTTTGTTATAAATATTCGCTAGTGCATAGTCATCTAAATCTTGGAGTACACCGCCGTTTTCAGTCTGCCCTTTTAAAAGCGCAGGTATTGAACCAGCGCCAAATCCTTTACGTATCGCATCTGTTTCTTTTCTTAGCGCTGCGATGATTGGCTTTTCTGCAGCATCGCGGGCGGCTTCGTTTTGTTCTTGAAGTTCAGTTTCTCGCTGTTCGATGGCAGTGATGTCTTCGTCATATGTGATATTCAAAGCATTTAGCGCACGCTTTACACCAGCTTCTTTGTTTCGGAAGTGTTCTATACGCGCTTGCATACGCTGCTTAGCTTTTGGGGACATGTTGTTCATGACCCATTCAGCAGCTTTCTCAGCGACAATCTTGTTACCCATACCATAGTCAAAGCTACGGTTAAACTGACGAGCTTCGTCGCTCTTTAGCTCTCTGGCCGCACGGTCTTTTTCTTCTTTTGATGCTTTTTTGTACTCTTCTTTTGTCAGATTCAGATACAAACGCTTTTCATTTTCCGTGATGTTATCCACAGTTCTGCGGAATTTAGGAACGGTAGTATCTTTATCTACTGCTACTGCAGAGGTGCCAGACGCCATATCAAAAGCGATCATGTCTATGACTTCATCGAGATTACCCGTCTTCGATGCGTATATACGGTAAGCATTTACAGGTCTAAACCACGTAGAAGCTGGCTCAGTTGGGAAACCGTTAGTTTGTCCGAACTCTTTAAACTGAGGCGCTTTAGTTACTTCTAATCTACGCGTGCCTTCCAGCATGCTAACGTCACGTTCTTCATATCGACCCGGCCCAGCCTCATCGGTAGGTGTGCCTTCAGCAGTGCCCTCTTTGCTCATATTCTCAACGGCACGTAATGTTTGGTTTAACTTAGAAGCTACACGAGTACGCTCTAAATCTTCCGCTGTAGTTGGTGGCTGATCGAAAGCCTGTAAGTCGGCGTTAAGTTCCTGCTCAAGTGCCGCAGCCTTACGTAAACGCTCCGCTTCAGGAGATGAATCGAGTATAGCTTGTGTACGAGTTTGTATTTCTTCGTCTGATAATTGCTTCTTAGCACGGCCTAACACGGTAGCTCTAGCTGTTGCCTGCGCTTGTTGGTATGCAAGCCCAGCGTCTTTCTTTATTTTCCTGATGCGTTTTATAGCGCTACGTCTACGCGCTTTCTGGTTAGCTTCCATATCCCTACGATGCCGCGCTTCCAAAGTTGCACGACTAGGGGTTTCAGGTTCTGGTTCGGGTCTTTCGATACGTTCCGGCGTAGTAGTGGGGTCAATACCGCCCTTCTCAAGCAGCTCTTGCGTCGCCGCTAAATCTGCTTCTTTGTCTGGTGTAGCACGTACTGGCTCCGCAGGAGCTGGTGTTTCAAATACAGCAGGGTCTTCTCCCTTTGCGATTTCTGCTTGAATTTGCTCAGAAGTAAGCTCTTCTTTTCTTTTTCTTACAACTTTGCCTTTGCCGTCAGCGTCAGTTTCAGTTACTAAAAAAACAGGGTCATCTCTGGTTACGGGGCGATCTACGGGTTTAACTTCTTCTGTTATCGCTTCTGGCTCTTGGGCGGCTTGTTGACGAGATTCCTCTTCTACCGCTAATACTTCCAGACTGGCTTCTTCCGTAGATTTCGCTGCCTTTTCTTCTGCTTTAGCTTTATTAAAGGCTTCGTTTTTAACATTAAAATCGTCACGTGCGGTCTTTAACTTTCCTACTAACTCTGTATCTTGCTCCTGCACCACCTGCGTGGCTTGCTCTAGTGTGAGGTCTAAGCTCTCGTCTGCTTCAAGTTCACCGACTTTACGATCAAATTCTGCTTGTGTAGCAGTAAACAGGGTTTCTGCACGGTCTAGTTCGTCTTTAGCTTGCTGTACTAATGGAGAGTCGCTGACTCCTTCTCCAGCTCCAGCATCAGCAGTTGTGACAGGAGATACATCCACTCCTCCTTCGACATCATCTGTAGGGCTAACGGTAGTTGGTTCAGCTCCAGCGTCCCCGTCAGGTGCAGAAACGCCTTCTCTAGCTGCTCCTGTGTCAGTTGGTCCACTCACACCTCCTCTACGGCCTACAACTAGGTCAAGTAGTCCCTGTACGAAACCACCAACACCAGCACCGTATCCAAATGCTTCGCCACTGCCCGTAAACGTACCGGCTTCTGGGTTATAGATATTTTGTTCAATGAGGTTCTGTGCAACCGTAGCGGCGGCTTCCTGTGCGCCTTCTTGCCCAGCAGCTTTAAATGCACGCATGATGTAGCCTTCGGCCTCGGCAGCAATCTCATCACCTACACCCTTACGGAAGCGATTAACCAAAGCTCCCACTGGTAATACTTCAGTAGCGCCAACAAGCGCACCGAAACCAGATGCAAGGCTGCGTTCTTCTTCAGTAGCATCCGCTGCACGGGCGCGTTCACTAGCCTCACCAGCCCCAGCACCAACACCCATACCCGCTGCTAAAGGAAGACCAACGCCCGGAATGAAACCAGTCGCAGCGAGCGGCACAAACGAGCCTAATGCCTCACTAAATTTACGTGTAACGGACTCTTCAAGCCCCGTGTCTGGAGCAAGATATTCTTGGATAGGATCAGTAAACTCTTTTACATCTTCACGGAAAGCCGTTTCTGCTTCTTCATCAAGCAAAGTAGCTGCACCAAGCACTGCCGATTCGGTCATGCCTACAGCACCAGACGCAATGCCTTTGGGGATTTCTTGCAATGTGTCGAGAATACCGGGGTCGGACTTTGCTAAAATAGCGCGTGCTTCAGCGAGTTCTTCTTCGGAATATGGTGACGAAGTATCAGTTTTCGGCGCAGGGGCGCTTTCAGAAAGCCCTATACGCCCTGCAAAATCTTCAAAATCTAAATCCGAATAGTATTTTTTATGCAACCCTTCCGCTAACTGTTGATCGGTAAGGTCATTGTACTGGGGGTACTTCTCACGTATTTCAGCTAGCTGCATAATAATTACCTAATGCCGAGAACATCGTTACCGCCTGAAGGCATAAGGTTTGTCGTTAGTTGATTAACTATATCTAGATTAGAATCATAAATGCCCTGATAATCTTTGGTCAATTTAGCCAAATGATTTTCAAATAGTTTTTCGGCTGCCGTTAGTTTGGCTTGCTTTTCTGCATCACCGGGATCTTTTTGCGCCGCCAATAAGGCTTGAGAATAAGTAAGCCCCGGACCTACTCTCATTAGTTCGCTATCTCTAGTAGCACTAATTTTTTCAAGTACGCTAGCGTTGTCCGTTTGGAACTTACGTAGTAACTCAGTCATTTTAAGAGTTTTGTTTAGATCTTTTTGCGCGGATGTCGCTATTTCCGCTGCTCTAACTTTAGCATCAGCGGAAATAACCGCTGTTTGCTTTCTACTTTGATTAGCGAGTAGTTGTAAGTCTTTACGCAACGCATTTGTTTTATCCGCGCCCATACGATCACTGGCTAACTTTAGAAGCTCGCGTTTACGCTTGCCTTCCGCTTGCTCCATAGAAGCGATGAGGCGTAGGTTTTCTGTGTCTTCTTTCTTAATACGATTAAATGCTTTAGTAACACCCGGTAAAGTTTTCTGCCCTGCCTGACCGATAATTTGTCCTATAGGGCCGCCCGGTGCTCCTGCGACACGGAACCCAAACTCGATAAGCGCCATATTAAGAGCTTCTGCCCGTTCTTTACGCGCTGTTTCTTTACGATTGCCAAATAACTCTTTGAGTTCTTTTGTAGCAGGGCCATCTTCTTGATTAAGAAGACCTTCAAGCTCGTTGTAGTAGTCCGTAAGTCCTTTTTCAGGTATTGGCGCTTCACCGGTCATTTGTTTGTTTTCTGCGTCCGCTGTAGCTCTAGCACGAGTAAGAACATCGTCTTCCGGCTGTTCTGTAGTCGTTGTATCAGTGGTCGTAGCTGCAGTAGTGGTCGCAGTAGTATCTTTACTAGGTTCTGTAGCCGCTTTTTCAGTTTCAGTTTCAGCCACACGTTGCGCTACAGTAGGTGCGCTTTCTACATTAGTTTGCTGTTCTGCGGCTACTTTTTGTGCCGCCCCCGTAAATGCGTCGGGTTCAGCATCTCCACTAACAAGTCCTTTAATTGTATCGCTCACGCTTTGAACAGCATCTCGCCCACCGGCGTCTGCGAAGTTTTTACCAGCGTTTACAACAGAACTTATACCTTGGTCTATTAGCCCTCTTAAACCCCCACCACTTTCAGTAGGTTCTACATTGGCTCTGTCTAAGGCGTTCATATCTGCAGTACCTTGTTGCTCTAGGTATGCATTTGAAGGATCTAACCCCGGACTGGCGGCTAAATTTCTTCCGCCTACTGTTCTTCTTAAAAAGTTGAATGCGTCCATCACACCCGGAGCATTTTGACGACGTTCTGCTAATCTCATTTTAGAATCGTAAGCAGCGCGTTGTTGAGGAGTCATTTCCATGTCCGCTTGTTGTTCAGCGGATACCAATGCTGGGATACCTGCGCTCTGCCCTACTAGCCCAGCTACATCAGGGTTTACCCCTTGTTGTATAAGAGAGGCTTCTTCCGAACTTATAGTTGGTTGTACAACCGGCGCTGCGCCAGTCATTTGTGCATTTTCTGCTTCTGCTAATGCTCTAGCTCTGTCTTGTAAGCGTTGTGAATCCTTATAATCGGTAGTCATTTGATTCAAATATCTATTAAAACTAGATGGCTGGCTAGCTTCAGCGTCTCTCTTTGCTTGCGCTTCTGCAGTAACATCCGGTAGTTGAAAATTAAGTTGCCCCGGTGTTCCTTGTACATTTGGATAATCTTGCCCACCCTCAACCGTATCTGGCAAAGGAGTTTCTGCAAAACTTGGCCCTTGCTCCAGTCTACGCTCGACAGCCGCTAACTGACTTTCTAATCCTTGTTTTTCAGAGCCTATATAGAAAGGACGGTTTTCTAAGTCTACTAGCGCTTGTCTAAGTGCATCTCTACGCTGTTCCAGAGCTTTAACTTCAGCTCTAACCGCATCGCCTCGGTTAAACCCAACAACACCGCCCGGTGCATAATTACCTTCTACGTAGTCGATTGAGTCGATACCACCGCCCATAGCCATACGAGGCATAGGTTGTTGCGGAGCTTGTTGAGGCATGCCCATTTGAGGTGGGCGCTGAGCCATCTGCTGTGCCTGTGGCGTAGCCGCCATACCCTGTGGTGGCATCTGTGACTGTGGGTTCATAACCTGTTCAGCAACGGTAGGCTGTTGAGCTTGCTCTTGCGCCGCTGCGTTACGCATACGGTCGATAAACATACCCGCCATAACTGCTTCAGTAGGAGCAATTAACCCCTGCGCTGCAGCTTGTTGAATTTTCTTCTTGTTACCACCGTACTTCTTGGCGATTTCTTCAGGAGCTGTGATGCTATATGCGTTCATCTCTTATCGTCCCAAGTTATACAGACCAAGAGCAGACAGTCCGAGACCACCTACCTGCTGTAGCATTGATGGAGGCTGAGCATACGCGGTCTGCGTAGAACCCATTTGTACTGGCAAACCACGAAGAATTGAGCTGTAGAAGCCAAGCTGTTCTTGCGGATAGTCACGCTGGCGTAAGAAGTCAGAATACGACATATCCATACGCTGTTGGTCAAGCGCACGTTGCTCACCGGCAGACGCAGCCTGTGCCTGCAACCGTTGTAGGTTTGCGGCCTGTTCTTGTGTACCTAATTGACCAAGCTGGGCGCCCATTTGGCCGACTTGCCCTAAACCCTGCAGTCCAGTCTGGATGCCCTGTAATCCCAGTTGCGAACCAAACTGTTGTGCCTGTTGGGCTGCTTCAAAACCTTTTTGAGAGCCAGCCGCTTGGATCTGTGCAAGTTGTGACCCTAGATTACGTTCTCTTTCGGTCTGTGCCAAGAGTTGTCTTGCACCGCCGTACGTTCCTTGTCTAGCCGCCCCTAGGCTCGCACCTAGTTGTTGCTTCTCTGCATCACGAATAGCAGATTGCTTTTGTACGTCTACAACATTCTGCATATAAGGAGACATATAGGACTGAATCTGGCTTGGGTCGGTAGCCATCTGAGCGTACTGCTGACCAGCACCCATAGCCTGTGCGCCCGCGCCTAACGAACCTAACCCTGCGGCTGTCGTCATCTGGTTGGCGCCTTGGAACTGGCCCGGAGTCTGCATACCAGCAACTTCGCCCTGTACGGCTTGCTGCCCCGGTGTAAAGCCAGCGATACGCTGGCCTTGGTATGGCGTGTAATCCCTGTAGGATTCAGCCTGAGTCCGTTGCAAAAGGTTTTCAAAATACGGACGAGCGTATTCCGGCAGGTTAGTCTGCGTTACTGTTTGGCTGCTTGGTTGTGAAGGTCCGCTACCTTTACCCATATTTCCGCTCCTCGCCCTGTACGTCTACAGGTAGTTCGTAAGTCTGCCATAGCGGTTTGTAGCCATCAGACTTGAATACTTTACTCCATCCTACCCTTCCGGTGGATTCTATTCCGTCACAGTCATTGTCTTTTGACCAACGCTGCAATAATTCTAACATTGGTCCTTGCCAAGTATTAACTTCAACGCCACCGCAAAACTGCATACATAACATACGCTTACGAGGGTAATCGCTAAAATTTGTAACAACTGCACCTTTTATACCTTCTTCAGTAAACGCAATCCACAATGTGTAATCGTAGTCGGTGATTAAGTCCAAAATGTCGCTAACTTCGTAGCGTCCATAAGTATAATCAGCCGCACCCTGCATATACTCTGTAACGTCCGGCCAAACCTGTTTGACGTATTCAGCCGGTACAGCAGATACTTGCATTAACCCACCAGTTGTTTCAGCCCTGTGCTCTGCCCGCGTCCATTCTTCTTACGCGACTTTCGAGCTTGTTCCATAAGTGCATATAATTTTTTCTCGCCAACCTTGAGCGATCCACCACCATACATTGCTACTGCATCTGGTGGCATATAAACCTCATCACGGGCAACCATCGCTGGCTGCATACCGTCAATATTCGCTGGGATAGAGTCGCTAGTGCCGTCACCCGGCCCCATAATAGGCTGTCCACCGATCTGTGCAAACCGCTCCATGCCCGCATTTGAGCTACCGTTACCGACTTCAGACACAGTGTGTGCATCGACAACAAAGCCATTATTGTGCATGTCTACTTCGCCACCACGACGGAAGTACGCCTCATTACGGTCAATGTTGCCAGAATAAGAGCCAGCACCGCTCATAGTGTCGTAGCCGCCACCATCAGGAGTTTCATTACCTTGCCAGTTGCCACCCTCACTGGGAGAAGCACCTTGCGCTACTTCTGCTGCAGCTAGTGCCCGTTCCATTTGCGCCGCCCTAATTTGATCCGCAATGCTCATACGAGCTTCTTGTGGTAACGGGTTGTTAACCTGATTAAACGGTACACCGGGGCCATAGTAGTCGCTACCGCCGCCATCATTGCCAAGCCGGGCCTGAACCAATGCGTTTTCTTTCGCTGCTTGTTGTTGGATCTCTGGAACCTGTGCAGCCATTGGGCGGAAGCCGTAATCAAACTCTGCACTTTGCCCCGGTACGTAACCTTCTGGTGGGGCAGTTGTGGCTCCGCCTTCTGCAAAGCTATATAGGTCTGGGTTCTGCTGGTAGTCCCGCATGCGCTCTGGATCAGTCGCCATTTCTACTGGGATACCTGCAAAGCGCGGTGCGTCTGGGCCGTACGTATTCTCTGGGAGTGGCGTACTAGAAGCTATAGGCTCGAAACCCGGTGATGGATTTACAACGTCAAAATACTGGAACTCAGAAGAATCAGCAGGGTCACGATCTGGACCGGGGTAACGCACTTTACGCTCTGTAGGCTTATACGGCCCGTCGTAGTTGTACTCTACTCCTTCTACTTCAGGCATTGGAGCTGGTTGACTTAAAGGTGCAGCGGTGGCTGCTAAAGCGGTTTTAGTTGCGCCCATACCGCCACCTAAAGAATTCAAAGCCGCCTGCCTTGCTGCTGCACCTGCACCGCCAGAGCTGGTTATATTACTTAGTCCGGCACCAACGTTGGATAGTGTGGGAGTAACAGTACCCGCTCCTCCTGCAGTTAGCCCCGGCCCTGCGATAGTTGCGCTAGTAGCTGGAGCCGCTGCAGCCGCAGCCGTAGTTAGCCCTGCGCCACCGTATGCGCCAAGACCAGCCATCAAGCCACGACCAAGATCACCTGTGCGTAGTGTTTCTACAGCGCCTACACCAAAACCAGCCATAAGAGGAGTAACTGCGCCCCCAGTGCCGATAACAAGTCCAGCACCAATCAAAGTAGGTAATAAAGACTTGAGGAAGCCAGCTTCAGGGAGACCTGTATCTGGGTTTGTAGATAAGCTACCACCGTAGGCCATCGCCAACTGCTGTAGTCCTTTGACCTCACCGGGGGTCATGTGGACAAGCATTGTGTCGTCGCCGCGTCCCTTACTTCGGACTGCTTCTGCTGCGTATTCTAAGCTCATAGCTCAATTATCCTCATTTACGGCGGTGTTGCAATCGTAAAGCCACGTGTGCTAGAGACGTAGTTTACCGCCAAAATCACTGATGATATACCCGGATAAGGCGATGACGGCGCGGTAGAGTCCAATTTTAATGATGTATCAGTTGTAGCCCAACGAAGTTTTAGGTAGCTTCCAGCCTCTATATCTATATTAAAGCCCGCGTTTTTCTGTGAATACCCACCGTTTAATGTAGACGTATTAGCATGTGCAGAGTACCCAATATCAGTGCCATCACGGTTAATCCATACTTGCATGGTCTTGGCGCTAGAATTACCGCTGTATAGCTGGGCTGATAACTGAAAGTTGTAAATACCAGTACGCCGTACATAAATCTCTTTGCTATTCGTTAGCGTTAGTTCGTTTTCAAAATACACATTGTTGTATGTAATGTCATAAGCGGTATTGATAGCCGCTGCGGTTTGATCCTGAGTGCTGTAATACAAAGCACATGGAATAGTTAGCTCATCCCCACGACCCTTAAAATACTCAGCTTGTAGTGGGGTCTGTGAGTCTAGCTGGTTGAAGTACACCTCAAGCACACGGATAAGCTGTCTTTGCGTTTCCGCATCGTACTCTATGGTAGGGTTCGGCAGTGGTGCCGCCCTAAACTTCTCCATAGCCATTAGCGTTTACCATCCGGTCTTGCGTCTAGTCTAGGAGAGCCAAGCTGCCACTGTACTCCGGCTGTGTCTGACTCCACTCTTAACGCCATCTGCCTAGCACGGGCGCGAATAAATACTTGATCGGTATATGTGCCCACAGAAGTTCTAACAACACGGCGTCTATCTGCGCTATCTGAAGACAGTGCGCCGCCCGGAAAGTTACGAGTCTTGATCTCCATGTCAATCTCAGGAGTCAAGGAAGTGGACTCAATAAACTCTATATCAGGAATAATACGGCGTGTAAGCGCAAAAGACTCGCCATCGCCAAGATCAAAGTCAGAAGACTCAATAAACGATGTCATTGGCCCAGTATCATCCTCGATGCCATTCTCATGGTCGTAGAGGTAACCAACAGAATCAGTGCGGCTAGAACCGGCAGCGATTGGGAACTCACGATTAGGTGCATCCAGCCAAGCGGTACGCTCAATAGTGCCGAAATACCAGATCCTATCGAGGTAGTTATAAATGACGTAGCGGTCATTCCAGTTATTACCACTACTTTCGCTTGGATAGAACCACCAGACTTCGCTCCATTCCTCATTAGTACCACACACAATCTGGTCAGCTTGAGTAAAGTCGATGTCAGAAAATACGTAATTACGTACGGAACAAGGCAGGGTGTCTACACGACCGGTATATACATAGAACTTATCTCGGCCCATCCAGAACGTTGCGTTTGCCGCAGTAGCCACAGCACGTGGACTAGCGATAGAGATACCGTCAGCGTATTCCTGCAAACCAAACACATCAGTTGTACCCAAGAACTGCAAGGCATACAGGTGTGTGTCAGTCCAAACCAAGATTTCCTGACGAGTTGGCAGTGCTCGTACAATCTTCGACCCACGTGATACACGGATAAAGCCTGCAGAATTAGTAACTTGTGGCTCCCACTGCCCCGGTGCATCTTGACTAGCCCAACGGATAAGTAGCGGATCAAAGTCAGCCGCAGATGTAGAACCGTAAGGAACAGCGCCAAACGCTAGTAAATGCTTGTCCTGCTGAGATACAAGCAACTGTCCGACCTTAACCGGCACATCGTTAGCGTCATATCCATCTGCAGTGGCTATAGACTGCAGTGTTACAGCTCTCGCACTTAACGCAGTGTCAGGCACAGAGATTGTGCCTCGCGCCCAGTAATAAGGCTTACCGTTACGGATATTTAGAATCAGGTCGTTATCAAAG
>Ga0209654_1002935_pt1 | contig 10988 bp, 8 predicted proteins | sample SaaInl1SG_22_DNA_FD_184646 | JGI IMG/M metagenome (GOLD analysis project Ga0209654, IMG submission 184646) | Marine microbial communities from expanding oxygen minimum zones in the Saanich Inlet - ESP_161SG_22_DNA (SPAdes) (version 2) | ecosystem: Environmental > Aquatic > Marine > Intertidal... | reverse complement strand
CAGATGATGCAGACGTGGCACTGGTTGCAGATGTAGCACTTGTTGCGGATGTGGCGCTAGTTGCAGAGGTAGCTGTCGATGCATTACCTATCAATGATCCTCTAAAAGCCATAGTTTTATTCTCCTAATAGTTTACTCTATTTATACTTGCTATAGTGCCGCAATTCTAGATTTAAAGTCGTTGAAGTCGCTACTGGCAGCCACAACCGCTTTCAATGATGCTAAACTTATCGATGATTGTATAGTGGTTGTTCTAATAGTAATAACTTCGTCAGAGTACGGTGCTTCATCAAAAGTCACATTTGCGCCATTCACAGTATAATCCGTGTTTGGTGTTTGAACAAGACCATCGACTGTAACAATAAGTTCTCTGGCTTCAGCACTTGAAACAGGACTTGTAAATGTTATTTGTGTGCCGTTGGCCGTTGCAACAGTTAATCCACTGTTTGCACCACCACCTGCATTCTCAGAAACATATGCTATGATGTTTGCTGATGGCCAGTAACTTGATAATGTAGAATTTAAGTTGGCAACTTCGAGATATAAACTACCATTTGCAAAAGGAGATGATACGGCAGCAAATCTGACCATAACAGTTGTGCCAGTCAACGGAGCAGATGTAAATGTAACTGTTGTTCCGCTAACTGTGTAATCTGTAGTTGGTCTTTGTAACAATCCATCAACAGAAACTAAAATTTCTTTAGGATCGCCAGTTGATACAGGACTTGTAAATGTTGTTTGTGTTCCATTAGCAACTTGTACAGATGAGTTTGCAATCAATGGTGCTATAGTTGTTGTTACAGACGCAACTCTGGCCATAACAGTTGTGCCAGCCAATGGAGCAGATGCAAATGTAATTGTTGTTCCACTGATTGTATAATCTGTTGTTGGTCGTTGTAGCAGACCATCTACTGTTACAAATACTTCTTTAGGGTCAGTTGTACTATATGGAGAAGTGAACGTTGTTTGTGTTCCATTAGCAGTAGCCACACTAGAGTCTGCACTTACAGACGCAATTCCAGGAGAAGAAATAACGATAGTGTTATTGCCTGCTGATGGTGTTAGTGTGATATTGGATCCAGCATCTAGAGAAAGTCGTGCTGTTGAACCAGCAGAATCAATTAATGTTCCACCAACTTCAATCACAGAGAAGCTATTACCACCGGCACCACCACCAGATTCAGCGGCAAAGTAATAAGTTGTGTTTCCTGATGAGTATTTGAGAACATGACCATCAGTTGGTGTTACTTGAGCAACGTCACTTAGACCCGCAAGAGTTGTAATGGCATTAGCTACCTGTAGACGATCATTAATTAATAGTGTCGCATTAGCAACCTGCAATCTATCATTGATGAGCAGTGTCGCATTAGCAACCTGAATTCTATCGGCAATTGCTGTATTAGTATTTGCTAGTGCCGCACGTTCAACAGATATTGTTTGATAAGTAGCCACCGCATTAGCAACTTGCAATCTGTCATTAACAAGTGTGTTTGTATTTGCCACTTGCATTCTATCATTGATTAATAATGTCGCATTGGCTACTTGAATTCTATCTGCAATTGCTGTATTAGTATTTGCTAGTGCGGCACGTTCGATCGAAATGGTTTGATAAGTCGCAACAGCATTAGCAACCTGTAAACGATCATTAACAAGTGCATTAGTATTTGCCACTTGCATTCTATCGTTAATTAGAAGTGTTGCATTGGCTACTTGAATTCTATCATTAATGAGTAATGTCGCATTAGCTACTTGTATACGATCAGCTATAGCAGTGTTTGTGTTGGCAAGTGCCGCACGTTCAACAGATATTGTTTGATAAGTCGCAACCGCATTGGCGACCTGTAAGCGATCATTGACAAGTGTGTTTGTATTAGAAACTTCCATATAAACACTGGCATTAGCAACTTCAAGATATGGTGCGGTAACAGATGCCGCCACTGTTGTTGATAATGATACTGTGTTTGAACTAAATGCTGTTGCTGTTGCTGTAACATCGCCAGTTAATGCAACTGTTGCAGTGGCACCAAGTTTTTGACCTAGATTGGTTGTTACTGTTGACGCAAAGTTGGCATCATCACCCAAAGCCGCCGCAAGTTCATTTAAGGTATCTAATGTTGCCGGTGCCGTATCAACAAGATCAGATATTGCTGTACTGATAGCAGATGCCACATTAGCGACTTGCATACGATCAGCTATAGCGGTATTAGTATTTGCTAGTGCGGCACGTTCAACAGATATTGTTTGATATGTTGCAACCGCATTGGCAACCTGTAAGCGATCATTGACAAGTGTTAGTGTATTGGCAACCTGCATTCTGTCATTGATTAATAATGTAGCATTTGCCACTTGAATTCTGTCGTTGATTAATAATGTAGCATTGGCAACTTGAATTCTATCATCGATTAACAGTGTGGCATTAGCTACTTGTAAACGATCAGAGATTGAATTGTTTGTATTGGCTAAAGCAGACTGAAAATCAGAATTTGAGACGAATGTCGAAGTTAGATAAGCATTCGCAACTTCTCCACCTGCTCCTGGAGCAAGCATATCGTTGGTAATACTACCCGATGTGATGGTATTGTTTGCGTGAAGCGATCCATTCGTTCCGAATACGATGTTTGTTGAATTGGCAATAGCAAGTCCATGCTTTGCCACGAATGGTTTCTTATCTGCCATTTGACTTCCCTATCCGTCTAATGATTATTGTTACTTATATTTATAACGTTTTATACTTAGAGTATTATGACGATGCTTCAATAGTTCCACCCTCGGTAATATTTCTCCACCAAGGATTGCCTATATTTTGAGCAGTATTCGTTAATGTTGCAAATGTGGTCCAATTGTTAACATCGTAGTTCGAACCTAAAGTTCCATCATAATATTGAAGATACATTCCTCTAGGACTTCTAGTCGCTCTACTTGCTGTAAAAGTTCTTAAATTTATCTCTGCACCTTCCATACTAATTGCATCTGTCGTCCACCAATAAACCCAATTTCCGATGGCATCAGGTTGATTATATATTCTTCCACCTGACCAAAAGCCGCCTCCCGAATCATTCCAACCATCTGCTGATGCAGTAGCATTATCCGAAAAAGGATTTTGTGCCGCAGTTTTATACATTCCATAAGAATCCACAGTTGGCACGGCTTCGGCTTTCAAAGTTAATCCTGATGTAACATTGGTATCATCTGCTAAAATTACACCTGTCGCATTTTCGGTATCCCAAAGACCTCCAGATGAATTGTTATAAGAATATAATCTCCATAAGTTAAATCCTGCTGGTGGCACATTTACTGTCGTTAGAGTATCGCTTCCTGTTGTAATTGTAGTTGAGACCTCAACGTTAGACACGTTAATATCAGTGCCAAATATTACAGATGAGGTATTGGCAGAAACACTTAATCCATCTCCGACTGTAAAAGTCGAGTTTAAAATTTTTGTTCTAGTTACCATCTTATGTTCCTAATGTTATTTGTAGATCAAATGCTTCATTTGCCCAAGTTTCTACTTCAGCAACTTCTGAATCACTAAGTCTTCTATTCTGGCGGTATGTTTACTGTTGTTAAAGTATCACTTCCTGTTGTAATTGTAGTTGAGACCTCAACGTTAGACACGTTAATATCAGTGCCAAACTTTATGGAAGATGTGTTGGCAGAAACACTTAATGCGTCTCCTATACTAAAATTTGCAGATAAGGTTTTTCTTCTAAGAACCATTTTAAGACACGTCCTCTTTTATCCAAGAGAGGGTATCTTCGTCCCATGCATAATACTTACCCTCTTCATTATTTTCAGGTTTAGCAATCGGTGCTTCCCATAAACATGTTGATTCATTTAATACCCAACTATCATGTGGCTTAGGAGGTATGAATGCATCTCTTTCTGAATCGTATATGTAACCAGGACCAGCAAAATTCTTTCTAAATTCAGGATAAAAACTTGTTTGTTTCCAAACTCCACCCATCTTATTTTGACAATAGTGCGCACCTTTAGTTTCTGATTCGACACCACTAACCAGTAGTATACTGTCGTCAATTTTTACTACTCGTTCAACAACATTATCTTCTATTGATATTTTTGCGAAGTGTGCCATTTTATCTCTCCACGCCTATTCTTGTAATCTTATAAGTTGTATCACCCAATGCAGTAGCCGTTGCTCTTAATCTGAATATGCCGTTATTTATGTCAACAGCATAATTTGCTAGTTCTACATCAGAGTAGATATCTCCAAACTGTGTATAGTCACAATCAGCATTTGCTGTTCTTACGGCAGTCACAGTTGCATAGTGATAATCGATATCACGTGTAGCAACAATGTTGAATATGATAGCGTCATTATTATTAGCAGGAACGTTGTCGACAGTTTGTTGAGTGATACCAGACAACGTTGCTGTTGTCTGTTTCATCTTGTCTGCCAAATCTGCGAATAGTCTTGCTTTACTTTTAGCCATTATACACCAATTGTCGTTCTTACTGTTTTAATAGTGCTGTTTGCATAAGTCGGAGTAACACGAAGTCTTACATTACCAGCATTGATATCAGCATCGATTGATGCTATAGGTGCACCGCTAGTGTTTACAGTGCCATATTCTGTTAAGAATACTGCCGAGCCATTGTGTACTAATAATACTTCACTTGCTTGATAGCGATTGCCTACCGCATTATCTTGAACTTGAACAAGATATTTAGCAGTTCTTGTAGATGCTACAGGAAACGTATCGACTGTAAGTGCGGCCGCTGTTGAAGATGTTTCACTATTGGCAGTTATATAGTCAGCAGTTGCGCCATATGCGATAACACTGACAAGGTCTGTATTGGCAACAGCATCTTGAAGAACAACTGAAGAACCACTTGTAGCAATGTAGTCTGTGTTTGCCACTAGCTTTGTACCGTTTAAGAATACAGTAACAAAACCTGCGCTATAATTTAGCGTCTGACCATATGTGTCTGCGCCAGTGAATGTTGTTTGTCCACTAGATGCAACAAACTCATATTCTTTTGTTGAAGGTAAATTTGTTGATCCACCACCACCGCCAGTAGCAGAGATTAGAATTGTATTATTAGCATCTGTTGGTGTGAGTGTGATGCCACTACCAGCATCGAGAGATAATCTTTGTGTTGACCCTGTTGCTTTAACGAGAGTACCACCGACTTCAATAACTGAAAAACTGTTAGCAGTAGAACCAGCACCACCTGGATCTTGAAATGTTAGTGTTCCTGTGCCGTTCGTTGTGAGAACTTGGCCATTTGTACCATCAGATGTTGGAAATGTAATTTCGCCATTGGCGATAGAAAATGCACCAGTGCCAACTGAGAGAGAATGAACATTTGCACCAATTTCAAAAACTGCTGAAGAATTGGCTGAATAAAGGCGTCCATCAGTAAGGTTGAGTGCTAACTCACCTGTACTGATGTTAGATGTTGTTGGAACTTTACCAGCGACAGACGTTCGCTTGATATAAATCTTAGATGACATATCTAGCCTTTTGTATTCAATCTCTATATAGAGCGTTTATAAATTTTATAGAGGGGATTATATAACCCCCTCTTTTACTTATATATTAGTAAGTGCCACCGTCAATTATAGCATCAAGTTGTGCTAAGGAATATCCTGTGTCAGAAACATCGACAGTCTGTCCTGGCTCAACATCAAGTCCTGTGTAGAACTTAAAGATGCCATCAGATGCATCACGGAAGTAACCAGTGTATTGTACAGCACTGTTTCCTGAGACAACATATTTACCATAAACACCAACGTCAACAGTGTCAGCAGAGTTGTTGGCAGAAAGTTTAAGCATACTGTCGTCAACATTAACAGTAGAAGAACTGATATATGTGACAGCACCCTCAACATTCAAGTTTCCATCGATAGTAGCATTTCCTGCGATACTGATATTACCGCCAGCGAAGATGTTTTCTGCGACACCAAGACCACCATCAACGACTAGAGCACCAGTTGATGTTGATGTTGATGTTGTGGTTCCGTCGATAGATACGTCACCAGTTACAGTAAGATCGTTGCCGATTGTTACATCGTTAGGTAATCCGATTGTTACTGCGGCAGTTTCAGAACCTGACCCAGAAACTTCAACTTCGTTTGCAGTTCCTGTGATAGTGGCAACATAGTTACCAGTTGTTTTTGAGCCAAGAGCAACAGCGTCGGAACCGATAGTGTTTGCAGTGATGCCACCAGCCGCAATCTGTGTTGCTGTAATTACGCCATCTGCAATAGAGTTAGCATAAAGACCTTTGTTAGCAATCTTCGCACCAGTTATGGATCCATCAGCAAGTAAATCTGCTGTAATAATTCCAGAAGCGAGAGCATTCGCTGTAATGGCACCAGCACCAATCTGAGTTGATGTGATCGTTCCATCTGCAATAGAGTTAGCGTAAATACCCTTAGATGCAATTTGTGTTGATGACAGAGTTCCATCAGCAACTTTAGCGCCTGTGATGGTTTTTGCCGCTATTGAGTTAGCAGAGATTCCACCAGTCGCAATTTGTGTTGATGACAGAGTTCCGTCAGCAATTTTGCCATTGAGAATGGTTTTGTTTGCGATTTCAGCGTTTACGATACCACCATCTTTAATTGTGACAACGCCAGAACTAACTCCAAAGTTATCTGAACTAAAAGAAGCAATACCTTTGTTTGATGTTGAGGCATCTTCACCAGCGACAAGAATTGAGCCATTGCCCTGTAGTGTAATATCAATACCTTCTCCAGATTGTAATAATACACTGTTTGATGTTAGAGCAGATTCACCTTTGAGTTTGATGTAAACACCGTCTCCAGCAGTTGCTGATTGAGAAGTAAATTCATAATTCTCACCAGAGATAGCAGTAACACCAACAGAGTTACCAACGTATAACTTTCTGTCGAATAAGTTTACGGCTAATTCGCCTTCTGCGAGCGAGCCTGGTACTGAGGATGCGCTTGTACTGCGTTTAATCTTAATTATAGATGCCATCTAACTGACTCCTTTATCGTAATTGCCTGCCACTTCTAGTTGGCTTTTTCTTTTCTTGTCTATTTATAATTATTTGAACTGGAACATGTTTTTTATAATATTCCAGATCACTTCTAAGAGTATTAATTTCAGAAATCATTTTCTTTATTTCATTCTGAACTAAAGTAGGTACGGGCGCACGCTCAAATTCATCTATAGTTTCTTGCAATAAAGCGTTTTTTGTTCTTAATCCAACGATTTGTTTATTCAATTCTTTAATTTGCTCATTATATTGGTTCAAGTAAGTTGTATATATCGCTTCAGCATCTTTAAAGTCATCGGCCATTAAGAATAACTACCTCCATCAACATCATCAAAATCAGGTACACCATCATCACCAATTTGCATAACTTTGCCTGAAGAGCCTGTCGCAAATGTCAATGTACTCGTGTTAGAGGCAAAAAGAACTCCGTTAGTCGTAAAATTTGTTAGTCCTGTTCCACCATATTCTGTAGCTAAAACCTGCTCAAGAATTAATTCTCTTGCAGTTAGTGTTTCGCTTACAACCACATTGTTACTGACAATAGTATTGTTAGCGTTATTTATAGTTACAGAACCGACGCTAATTGTGTTTGCTACAATCGTGTTTGCTTCAACAGATGTAAATTCTACGTTTGATCCACCAGCTGTTCCAAATGCACCAGCATATCTTGCGCCAACAATATAGACTACATTTGTGCCATCTATTGATGATGGAAGATTGTTTCCTATAAAATGTAATATACCAGCCTGATAATCAAAGAACCATTCATCATCATTGCCAGAACCCGTAGCAAACAACTGTGTTCCTGTGCTTGTAGGATTTGCGGCACCTGATGTATCTGAATACACTTTAATCAAATATGTAGAACCAAACTCAGGTGGAATCCAATCCGTCGAGTTTGTTTTCCAAGTTCTGTTTGCTGTGGAAGTATCATCTTCTACACACTCAACAGCACTTGCACCAAGATATACTGTTACAATGCTAGAACTTGATGCTGGAATAACTGTCGGTATGTCTCCAGCTTGATTCCATATTTTATCACCACGAATCAATAGTGGTGAAACGATAGCTTCGTTCGGCGCTTTTTTATTTGCATTCGTATCTGTTTTAGCCACTGAGTAGCCAAGTTTCTTCCACAGATAGTCGATCTTTTGTGAATCTAAAATAGTCATTACGTTGCTGCCTCTATCGATAATGCTGTGAGACTGTCATCACTATTTAGAGCGACTGTTATCAGTATCTGATTATTATATGAACCTGATGAAGATACTGTTCCTAATGTTAGATCGAACGTTTCATTACTATATGTTGTTCCATCTAGAATTCTGTCGCCACCAGTGAAAGCACAACCATTTGAGCCATTACCACCACTGCCCGTATTTGCACCAGGAACGCCAGAACCTGCATATTGAATGCTTGCGTCTAACCAACCATTCAACGTAGAGGCTGAGTCGATTGCTGTTGCTGGTGCCGCAATATAGAAGCCAGAAACCTTACCTGTCAGACGAACACGGAAGTTTGATACTGATGTTCTTTTAAATGCAAATCTGAAATACTGTGTGCCTGAGCGACCTGTTGCAAGGTCTGGACCAACTGGTAAATATCCGCTTGTTAGATCAGTGTCGAAATGTGTAAGCGAGCCATATCGAATGATTGCTTCATCTGTTCCTGAAACAGTTTCATTGCCAGACCAACTATTATCCACGTAATAGTCTGTACTTGCACTAAATGAAGGTGTTGCTCCTGTAAATCCAGTTAGACGAACACCGTCCGTATCAAATCCCGCACCTAGATCATCTGAAACTACAATTGCTGATTCGTTAATAACGTCAGTTCCATTAAAGACTTGAACGATAGGAGATGTGATTGTTGCTGTGTCGTTACCATTCACGTTTGTTGCTTCAACTGTAAGTCTGACTGCACGATCACCTGATGATGCGGCAACAGTTAATGTTTCAAGATCAACTGATGTTCTGTTTGCCCTAACATTTCCACCACTCATATCGCCAACTGCTAATGCTGTTGTGTAGTCGTAATTCTGATCTGCAATTCCTGTGCCTGAAGAACCTTCAATATTTGTAGCACCAATTGTAAATGGGTCAGAGCCGTTATAGAATGTTTGACCTGTTAAATCTTCAACAGTGATACCAGCAACAGTTATCGTATCACCATTGTTATAATATGGTATACCTGAAATGTAATTATATGATGTCGATACTTCATTAACTGACACACCTGAAACATCTACTGTTGGTGCAGATGTCATATCATCCTGAACATAGTATAATGAACTTGTGCTTGTACCTGATGCAAGTTTAGCTGAGTTGACACCAACACTACCACCTGATAAGTCATAAGAGAATCTTGCTTTTGTGCCAGTTTCATATAAGCCTTCAGCATAAATTCTATTATCAGCAGAAACTGCCGTACCAGTAGCATCATAGTTATAATAATCAACATTACTTTCATCAACGATAGGTGACCCTGTTGTTGAATCATTCACTTGCTGTGTTACTGCCACTGTTGTGTGAAAGTAAGTTGTCATTGCATCAGTTCTAATTGTGCCAGATGTGTATCGTGGAAAAGAACTTGAGATTAAATCGCCTGCACTTTTACCGACCGAATTATCAGTGAATCCTGCGGCAAGTTTAGCTGATGCTCCAACAGAGGCTGTTGCCCACGTAATAGTTTTTGAACTAAGACCATTTGGAGCCGCAATACCTAAATCAAAGACTTTGTAGAACACTGTATTTGACACAGGGAAAATAGCAGGATTACCACTACTAAACGTGTTAGCAGTAATCGTAATAGGAAACTTACCAGTGCCAGATGCTGTAGTATAAGTGTGTGCTAATCTATTTCCTTGTGAACCACCATCATCAACTTTACTTGCGATAGCAGTATTAGAACCATCACCCCAATTAGCAAAGAATGTTGCTGTAACGGCTGTGTTAGGAATATTCGTTGTCGTGTTTTCAAGATAGATTGCTTCGCCAGTATTAGCTTCTGAGATTACAGAACCTCCTGATGATGCATTGTGTATAGTGAATGATGGTACAGGATCAGCTAAGAATATCGTGATGTAATCACTTCTAGTGAAAGAAGCATTACTTCCTTCTCCTAATGCACCTGTATTTCTTGCTGTAACAACAACATCATAAGGCGAGTTAGCATTTGATACATAAGTGTGTGAAGGTGTAGAATCTGCGGTCGTATCGACAGTTCCATCGCCCCAATTAACTGTATATTGATTAGGTGAGCCAGTTACGTTTAATGTCAATGTTACTTCTGTACCAGCACCAGCAGATGTAATATCAGAAGTGAATGTAACATCTCTAACAAAGGTATTATTCTGAACATTCAACATTGCTTCATTTATCTTGTCGATTGCTTCGTATATCGTATTATTTGATGTAATAGATGTAACTGCACCATCAGTTATATCGGCACCAATACCCATTGATATGCCGTTAGCTATGAAGTCTACATTCGCAACTAGATTGTCAACATATAATTTTGTAGTCAACTCATTATTTTGTGTAGGATCTGAAAGACTGATGAATGTATTGGCAACTATATTATTAGTATTGCTGTAAATATTTCCTGTGACATTAATATCGCCAGTGAATGTTGTATTTGCAGTGACTAGAAATTGATTTGCTGTGAGCGAAACTGTTATAGCATTAAGAGGCAATTCTGGTAAATCACCACTTACATAATGCTTAACATATCCAACTGTTGCTAGATATGTATTACTCTGATCTAAAGTTTCCTCTGTTACATCAACATACTCAATTGGATTATAGAATAAAACATTACTAGCGAATACTGTAAAGTTACCATTGGCATCAATACTCGTATTACTTAATTGTATATTCTTTGTATTGAGTGTTTGTGTAGAAATCGTGCCTAGAACAGCATTTGTGTTAACATCTCCAAGTGTTACTTTGCCTTCACCCGTATCGGAAAGACTTAAGTTACCAACGAAGATTGTTTGA
>Ga0209654_1002930_pt1 | contig 11002 bp, 1 predicted proteins | sample SaaInl1SG_22_DNA_FD_184646 | JGI IMG/M metagenome (GOLD analysis project Ga0209654, IMG submission 184646) | Marine microbial communities from expanding oxygen minimum zones in the Saanich Inlet - ESP_161SG_22_DNA (SPAdes) (version 2) | ecosystem: Environmental > Aquatic > Marine > Intertidal... | reverse complement strand
TCTTCCAGGTAATACCGCCCATCTTATCGTAGGCCATGTTAATCGAATAGGTCTCCGGTCCCGTAGAACCTGTCCAATTCCCCGTTGCAGCCGTAAGACGGTTCAAACCGTCGTAGGTGTACTGATTTAGGTAACCCCCACCCAAGGAATTGTAGGTGAAGTTCATGGGGGTCGCCGTGTTATTAATCTGATCAATGTTGCCCGCGGCGGAATACCCAAAGGTCTTGTCAATCATCGTCTGCGCCGCCCCCGTGCTGTTGTTGGTCGAGGTAAGGGCAGTGACCTGATGAAGTCGTAATGTATGCGCATTGTAGGCAAACGTGGTTTTTGTGCCGTTTAACAACAATTGTGAACCTTACTTTGGATACAAAACATACAACGGTCATGCCATATTCTTCAGGGTACACGACGGATAAATTGACGTTTACATTGTCCGTAGGTGTCTGATCATTGGTTCATAAATGAGAATATGTCGGGCTTTTAGGTTCGTTCTATTGTTTTTTCGTCAGGAATTAACGGTGTAGTTATCCTTGTAAGTACGGGACGTGGAGCCCGTAGTAGTCTCTTTGAAGCAACGGGTGCAAAAACGTTTTTTCATGAGGTGTTGGAGATTAAGTGTTTTTACTTATAACTTTAGGTCAACCACAAACCCTTTACCTATGACTATCTATCTCAAAATGAGAAAATTATTCCTTGTTTGGATGCTTTTTCTCTGTGTACCAACGACTGTATTTTCTCAATCTCCCGCAGGAGTACCACAACCGAAGTTTTGGTTTCAAAACACGCTTGATGCTTCGGCTGCTTATGCAACTTCAAGTAGGGCGGGCAATTATTTCATAGATGCTACGGACCGCTTCTTTGATGCCTTGGAGCAGTACCAAACGGAAAGCAGTGACGGTACTTGGTTTTGGGTGCTGCTGCCTAAGTTTTCTGTTGCGACAGGTACCGAATTCGCCCGTTTCGGGGATGTCGTGATCAACGACTACGGGATTCAGGTGGGCAGCAGCTGGTACAACCACTCGTATGCTCGACATACACCGATCCTGCTGCAAGCCCACTACGGGGGCAGCACCGCACATAAAGTGCACCAGCGGTTGCTTACCAAAAAAGGAGACAGTTCCTTGTTTGATGTGGCCGAGGCGTTGTTTTTTGACCGTGTCCTCACGGAATTTGACCGGCGACGTGTGGAGTCCTACCTAGGATTGAAGTATTCGTTGAACGTTACCATTAATGCCACGGGGCTTTGGAAGGACTACCTGGCCGCCGAAGGCGATAGCGTTTGGGACAGTCAAACGGATACCTACTACAACCAAGAAGTATTGGGATTGGGTTACGATACACTTTCGAATTGGTACCAAGTGCAAACGGCCACTAACGATTCAGACAAAGTAATCATTGCGGTAGACACCGTTACTTATTTGGGCCATCAAGCACGAAGTGCGCTAGTACCCGGTTCAAAAGCGGTATTTTCCTTACGCAAAAAAAGACAATGGGGCACTCAAGCGCCGTGTGAATCCCATAGCGGGTACCCTGTGATTTGGGAAGGCTGGAAGTTTAGACTCAACCATTGGGGAGCCGTGAATTCACAATTTGAAGTACTGTTGGACGGCGGCGTGGTAAGCTCGGGCGTACAACATCCTATGGTGGTACTCAGCGGCGAAGGAAGTTATGTGGAATACCTGCCCGTTAGGCACGTGGGCGGAACATTGCGATTCACTATTCCCCTGGACTCTATTAGCGACAACACCAACTACTACATCGCCATGGTCGACTCTGGGGCAGTCTGCCAGTCTCAAGTGATTTTTCAGACCGTGGACGAAATTTCTTGTGGCAATGCCGCAGGAGGAGCTATTGCTGCTTTTGTAGCTCAAGAGCTGTTACCGGCACAATTGACCATCACCACCTCGGGAGCACAACAGGTTCAAACGATCGCTACCTCCCGCTTTGAGATCGATGGACTTTCCAAAGGTACGTATGACGTTCATTTGGCCAACGGCAATGGATTGTTGGCGCTCAGCCATTTTGAGCTGGGCAAAGACTGCCCCTGTGCCGCAGAAGCCCAATGGGAGATTACTCAGGCCCCGTCGGAACCCCGTACAATGGCTTCGAGCACCATCACCGCATACCCTAATCCGGCACAAGCAGGAAAGACGGTACACTTTGAGGTGAAGTCTAACGAAGCACCCCTTCGGTACTTGATTTATACCCGTGACGGGCGTCTGGTTACAAGGCAGGATACCTCAGACAAGCAATGGAACTATACATTCCCCGTACCTGGCACCTACACCGTTGAATGTGTGCTTGAAAGCTCCACCGTTTCCGCACAAATCATCATCCAATAAACCGAATCACAAGCTTTAATTTAAGACTATGAAAAGTATCCCTACACTTCTCAGCCCTACTCGTACCCAGAAAATAAGAATTAACCGGTTCAGAACACCAGCTTTTGCTTTGGTGATGGCCTTTTCGATGGTAGCGCCAGATGTCATGGCATTGACTGGGACCATACACAATAGCCTGAATCCAAGAGCTGCCAAAGTTGAAGGTATTTTGTTTTCTGGCGATGTAAGGCTCTCAGATCAACCTCTCGAGGAATGTGTTGCTCCTGTGCACTTAAATGCACCAATAGCCCCTGCACCGCCCGTGACTGAATACAGTATTCACGCTGAAGGCATTGCTACGGTTGGGGTAAGTAAAGACGACCCGACCAACAACCCCTCGGACGACGTTTTTACGTTAGATATTCAAAACAAATCGCAAGGCGACTACATTCTTTCCTATCAGGTGTACGGTGTTGCCTCGGGCGCTTCGATTCCCAAGAGCATCAACTACAGATCCACCTACCGTGACGGGCGCTTGGAAGCTTCACAGCAATGGACCACCACTCACGAACGTATTTTGGCCCAAGACATAAAAGAGGGAGAGAACAAGGTGCACTTTACCCTCCCGACACATCTAAACGCCGGCGCGAAGATTCAAAACGTACGAATGACACCGGTGACCCAGTTTGCTGGGGATGCTCCTGAGATGGCTTCTTTCAAGCCTTTGCAGTTGGACAACCGAGGCTTTTTTGAAGTAAAAGGAGCGCTTCATTTTTCTGTGGCAGCCTTGGATGCGGATGATATGCCTTCATTTGGAACGGACAAGTACAACGTAACCCTGGGCGCTGAAGGCTACAGACTGCTTTCAACAGCATCTTCTGCCTATGCTCCAGGTGCAGCCGCGGCCTTTGTCTCGGTGAAGATTGACCGGGATCGTTTGCCTTCAGGTACGAGTTTGGACGAAGTGCGCCTGTTTTACTACGATCGTGGGGTGAATCAATGGGCCGTGGTTCCGGGAAGCCGTTATAATGAAGCCTCTGAATCGATGATGGCTCCAAGTGTAGGTGAAACGGATTATGTGGCAGGCGTGCTTCAAAATCCTGAAATGCCTCAGGCGTCAGGTTTTGTGCCTACCAGTATTTCAGGGCTGGATGCTGCTAACCCTGCTGCGGGGATGAACCTCATGCAGCCGCCTACAGCGAACGCTTCAGGTGCGGCGAACATTTCCTACCCTCTGGAAATACCAGCCGGCAGAAACGGCATGCAGCCTTCTTTAGCATTGACCTACTCCAATGAAGGCGGTTCTTCTTGGGTAGGATACGGCTGGAATCTTTCCGCACCGTCGATTTCCATCGATACCCGCTGGGGAGCTCCTAGGTTCGACGCAAATTATGAAACCGAATTGTACAACATGGGAGGTGAATTATTAGTATACCCTGATAATTATTTACCTCACAGGTCGGCGACCGAATATGACAACACCACTGGTAAATCGAGTTACTCCAGAACGGGTGGAACAGTCCGTTTTTTCACACAAGTAACTAGTGGAAACTCTAAAATAGAACGTAAAGGGACTTCAACAAGTAGCTACTACTGGGTGGTTACGACAGCTGATAACACGGTTTATTACTATGGGTCGACGGACGGCACATCACAGGATGCTGGAAGCACACTAAAGAATGACGCTGGTCATGCGGTGCAGTGGTTCTTAACCAAAGTGAAGGATAAGTGGGGCAATGAAATGACCTACGACTATGAGTCGAAGACCTATGCTAATACCTCAGTTGAATTGGTCGACGGTTCGAAGTCGATGTATTTATCTGGGGTGAATTACAGCGGCCACGATGGAACCTCCGGTAAATATGATGTCGAGTTTGTGACTAAATCTTGGACAGGAAGGGATTACCGAATTGACGGTACTATTAAGGCGAAACGAGGTAGTCGAATCGCGGATATAGAATCCTTATCCAAGGTTATAGTGAAGTATGACGGAACAGAGATAAAGCGCTATGAGCTGGGTTATTCAACAGGTCCATTTTACAAGACGCAACTAACGAGCATCTCTGAGTTTAGGGGAAACACTCTATTCACAACACATGATATTGAGTACTATGATGAGCCGACAAAGATCTTTGAAACTTCACACGATAAGATTCTAAAAGCTTCTGGAGTCTCGATAGATGCAGACGTTGATGCATTACAAGCATTTGATTTTGGAGATACTGAAACGTTGGAATATGCCTCAATAAGTTCTCCTCTTGGGACCTCTAAGTCGAACAGATTGAACGTTGGAGCTTATGTTGGACTAGGAATCTTGAATACACCAAAATTTAAACCTACTTTGAGTAACTCCTTAGGCGGACAAGTAGGTTACGGACATAGTTGGGGTAATGGAAAAAACGCATTAGGGGATTTTAATGGAGACGGTCTACCTGACTTCACTCATAAATCCAACTCACAGATGTATTTCTACCCAACAGTACAAGGAGCGACCATTGACGATGTTTCAGTGGCATCACTGCCTTTGTCCTTTACCCAAGGAACGGGAGTATCTTATACGATTCGAAACAATTATCGCACTGCATCAAATTCTTGGACCTATGGGGCCAATGCTTATCCTGCCTCTGGGTTGGTTTCTGCGTTGTTTTCGGTTGATTATGGGAAATCGAACACAATTAGTAAGGAGTACTTCATGGATTACAATGCGGATGGCATTAAGGATCTTGTGAAGGTCAATCCAAGCGATAAACATGAAGCAATAGTCTTTTTTGGCCGAGTAGATGATCAAGGCGACCTTGTTTACTCCAACAGTAGTGAACACACTCCGTCTCCAGTGATCAAGGCGGCTGTTGTGGTCTCTCCGGAGCTTGACGTATATGACGAGCCGGTAAGTCTTGTTAAGGTTTGGAAGGCTCCGAAGACTGGGACTGTCCTTATAACTGATGTCTTAGACATTAATACCATTTCTGGTGATGGTATCGAGTTGAGTATTCAAAAGTCTTCATATAATGCAACCACAAGTTCTTGGACGAATTCATGGATTAAGAGTCCGTACACAAGGACTAGCACTATTTCCACGCCTATAACCTCTTATAATTCAGGGGTTTCAGTAAATCAAGGTGATTATATCCTGTTCAGGGTTCACCCTAAGGAAGACGGAATTGATGATTATATCGAATGGGATCACTCTATTGATTACAACTCTGGGACTGCAATTGATGCAGAAGGCATAGATTGGTATAATTCTTCATACAAGGAAGGATTCTTGCTAACCTCACCCTCGGGAACTCTAGAGTTATTCGAACATGGGAACTACTCGTTGAGCTGGAGCGCTTTGAACATAAGCGACCTGTCTGATGACGTAACTTTTAAAATCATCAAAACAAACGACGCCTACTATTACGATGATTCTCAAACGCCTCCTGAAGTTGTGTCGCCAAGTTCAACAGAGTATACGGCTACAATAGCGGCGAATACAACAACTTCTCTACAAACTAGTTCGTTTAACTCCAATGTTTCAACGTTAAGCTTTCAGGCTCCATCAGGTCTTAACACTCATGCGGATTACAGGCTTGAGTTCATTGTTGAATCAACCAGTAATATAGATTGGACGGCTATAGATTGGCGCCCTGTTGTTACTGCTCCAGATGGTCGCAAATTCTATCCAGTGGTTCATTATGGTGTTCACAACGACTTGAGGAAGTGGTCGGGTTCGGTGAATCATGGAACCGTAGCGGGTACAGATAACTTTGAGGTGAAGCACAATTTTTCAAGTGGAGCGGGCAGTGTTTCAACAGGTTCGGAAGCTCAATTGGTTGTAAAGGCTGGAAATAAATTGGCAGGGAAGATTACGTTAACCAAGACCGCGTTAGGTGTATCAGCGAGTCCTGCCTCTATCACTTTTACGGGAAGTGATGTTGCCAATAATGATGACTTCTATTTTGAATACTATACGGAAGATGCAGATTTTCTAAGTTTTCTTGAATCTCATGGTCAGTATAAGTTTAAAAAGAACAATGGCTCGTTTTCAACCCACTCTTCTATTAATGTTTACTCAAGTGAGCAGGGCGTTCTAGGCACCCTCTACTTAAACTGGGGTCAGTTTTCATGGTCGGACGACGACCATATTCTTCTTAATCCGTCGGACTTTAAATATTACGCTTCCTTGCAGCCAGGAAATTCGATTTTACCTGACGCGGTTAGTGGCATGGACGATGCCACCACTGAGTTTAGTGAATCTGAATTAGACAATTTTGAATCTGTTTATAATCTAAAAGACCACAAATTTGGCATGCTCTTACCGGTCAGAGGTGAATATTTTAAAAAGGATCAGCGAGGCATAATCGATAGGTTTAAGACCATGAATGACAGTGTTTATGTTTCGAAGCAATACTATAAACCTGGCAGAATAACGGAGTTTGATAACGATTACATAGATGAGAGTCTTTCTTTCACGATGTCTGCGTATAGCGCCTATGGTCTCGTAAAGAAGACTCGTTCTAACTCAAAATTTTATAATGCAGGAGCCTCTTGGTCTTATTACGATGCAGATAACACATCATTAAATTCAAATAGACAAACTATTTTAGATCAGGTACCTAGCTCTTTGTCAACAGGATGGACTGATAATTCATCGGATAAGAATCAGACTTGGGAAACTCATACCTTTTTAGATTTTAATGGCGATGGGTTTCCGGATAACTGTTACTTGGATGGGAATGATTATAAGATTCAATTCACGAATCCACTCGGAGGCCACTGTAATGATTTCGAGGCCACAACACTTTCAAACTTGGCATCGAGTGTTACGAGATCTCAAAAGGCTAGTTCGTCTTTTGGTAAGTTTGATTTGAGCGTTATCAGCTCAGCGTTTTCTAAAGGCGGTGATGAGGGTACCCAAGGTACACACGAAAAGAAAAGTCCTGGTCAATCCCTGAATGGAGACGGTTCGTATTCTGATTTAGGTACGAATGAGTCACAATCAGCTAACCCCACTAATCCGGCGGTTTCGGATGATCTAGATACTGAAAGCCGGAATCCAAAAGTGAGTTTTGGATTAAGCGGTTCACTTTCGCAAAATATAGGTCAGCATGACTGGGTTGATGTGAATGGCGATGGACTGCTGGATCAAATTGAGACATACGAAGTGGGTGGTTACGATTATTTGAAAGTACGATTGAATAAGGGGTATTCATTTCTATCCGCGGAAAGATCCGAGGTAGATGGTCAAAATATTAATGCAGAAGTATCACCAGAACATCCGGAGGTTACATTTTCTAGAACTAAAAGCTTTGGTATGAATGTGAGTGCAGCCGGAATAGGGGGAAATATGGGTGTCTCTCATGGGGAAGCCATGTTCTTGGACATCAACGGTGACGGGCTTCAGGATCGTGTTGTACTGTACGAGGACAATGACGACAACAACCAAATAAAGAGCAGCCTGTACTTGAATTTAGGAACGAGATTTAAGGAGCTTAACAACTACGGTTCTTGGGGGTACAATGAAGGCTACGTCTCGAATTCGAGCTCGTCTAGTCTTGGCCCAAGTTCATCTTTTACAGTTGCGTTTCCGGTGTTTCCAGCTTTGAATATAGATGGAAGACTGAATCCATCAAGTTCTTATTCATACAGTACCAGTAGAGATCATTTGCGATTTATGGATGTCAATGGAGATGGGTTTACAGACATTTTGAGTTCCGATCTTGTTTCTCCAAAAGAGGACCCTTATCCGGTAAAATTAGCTAAGGACGAGGTAGCCGTTTGGTTTAACCAAATGGGCAAGACAGGATTGCTCAAGAAAGTGACCAATCCATTAGGCGGGTCATTTACATTGGACTACGAGGTGATTGGCAATAAATACGGAATGTATACCTCTGAAATCGACCTTTCGTCGGATAATAACGGCGAAACGTATTGGGATATGCCTACCGGGAAGTGGGTATTGAAATCTACAACAGTTCATGATGGTCTCAATGCAGAGGATGCCAGTTCGAACGATATTGACGGAGCCGATAGCTTCACATCAACAATCACGTATGATGGAGGCCTCCACTCTCGTCGTGACCGAGAATTTATTGGATTCCAGAAGGTTCAGGTGCTTGCGCCTGGTGGAGTAATGTCTAGTGTTACTGAATATCATCGTCCTTCCGGCAACGATAGAGTTAAAATGGTTCAATATGCTCGTTTAAAAGGAAAGCCTCGTGCTTCGTATCAATTGGCATACCACAACAGTACTTGGGAGGTAATCTCAAAATCTGAGCTTCAGTACGTGGCTTATGAACTAGATAATAACGCACAAAGCAGTTCGTATGGAGAAATCAATACATCGTCATCTTTGGATTGGAATTCTTTGGATGAAGAGGCTGTACTATTTATTGGACTTCTTGAGAAGGAGTCTATAAACTATTATAATCACGGGGCTACTCAGAACCACAGCGCAAAGCAGACTTTTACATACAATGACCAGTTAAATGTGGAGGAGGTTCTCGACCATGGTTTAGATGTATCTACTGCGGTAACAGACGATGATATTTTAGTTGAAATAGATTATTATGCCCCAAGTCAAGCAGGCGGAAGAATGGGCGTTGTTAAGGATCATCAAGTAAAGATTGTTGATGCAGGCGCGTGGAGCATTGTTCGTCATAATGAGGCGATATTAGAGCCAACTAATAAACTGTATACAGTAGAGCAAAAAGCATATTTGGACGCCACTATTTATGCTCAGTCGGATTATGTTTTCGATACGTACGGTAATGCCACCCAAATGAAAGGACCAGAAAACAACACTGGGCAGCGAGAGACGATTGATGTTACCTATGATAATGTAGTACATTCCTATCCTACAAAGGTTGAAAATGTATTTGGCGACTATACCCAAACCACGTACGATTTTGCCACGGGTCAGGTGCTGACCTCAGAGGATCTTAACGGTAATCAGATCACCTATACCTACGATGATTTCTTCAGGGTAGAAAAAATCCTTGGTCCGAATGAGGATAATGGGAATAGTGACGATTTCACGATTCGATACCAGTACTTCCCTGAAGGAAGAAATTCAAAAAGCAGTAATTGGAAAGACAAGGTTCCTGTAGCTGTGACGTTCCATTACCAGGATCAAGGGGATGCTTCTAACCCATATTATGTAGGAACCGTCAGCGATGACGTGGTAGCAAACCCAGGAACTAAAGAGTTTACCCAAAGTGGATCTACTTGGACTCCAGTTTCGGAAACCAATATGAACCACTTGATGACGGCCACATTCACCGATGGTACGGGTAATGCTGTTCAGGTGAAAAAAGATATTTCTGTATGGAATGGTTCTCATCAAGAGGAAAAAAGACAAGTATCGGGTGCAGCAAAACTGAATGCGAGAGGTTTGGTCGATTCGCAGTATCTATCTACTATGGAGGATATGAACCTGCCTATTTTGCAATTCAACGATGCGATCAGCCCAGTCAACCCCACGACCACAACGTATGACTACTTAAGTAGACCAACAGCTGTAAATAGCCCAGATGCCGCTGGCACGGGAAGCTACACAGCAACTGTGGCGTATAACTGGGAGACCAAAGGAGGAGATGATTACTTCGTAACCACTTCGACTGATCCTGATGGAAGAACCAGCAAAGGGTACGTAGATGCTCGTGGACAGCAGCGCTTCACGGTTTCTGATCCAAGCGGGGAGAACGTGGAAACCGAGTTTTTCTACGATGTGTTGGGGCAGGTTACTTCGACCCAAAGTGTGGACGGAGAAACCACCTCGTTCACCTACGACAATCTGGGTAGAATGACCAAGGAGGTACATCCGGATAGGGGAACCACCACAACCTCGTACGACCTGTTGGGACACGTGGTCTCTACTACCAATGCCAACGGACATACGGTAAACTACACCTACAACTATTCGAGACTCACCAACATCAACTACCCAACCAGCGGGAGCCTGAACGACATGAGCTACACCTACGGCGCTCGAGCAGACGGCATCAACGGTGCCGGTCGTGTTACCGAGATCACACAAGGAAGTGCCACGACCCCGGTATTGGTAGAACAAATGAACTACGACGACTTGGGCAACGTGGCCGTGCATACGCGTGCGATTGACATTCCAAATGTGGGGCTGCAGTCCTTTACTTCAAAGACGCAGTACGACAGCTGGGGAAGAATCTTGAAGATGACCTATCCCGATGGAGAACAGGTGCGGTACTTCCACAGCTACGGCGGGGATTTGTTCCGCATCAACGGGTACGACCTGGGCAATTCTGTGCTCACAGCCCCTTCACAGGTGTATGTGGCACAGTTGGGCTACGACCAGTACGGCAACCGAACGTACATGGAATACGGAAACGGCACAAAAACCACGTTTGCCTACAATGCGCATACATTACGACTTCATCAGGTCACTGCCCTTACCTCGACCAACAACAGCACGGGGGCGGCGCAGACGATGATTGACAAGACCTTTGGGTATTCCGCCGCGGGCAACATTGATCAGATTAATAACACGGCGACCCCCATGAACTTCACCTACAATTCCTTGGGTGGGGGTTACCTAAATCAGTACACCTACGACGGTTTGAACCGTCTTACGGCTGCAACGGGGAATTGGACAGGTTCTACGGGACCGGAGACCTATTCGATTAACATGGCCTACGATAAGATGGGCGGTATTACCTGGAAGA
>Ga0209654_1002929_pt1 | contig 11005 bp, 13 predicted proteins | sample SaaInl1SG_22_DNA_FD_184646 | JGI IMG/M metagenome (GOLD analysis project Ga0209654, IMG submission 184646) | Marine microbial communities from expanding oxygen minimum zones in the Saanich Inlet - ESP_161SG_22_DNA (SPAdes) (version 2) | ecosystem: Environmental > Aquatic > Marine > Intertidal... | reverse complement strand
CGTCGGCCTTAGCCAATTCAGCACGTGCAATGCGCGTTTGCGCTTGCTCGATACGGGCCTCTGCTTGCGCAAGCGCTTGACGACGCGACAACACAGCTTGGCGTGCGGAGGACGCGGCAATCTCTGCGGATTCCACCGCTGCGGCGGTTCCGACACCGCGTCTGGACAAGTCTTTCTGACGCTCAAACGCTTTTTCACGCAAAGCAACCTGTTCGCGTGCTGCATCAAGTTCATCATGAGCAAGACCGATCGCCCGATTGGCTTCTCTCGCTTCAAGCATCGCGTCGCTCAAGTCACTGTCAGCACGATCAAACGCGCTTTGCGCTTCGGCTTGATCGATCTGAACCAAAAGTTCCCCAGCGCTCACGCTGCCGCCTTCGATGAAGTTATCTGACAATGATAAAACTGTGCCGGACGCCCCTGCACGAAGATCAAGCGTACGCGAACTCTCTATTTGACCAAAGGCGGTAAGAATAGGCTCAACACTTTGAATACTCGCAGGCAAAACAGTCACAGAAAAGACCCGCTCGCGTGCGCGTGACGGCCTTGGCTCTTCGCTCATCCGCGCTTGCACAGCACCGTAAACCATGGAGCCTGCATAGACGAGCAATGCGCCGGTCATGGCGACCAAAAACAAACCCGCTAGGCTGTGTCGAAGAAATCTCATACCGTTTTCGCCTTCGTAAACTTATCAGTAACGTAGTGGCCCAGATTGACTTGGCAAACCAAACAAATCTGATCACATTTAGCGTAATACGTCAGAGATGATCATTTCCGTCGCAAATGTTCATCCAAACGCGGCATTATTTCGACGAAATTGCAGGGACGGTGTCGATAATCCAACTGATAGGCCAAAATTTCGTCCCACGCGTCTTTGCAAGCACCTGGACTTCCGGGCAGCGCAAACAAATACGTTCCCAATGCAACGCCGCCCGTTGCGCGGCTTTGCACTGCAGATGTGCCGATTTTGGCCATACTCACATGGGTGAACACTGTGCCGAACGCATCGATCTCTTTCTCATAGACGTCGCGGTGTGCTTCGACAGTGACATCCCGCCCTGTTAGCCCAGTGCCGCCAGTCGAAATCACAACATCAATCGCATCATCCGCACACCAAGTGCGCAATTGATCTGCTATCTTAGTGCGCTCGTCGCGAATAATCGTTCGCGCCGCAAGGATATGCCCTGCATCGCCCAAGCGCTGTACAAGCACATCACCAGAGCGATCATCCGACGCAGCGCGTGTGTCCGACACCGTTAAAACGGCGATGCGTACGGGCATGAATGTACGGCTTTCGTCAATACGGCTCATGTTGTCTCTTCCAGCTTTGCCTTGAGCGCTAATAAATCCGCCCAAGCGTCACGCTTCTTCAAAGGGTTGTTCAACAGATACTCGGGATGCAACATCGGTATCACGGGTAGTCCCATCGCCTCTGCCCATTGTCCACGCATCCGCGCAATGCCACGTTTTCCAAGCACAGCCTGACACGCGATATTGCCCATGAGCACTAAAACATCAGGCTTGGCCAGCGCCACATGACGTTCCAGAAACGGGCGCAGCGTCGCCAAATTATCTGCCCCCACATCGCCGCCACGTGGCAAACGCCAGGGAATCGCACTTGTGACGTAAACGTTCTCACTGCGTCCAAGACCTATCGCCTTCAGCATATTGTCGAGCAAAAGCCCCATATCGCCGACGAAAGGCTTTCCTTCACGATCTTCATCACGGTTGGGTGCCTCGCCAATCAGCATAACGCGACTCCCGATCACGCCATCTTCAAACACAAGATTGCGCGCACCGCGTTTCAACTCACATGCCTCAAAGCCTGACAAAACGGTTTTCAACTCTGCTACAGTCTGCGCAGACATCGCCGCCTCTCGCGCCAAAGCAGCACCATCAACGCTCGGCGCAACTGGCGCAGGTCCCGCCTCAATCGCAGGTGCAGCAACGGGTTTCATAGCTTTTTTAGGCTCTGACTTTACCTCGAAACGGTTAACTGGTTGTTCTGAAATCGCTTCATCCACACCAAATTCCACCTGCCACTCAAGCATGGCCTTTGCTGTGTAATAGTCTAGCGAAGTGATGTTTGCCGATTCCATGCACTCAATCTATGCCGCAAGGACAAGATAGGAAACGCCCCATCTTGCCCGCACGCACCACCGCGCCTATAACGCGGCGAACCAAAGGGGACCGCGCTATGTCTTTTACCCAAGCTCACCTGCTCGGGATCGAGCATCTGCACCCGTCAGAGATCACGGCGCTGCTCGACCTTGCGGATCAATACGTTGATCTAGGACGTGGTCCACACAAGCACTCGGATGCGTTGCAAGGCCTCACTCAGGTCAACATGTTCTTTGAGAATTCTACACGCACGCAAGCCAGCTTTGAGCTCGCCGGCAAGCGCCTTGGCGCAGACGTGATGAACATGGCAATGCAGGCCAGTTCGATCAAAAAGGGCGAAACCCTGATTGACACGGCAATGACTTTGAATGCGATGCACCCCGATTTGTTGGTTGTGCGACACCCACATTCAGGCGCGGTTGATCTGCTCGCTCAAAAGGTCAATTGCGCTGTTCTAAACGCAGGCGATGGCCGTCATGAACACCCGACCCAAGCTTTGCTGGACGCGCTTACAATTCGGCGTGCAAAAGGTCGTTTGCACCGTCTTTCCATTGCGATCTGCGGTGATATTGCGCATTCACGTGTCGCGCGCTCCAACATCATGTTGCTCGGCAAAATGGAAAACCGCGTGCGTCTCATTGGCCCACCCACATTGATGCCCCGCCAAATAAGCGAGTTCGGCTGCGAAGTGTTCGAAGACATGCGTGAAGGGCTCAAAGACGTCGACGTTGTTATGATGCTCCGCTTGCAAAAAGAACGTATGGATGGCGGCTTCATCCCGTCTGAGCGGGAGTATTACCATCGCTACGGGCTTGATGCAGAAAAGCTGAGCTACGCCAAGCCCGACGCCATCGTTATGCATCCGGGCCCTATGAACAGAGGTGTCGAAATTGACGGCGACATTGCTGATGACATCAACCGTTCTGTGATCCAAGAACAGGTTGAAATGGGCGTTGCAGTGCGTATGGCCGCGATGGACCTTTTGGCACGCAACCGGCGCAGCCAACATAAAGGTGTCATGGTATGAGCACGCAAATGCGCATTACGGCCACAGAGCACGGCGTTGTTCGGCTCTTCGCGATCGAAACCGCGCAAGCGTTTGATCACGATGCACTCTGCGCGGCCTTGGGTGTCGAAACCCTCGATCCCAAACAAGTAGACATGATCACGCTCAAAGACCTCGATGAGCTCGGACTAGAGGGCTATCTCGCGCTTGGCATGGGAATCGAACCTTCAGAGATCGAAGCCATGCGTCCCCAGATCAAGGCGCTCAAAGGTGATGTTGTTCTCATCCGTTCTGCCGCCTTTGGGGGCCAGGCCGTCACGCTAAACCCGAAGGCGCCGTTGCGCTGGATCGCGACGTTTGGCGAGGTGCCTCTCGACACAACATCGACCCCGATGAAAACCGCATCTGCACAAGGCACAGTATCAGGCGTGACTCCTTCCGACGGACCGTCCAACACCAAAGTACTGTTTTGGATTTTGGCCGCTTTCGCGCTTATCGTGGCAATTACAATTTCAATGTTCATCCGGATCACCCCATAGGAGAGCACACTAATGCAAGAGCCAAAAGACCCTAGAATGTCGGGTCGCATCGCCTCGATCGTGCTGATCTTGCTGGCACTTTTTGTCATCATGCTGGTGTGGATCGCATAAGATGACCGCACAAACACCTGCAGGCTGGGACGGCATACTGGACGAGGATGAAACCATCCTCTGGCAGGGTCGTCCAATCGCGGGGGTTTCGTTCCAAAACATCGATGTCATTAGCACTCTGATGGGCTTTTTCTTTATGAGCTTTTCGATGTTTTGGATGGGTATGGCGCTGAACATTACCAGTGGCTTTGGCCCGTCCGGTTTTGGGGGCGTCATCCCCTACATCTTCCCACTTTTTGGTGTGCCGTTCTTCTTTATTGGTTTTTACAATGCGATTGGACACCTCTTCTGGGATGCTTATCTGCGCTCTAAAACACACTACACGCTTAGCTCCAAACGCGCGTTCATTGCCACGGACCATCCCACCAAAGGCAAATTATTGGTCGATCACAAAATTGATCAAGGCGCAGATCTGACGCTGAAGATTGGCCCTCCCGACAGCGTATTTTTCGTGAACGCGCGAAACGGGTTCAAACGCATCGAAGACGGTCGAAAAGTTCATAAACTTATGCGGCAAGTTCAGGAAAATTCACAATGATCACACGCTTCATCAACGCTCGACTGATTGATCCTGAAACCGGAACTGATACGCTCGGTGAGTTAAGTGTTTCTTCAGGTTTAATCTCGTCAAATTCTGCGCAACCCGGTGATACTGAAGCAAATAGGTTTCGCCGCGAAACCTCCGGCGATGAAACGGTTGTAGATTGCATGGGCAAATGCCTTGCCCCTGGCATCATCGATATTGGCGTAAAAGTATGCGAGCCGGGTGAGCGTCACAAAGAAAGCTATCGCAGCGCTGGTCTTGCTGCTGCTGCGGGGGGCGTCACCACAATGGTCACACGCCCGGACACATCGCCTGCGATTGACAGTCCTGAAGTGCTGGAGTTCGCCCGCCGCCGCGCCAATGAAGCCGCCCCCGTCAATGTGCTTGTGATGGCTGCCCTGACAAAAGGGCGCGAGGGACGCGAAATGACAGAGATTGGTTTCCTGCAAGACGCAGGTGCCGTCGCCTTTACAGATTGTGACCATGTTGTGCGCGACACAAAGGTCTACAGTCGTGCTTTGACCTACGCGCGTTCGCTTGGCGCACTTGTAATCGCGCATATTCAGGAACCAACGCTCAGCGACGGTGCTGCTGTGACGTCTGGAAAATTCGCATCCCTTCGTGGTTTGCCTGGTGTGTCCCCTATGGCGGAACGCATGGGTCTTGATCGCGATATCGCTCTGATCGAAATGACAGGCGCGCGCTATCATGTGGATCAAATTACAACTGCTCGCGCCCTGCCCGCTCTGGAGCGCGCGAAAGCCAACGGCCTCGACATTACCGCAGGCGTTTCAATCCACCACCTCACGCTCAATGAACTCGATGTTGCGGACTATCGCACCTTCTTCAAGGTAAAGCCCCCGCTTCGTTCTGAGGATGACCGCCTCGCTGTGATCGAGGCCCTTGCAACAGGTATGATTGATGTCATCTCATCCATGCACACGCCCCAAGATGAAGAAAGCAAACGCCTGCCTTTTGAAGAAGCCGCATCAGGTGCAGTCGCAATGGAAACCCTGCTCCCCGCTGCGATGCGCCTTATCCACAATGAACATATGGATCTGCCAACCCTGTGGCGCGCACTCAGCCTTGCACCCGCGAAACGCTTGGGCCTCTCATCTGGCCGCTTAAGTGTTGGTGCGCCTGCTGACCTTGTTCTTTTTGATCCTGATGCACCTTTCATCATGGATCGCTTTAAGCTTCATAGCAAATCCAAGAACACACCCTTTGACGGCGCACGTATGCAAGGTAAGGTCATCGCAACTTACGTTGCCGGCCAACCCGTGTTTGAAAGTGAATAAATGCCAGCTATCGAAACCAGCTTAACGGCTTTGCTGATCTGGGCCATTCTCGGCTACCTGTTTGGCTCCATTCCTTTTGGAATTCTGATCTCTCGGACGATGGGCCTTGGAAATCTGCGCGATATTGGCTCGGGAAATATCGGGGCTACAAATGTTTTGCGCACAGGCTCTAAACCCGCGGCCTTCTCGACCCTTGTTCTGGATGGTGCCAAGGGCGCGGTCGCAGCCCTCATTGCACGCGCGATGGCGGGGGAAGATGCAGCGCAAGCTGCTGGCCTCATGGCACTTCTTGGCCATTGCTACCCGATCTGGCTGAAGTTCAAAGGCGGTAAAGGCGTCGCAAGTTTTCTTGGCCTCTTGCTCGCGCTCAGTTTCCCTGTCGGCGCTGCAAGCTGCGCAACTTGGCTCGTGGTCGCCGCGCTTAAACGAATTTCATCGCTCGCAGCCCTTGCTGCAGCGGGCACTTCGACATTTTGGATGACCCTGCTGGGATATCCTGAAGGGTTTGTTTTAGGGGTCTTCCTGACAATCCTGATTTTCTGGCGTCACAAAGCCAATATTGCGCGTCTGCGCGCCGGAAAAGAGCCCAAAATAGGTAAATAGGCATTATGCTGAATCGGCTTGTGCCTCAGCAAAACAATGCCCCTTTTGCCGTCCCACCCGTCGCATTCATCTGCGCTCTTATTGGGGCACCTTTGGTGGTCGCGTTCTTTGGCTTCTTTATCCACTTGATCCCGGTTTTCGCACTTTATTTCGGCGGGCCTCTCTATCTGATCTTTGCTGGGCCCACTTTCTATTGGTATCTCAAACGCCGCGTTCCAAACTTGCTCGAGATCACACTCCTCGCGCTCGCGCTCAATACAATTGCTTTCGTTTTGCTGCTCACTTTAGTGTCGCTCAAACCCAACATGTTCAACCTCACTGACATTCTTGTTCTATATGGCGGTTTTGGCAGTCTCATGTCAGCCATTTGGGGTGCAACATTTTGCGCGCTTTATCGCTCTTTCTGCCAAGCGCCAACTTAGCGGCAATAGGCTTCATTTTTCCAAAAAACCCCCGCCGGAGGCATCTGCATATTTAAAAAATATGCTTATTAAGCGCGGGCTTTGCCCGCACATCATCCTATCAGCTCAAGGATGCGTAAGCTTTTTTGCGATTGCTTCGACTTCAGCCGCTAGATGTACCAAAGGTAACGTGTACTCCGACGCGCTGACCTAAGAAATTTCATAGCCCGCCGCCTCAATCAATTTTGATGCAAGAACCAGATTTAATTGTGCTTTTAGGACAGTATCGTCCTTTAGATTTTCACTGTTTGTCATAGCTTCTAGTTCGGCCATGACAGCGCTTTTTGTCTCTTTCGACATACTCAAATACCCCAAGCGTTACTCGGGGCTAGCTAAAGAAATTCTGAACAATGTCTTGTCACGTACTTACGTGAGGCGGCTAGATCATTATGAAGCCGCTGCCAATGCCCCTGATTGAGGCACTGGTCCGATCATTCACCTTTAATTTAGCATAGATACGGCGCACATGAGCATCAATCGTGTGCGGTGAAACTGTCAGAATTGAAGCAATAACAGAATTGCTTTTGCCCCGAGCAAGCCAACGCAGTATCTCTTGTTCACGCTTGGTCAACTCCACTGCTGCTGTTTCACCGTTGCGCAACACACAGGCGCGCAAATGCCCCGCTTGCGCGACACATTGGATCGCCCAAATAGATTTTGGCGAAAGTTCTAATTTACCTGGCCCAAATCCGAGCGCGACGTATGCGTTTCGCATAGCAGGACCAAAGACATAAAACACCAAACCATCGCCAATATCAGCCTGTTTTAACAGTCGAAGATAGCGCTGCACATCTTCAGTTGAGGGGGCGAGGTCATCGAGTTCATGCCAGTAAAACGGCTGAGCCGTCCGCGACGCGAGCTCTGGAACAGGGTCGATCTGAACGAGATTTTCTTCAATATACTTGCAGGTCCAGGTCTCTGGGAAACCTTCAAGGCGAACCACAGGCTCTTTGCCCAAACTCTAGGTCGTATTGTAACTGGCCATTACGACGCCAATGCTGCGAAAATACGCTGCGAGAACATCCCAGAGCGCTTGGCTCGTTTCCGCACCGTGGATCTGAAACATTATATCGTCGAGCCGTTGCACAAACGCATCCTTCAGACTGGTTACACGAGCAACTAAGCTCCGTTGGCGCAAACCTTGTCATTTAAGTTTACCAAGGGTCAACCATTACTCGCACTCACACTTTTGCAACCTTGCCGATCAGCACACGTGTTAATAGCTGAATTCACCGTAGATTTTGCTCAGATCGCCTGCCCAATCGCCATGATACTTTTCGAGCAATTCATCGGCAGGCACTTGTCCGCTTTCAATACTTTCGTGCAGCGCGTTCAGGAAATGTGTTTCATCGGGAACCATTCCGCCTGAACCAGCGCGCGCACGCGCTTTCAAACCTGCATGGGAAATCGCCACCACTTCGCGCGCAAGATCATGCATTTTAATCCCGTTTGCTTCGGCCTGCAAACCATCAACGGAGGCCGCAACGCGTAATGCTTCACGGGTCTCTGCGTCCCATCCCTTAACAAGATCCCAAGCCGCATCGAGCGCTGTTTGATCATAGGTCAATCCCACCCAAAATGCGGGCAACGCACAAAGGCGGCGCCAAGGCCCGCCGTCCGCACCGCGCATTTCAATGAATTTCTTCAAACGCGCTTCGGGGAAGGCTGTGGTTAAGTGGTCTGCCCAATCGCTCAGTGTAGGGGTCTCACCCGGTAGCGCTGGCAGTTTTCCATTTAGGAAATCACGGAACGACATGCCCAAAGCGTTGATATACTTGCAATCGCGATAGACAAAATACATCGGAACATCGAGCGCATATTGCACCCAAGCCTCAAAACCGAACCCCTCATCAAAAACAAACGGCAGCATACCTGTGCGCGCATCATCAAGGTTACGCCAGATCAAGCTGCGCCAGCTTTTGTGATTGTTAATCTTACCCTCGAAGAAGGGTGAATTTGCAAACAAAGCAGTGGCCACAGGCTGCAGTGCAAGTGCCACACGCATTTTTTGCACCATGTCCGCTTCCGAGTCGAAGTCGAGGTTCACTTGAACAGTACAAGTCCGGCGCATCATCGCCGTTCCCATAGTGCCAACCTCTTCCATGTAGTTGTTCATCAGCTTGTAACGGCCCTTGGGCATCAAGGGCATTTCTTCATGTTGCCACTCTGGTGCCGCCCCAAGTCCAATAAATCCGACGCCAATTTCATCCGAAATTGCGCGCACTTCGCGCAAGTGTTGGTTCACTTCATCACATGTTTCATGGATCGTTTCCAAAGGTGCACCAGACAACTCAAGCGCACCACCCGGTTCAAGCGAAACGTTTGCACCGTCTTTTTCAAGCCCGATCAGATGCCCACCTTCACGCACTTCTGCCCAACCATGCCGATCACGAAGACCTTCGAGCACTGCAACAATTGAACGCTCGCCCTCAAAGGGCAAAGGCGCATGAGTATCTGTCAGATAGCCGAATTTCTCATGCTCTGTGCCAATGCGCCATTCGCTCTTAGGGCGGCATCCTTCAGCCAAATACTCGGCCAATTGTTCGTGCCGCTCGATCGGTCCACCGCCGGATTGAGGAATAGACATATGCTGGCACCTTTCGGGTAACTTTGAGTCTTCTCAGACTTGGGCCGATTTTTTGAGGGTGTCAATGGAGCGATGATGCGTCAAGGCCCTGCATATTTGCACAAACTTTCAAGATCAACCCTGTCGCTACGCGGGTATAGATAGCATGCCCGCAATAGTGCAGCGCTAATAAGCGTCATTTTTGATTGAGAAAGTGTATGTCGGAACTATTTCCTCTATTTCGCTGTCATATCGGAGGAATTTATGTTCAATACATTTGTGAAAAGGGTCTCTCAGCTTGGCCTGACCGTCGTAGCTATCAGTGCGACGCCAGCACTAGCTGCGCCAATATCCCCGCAAGAAATACTAGCTTTGTACTCTGACTCTAGTAGCATATCGGGGAGTGGCACTAACCTCAATTATTATGCTCCTGATGGATCCTTCAAAACCACAAACATAAAAACTGGTGAGGCTGGTGAAGCTGGTAAGTGGTATGTTACTAACACTAGCAAGCTTTGTATCGTCACCAAAAACGAACGCTGCTGGAAGATCACACAGACCAAAACTGAAGTTTGCTTTAATGCTAAAGGCAAGCGAAGCTGCCGTGCAAAAGATGCCTACATGAGAGGTGATCAAACCTCTGCTTATGTTAAGAAGTAACCAGAACAAAGAAACTTTTAGTTATTTAGCATTCTCGGTGGGGCCCATCTAAAGTTTGGCCCCTCCCCCCCCTGTAAGGCCGAGTACAGCGGTATGCTGCAGTGTGGTAGGACAGAGTGGATTAAGGGCGGTCTATCCTTCCGTAAACAGGCGCGTAGTGAGACGCATTCAAAACTATCAAAAATGCAAAGCTTATTCTCAGCCGATGTTAACGAAATGTCGCTTCTAAATTGGCATCAAGCAACAGCACTCTGCACGCTTTTTCATTTTAGGACGCCACAATGTCAGCGACAAATTTGAAGTTTCCAACTCTTAATTCTTTGTCACGCTTTGCGCGCCGTTCACTGGCGATTACTTTACTGCCCACTCTGTCTTGGGGCGTTTATCAAATTTTCGGAGAAAATGGCCTGATCGCCATTGCTGTGGCTTTGCCCTTGTTGTGGGCCTTTTCGGGGAGCTTTGGCCAGAAAGATGCGTTGAAGGACGTCGTTCAGAAAGATCAGCACACCGCGCAAGCTGATCAGTTAGAGGAGCGGATCAACGATATGCTTTTTGCAGCGGCACCTGACGCTCGTTTGGCATTGTTTTGCTTGGAACTTGATAATCCGAGCGATGTGACCCGCCGCCTTGGTGAAGCGGGTTTACAGAACATCCAAGACAGGCTGCAAGCGCGCTACGCCAGCAGCTTGCGCAGCCGCGATATTGTCTTTCGCACAGGTCCTTTGCATTGGACGATTGTGACAACACCGAGCGCGAAAATGAACCTTGAAATCGCAATTGCCCAAGCGAACCGGTTGCAAGATATTGCTGATGAACCTTTGTTTGTTGACGATGATCGTTTGTATCTCAGCAGCTCAATCGGCTTCACGATCGCGCAAAAGCCGTTCAAAGGTGCGCATGTTTTGCTGTCTCAAGCGCAAAGTGCATTGACCGAGGCTGTCTTGAATGGACCGGACTCCATCCGCGCGTTCACGCCTTCAAAAGCAAGTAAATTCGCACAAACGCAGACCTTTCATCTGCAAGATTTGAATGGCGATATCGACACCAGTTTAATCGCGTGGTTTCAGCCGCAAATTTCTACAGATACAGGTCAAAT
>Ga0209654_1002927_pt1 | contig 11008 bp, 8 predicted proteins | sample SaaInl1SG_22_DNA_FD_184646 | JGI IMG/M metagenome (GOLD analysis project Ga0209654, IMG submission 184646) | Marine microbial communities from expanding oxygen minimum zones in the Saanich Inlet - ESP_161SG_22_DNA (SPAdes) (version 2) | ecosystem: Environmental > Aquatic > Marine > Intertidal... | reverse complement strand
AGCCTCAAATACCTGCTGAAGTAAGGGCTTCATGTTTTTGGTGGTGATACCATCAGGATGCTCATCGAAAAACTCAAAATTTTGGCAATAGTCGAAAATGACAAACTCTTTTTTATGCTCTCCTGGTGCAAATAAATCAGGGCACAATCTTGTCCCCCTTCCAATCATTTGCCAGTACTTAGAAGAGCTCTTAACCATTTTAAAGAAAACTAGGTTTAAAACTCTAGGTGCATCAACCCCTGTATCCATCATATCTACAGAAACGGCTATCTGAGGGTCTTCGTCTTTACGTGGATTTGTAAACTTTTCCAATAAATCCTGAGCCTTTGATTCATAGTTGTCTATAACTCTTAGAAATTTCCCTGAATACTCTGGATAGTTCTTGTTAAACCGTTCTTCTATAAATACTGCATGTTGATGATTTTTAGCAAAGATTATTGTCTTCCCTAGTTTATCTCCTCCACTAACTTTAATACCATCATTCATCAAATGCTCCAATACCTTATCCACTGTATCGGTATTAAAAAGCCATTTATTTAGAGCACCACTACCAATTGTATCTGGCGCTTCTTCGCTTGTAGGGTCTCCGAACTTCTCTTCATATTCTTCCTTTTCTCTATCAGATAGTTCAGAGTATTTGATCCCTTCTCTTTGGAATTTTAAAGGAACACTAATAGACTTTGGAGGCACAAGGAATCCTTCATTAACAGCTTTATTTAGCTCGTAAGCAAAAGTTGGATTGTTTTTTTCAATTCCAAATAGACTATATGTATCTCTGTCTATATCTGTTTTGGGTGTTGCTGTAAGACCAATCAGCATGGCATCGAAGTAATCGAATATTGCCTTGTACTTCTGGTATATAGAACGGTGTGCTTCATCAATTATAATAAGATCAAAATGCCCAACACCATAAAACCGTTTATTGTCAGTTCTTTCCTTGTCAATTTTATTGATTATGGTTGGGTAGGTTGAGAATACTAGACGAGCTGTGTCATCTCTCTTTTCTTTTGTTAAATCGATTGATGATAGATGCTCCAAGTGCTCTTTAAAGGCATTTTTAGCCTGTGTAACAAGTGCATTCCTATCAGCTAAGAATAATACTCTTTTAGCCCAATTACACTTTGTCAGCATGTCTACAATAGCTGCAGCAGTTCTTGTTTTTCCACTACCTGTTGCCATTACAAGAAGACTTTCTCTCTTGGTTCCAACATATTTGCCATTATGGGTTTTACCAAGATTTTCAGCTACCCTTTTTATTGCTTCTAACTGATAGACTCTACCTGAACCACCTGCTATATTAAGATTTACCTTAAAATTTCTGAGGTCTTTTCTTGTACTTCTTCTTTTGATAAGAAGCTCTAGTTCATCTTTGGTGTAGAAACCTGACACTTCTCTTTCAGAGTAAAATGTGTCATCCCACATGTAGGTTTCAAAACCATTGGTGTAGAATATCACAGGTCTTTGTCCCTTCATTTGCTCTAAACAATCAGCATAGAGAACAGCCTGTTGCTTTCCTTTTTTCGCACTGACCATTGTCCTCTTAGCTTCAATAACAGCTAAAGGATTCCCATCATCTCCCCAAAGCACATAGTCAACATATCCGATACCAGAGGGGTTTGTACTAATAGGCATTCCTTTTACTTCATACTCTAATTCTTTTCCTTCTGTCAGCTTATTCCATCCTGCCTCTTTTAAAAGCACATCGATATAGAGCTTTCTAGTAACCGATTCAGGGATCAGTTGAGGTATATATTTTGTTTGTGGTTGCCTTGACTTTGCTCTTTCGGCTAAAGCTTTATTTCTTTTCTGAAGCTCTTCTTTCTGCTCTTCAAGTTTTTGTCTATCAACCTCATCGTTTTTAAGCTGCTCTTGAAGTTTTTTAAGCTGATGTTCCAGCTCACTCTGGGATTCATTTATTCTATCTCCAGCAGTTAAGAGAGCTTCATTAAACTCTGGGATCTGTATCTCTTCAGTGCTATAGGACAGCGCTATATGACTGCAGAACTGAAATAATATCTTGATACATGCATCTGCTTTTTCACTATCAGTTTGCTCCCCATGTGCAGCTTCATTTCCTAGTCTTTGTAAAAGGTGAAGCTCTCTTCTTAATGGCTTCTCAGTAACCGTTTTTAAGCTCTTGGCGAGTAGGAGATTACCTACAGTTTTCTTTTCATCGTAATCTTCAAAGAGTCTCTCGTCATTGGCATACATCCATCTAATTCCTTTCTCTAAGGCAACCCTTGAGTTAACTATACTAGATCGTGCCCTAACATTAACCATGTCCTCTGCCTCCTTTGCTATTTCAAAGATGTCAGACCATTCTTTATGTAGGAACTGGAAGTTGGACATTTTAAATATTAGTTTTTAAAGCGTTGTAAGATATACTCGGTCATTTGACTTGGAGTTAATTTAGCAGAGGATCCACCTGCTCTTATGTAAAACTCTTCTATACCATTACTTGTTAGATAAACAGGAACTTTACTTGGTTTACAATCAACCAGTAAAACTCTTTCATTTTGATAATCTTCAAAGTGGGCTTTAATATGAAGCATGCATGGAACACCCAGTTGAGATTTAATTAAATTTCCCAAGTGTAAATCCATTTTATCTTCATTATCAAATTTATCATTATTTAATCCTAAAGCAGAACCATTATCTGCTACTCCGATTACTAAAGTGCCCCCTTCTTTTGAATTTAAAAATCCACTAATTGTTTTTAAAGCAGCATGTTCCATGCGCTTATCTTTTTCTCCTGTATGTAAATTTACTCTGAGGGTAGACTTGAACTCAGTAAATACTCCTTCACCTTGAAAAATCATCTGTTCCAAAGTTTCTGGCTTTTCATCAACTATTTCTCCTTTTTCGAGTTGCTTAAAGCCATCTCGTATTATTTTTGCCATTAAGACTCTTCTTTCTTCTAAAAAATCATGATACGATAAATCTTCCCAATCTTTTGGTAAGGCATGCCAATAATACATTTTATCTAATTTTTCTTGAGATATATCTTTTACGAACTCCTGTAGATACTCAGATGGTGGAGCATCAGAAATTTTAATATTATCTCTCCACTCTATAAATGCATAGTTTGCAATTTGATTCGTGTTTCTTGTTCCAGTTAAACCAAAACTTTTTAGATAATTTTTTGGAAATAGATGATGTTTTTCAACCTTACTCTTTCTAGCTTTTGTTGTAGGATCTAATGCATCCCAAATTCTTATATCAGAAAACAGAGCCTTTGCATCTAGTAAATGTAAAGAAGCTATATAACAATTATTGAAAGGCGAAGTTGATGATGATGTTTCCATTCTTGCAGGTAAGGTTGTCTCCCAAAAATCCGTTGTTAAATCTGATGCAATTGTACTTTTTATCCAGTTTAAAAACTCTGAAGCTTTGGTAAATCCTCGAAAATCTGCTAAGTCCCTTTCCATTGAAGATTCAGGAGAACTACTTACATATCTAGATGTTAGAATGGACATAAAAAACCATTGTGATATGGCACTTTGTAGTTCTTTGTGTGGCACTTTGAAATCTTCCTTGCCAATTATATAAAGAATGTATGAGTAAATTAAAGTCCCTTTAGAATTAATCATTGCAGAACTTCTAAAACCTCCTTTTTGTATAATACTCAGAAAATCATGCCAATTTTGAAGGTCTAAAGTTTTATTTTGTGCTTGCTGGAGAATTTCGAATTGTTTTTCTCGCTGGGCTCCACTTAACTTTCCTGTTTCTAAATCTTTACCCCTTAGCAACGCATAGGCATATTGCAATCTTGCTCTTCTAAAGCCGATCCCTACGGATACTCTTAGTAATTGCGCTGGATCTGGTTCTATAAAATAATTGAAAGGACCAGGTTTTCCTTTTTCTGGTATACGTGCTGCTTTACAAAACGCCTCCATTTCTTTTCTTCCATCTTCCCAGAATACGGACATTAATGTGAGTATAAAGTCAGCTTGATTTAGTGTTTTCCCTTTTGAGTTTATTCTTACAAAAACTTCTGCAACCTGCTCTTCATCAATTCCAGCAGAGAGTTGGAGTACAGTAAAAGGAAAAGAACCGATACCAAATAACTTTTCAAATGCCATTTCACAGGTTCTCTGCTCTTTCTCAGTAAGTGTTTTTCCATCTGCCTCTCTAATTTCTTTTAACTTATTTAAATAATTTCCAACAATAGCATATTGACTAGCACCGCTTTCGAAACAGACGCTTATGTTGTGAATCCATTCAGGACTTCTCCTAATTCCAGCATCGGCTACCTCAAACTTTCCTTCGAGTGGTTTAAAGGCAATCTCAATTTTTTCTGATTCATAATTTTCTCGAATTACAGATATCCCTTTCAATACTGCAAATAGTGATGTAAGGCGCTGTTGACCATCTACTATTAGAAGGTTTGGGACTTTTTGATGGTTGTGTGAGCCAATTTGTTTTACTCCTTTTTCTGCATCGGTTTCCCAAAACAATAAGTATCCAACTGGGTACCCTTGGTACATAGAGTCGAAGAGGTCTCTCACTTTAGAGTTTTTCCAAACAAAAGGTCTTTGAATATCTGGTAATCCGATATCTCCCATTTCTACATCATCCATTAATTTAGATAATGAGTAGCTTACTTCTTTAAATAACGGTTTACTCATAACGTGTATTTATGCTGTTAATTCTCCTTTAAATGCCCTTTGTAAAAGGCTGTTAAATAAATCCTCTGCTTGGGCTAAACTAGCCTGTGCTTGTGCTTTTTGTTTATTTAACGAAGCTAAGCTTGACAAATATTTATTCATTGTTACTTCATTTGGCAATATAACTTTGATACCAGTGACATCCGTTTTTTTTAGATGAAATTGTCCAACACCTCCGCCCAAAGAACCTCTTAAGTTATCCAAGTGGAGTTGTAAAAGATTGTATAAGAATAGCTTACTCATTTCATTTCTGGGCTTAATATTATATATGTGTTGGTTAATCATAGCAGTTTCACCTTTGTATATGTATGCGTCTATGGAAGCCTGAACTCCTGCCCATGAAAACAAAAGATCTCCATCTTCAACTTTATGCTTCTCTATCATTTCACCCTCGTATAACCAATAAGGAAAAGATTGCTTGTGGAGATTAGAAATTCTAACTAATTTATATCCATGACTTCCTAATTCAGCTTTTTTCCATGCTCTACCAGAATAAAACTCACACAACTCCCCTAAGGATTTGACAGGTAGCTTCTTGGGGTTACTCACAGGATCCCCAAACATATCCAGAAACAAACTCTGGGTGAGCTCATCATACTTTTCGATAAGGGCTTTTGTTTTTTGCCTGTAGGCATCTGCTGCATCTAAAATATCAGCTATCTTTTTTTGCTGGTCTAGAGGGGGAAGGGGGATTTTGAGATTCCTAAGTATTTTAAGCGAAACAAATTTCTGTGTTCCCCCTTTTATTGCCTTTTGAATTTGTCTTTCAATTACAAAAGAATTTATTAAATGCAGGAAGTATTTATTATACAACCTATGATCAATAAACTTGAAGAGTGCAACATTTTTAATAGCATAATCAGGTTCTTCATTTACTAACGCATAATTGCCAATTGATCCGATCATTGAATAAAGTATATCACCTTTATTTACCCTAGATCTTTTATTTATTTCTATATAATCTTCTTCTGAAATTAGATTCACATCACTGAAGTCAATTATTCCTTGTTTTAGATTTTTAGATGTAATTAAAGGATACCCAGTTTTTATATATTTGGGACTGTCATGTGTACCATCTCTTATGTCTAACACTTCATTTGATATCACTTCTTGCCAACTCATCTCAACATCTCCTTTAAATCAGTCAAAGCTTGGTTTCTTTCCATGTCGAGTTTTTCAATATCTTTAATTATTTCAGAGGGAGCAGCGTACTCAATTTCCTCATATACAATTTCCTTATAGCGGTTGATAGATAGATCCCAATCGTTTTCTTTAATCTCGTCAAATGGAACTAAGAAACTCTTTTCTGTTCTAGCTCTATCTGTTTCAGCTTTTATATTGTTATATCTACTTAACAGATCAGGGATGTCATTATCTTTAATTTCATTGCGTTTATCATCTAGACTATAACCATCTGCCTCCATATCATAGAACCAAACATTATCTGTTCCTCCAGTTCCTGTCTTAGTAAAAAAGAGTACCGCTGTACTGACTCCAGCATAGGGTTTAAAGACTCCTGAAGGCATAGAAATAACAGCATCAAGTTTATGCTTTTCAATAAGTTCTTGACGTATTTGTTTATGTGCATTAGAACTTCCAAACAAGACCCCATCAGGGACGATTACAGCCGCTCTACCACCTGTTTTAAGCATTCTTAACATAAGCCCCAGAAAGAGTAGTTCTGTCTTCTTAGACTTCACTGTTTTAAGGATAGAGTTTTCGACAGAGTCATAGTCTAAACTTCCTTTAAATGGAGGATTTGCAAGTATCAATGAGTACTTACTTCTTATCTCTCCAGCGCTTTCACTTAGTGCATCATTTTTGATCAGGTTAGGACTTTCAATCCCATGAAGCTGGAGGTTCATAGCTCCAATACGAATCATTGTATCGTCTATCTCAACCCCATTAAACATCTCATTATTAAAATGCTTTTGAAACTCTTTATCTAAGAACAGATCATTGTGATTTTCTCTAAAATATTCACCAGCTGCAACAAGAAAGCCAGCAGTACCAGAAGAGGGGTCACAAATAACATCGTCTCTTTTTGGCTTGGTCATATCCACCATCATCTTAATGATGTGTCTAGGGGTTCTAAACTGTCCATTTGTTCCTGCAGAGGCAATCTTAGATAGCATGTACTCATAAAGATCCCCTTTGGTGTCCCTATCGTTCATGTTGATCTTGTCAATAAGCTGTACAACCTGATCTAATAGTCTAGGGGTGGCGATAATAAATGTTGCCTTACTCATAAACTCAGCAAATACTCCTGCAGAATCACCAACCTGTTTCATATGATCAAAGACAGTCATTCCTTCAACTACAGGTTTTGTGAAGACCTCGAACATTGATTCAGGATCCTTGTTTTTAAACGAGCTCCATCTAAGTTCTTTTTGCTCTGGAGTATAGATAATATTCTGAAGAGGATTTCCAGTGGTGTTAGCTCTATTCTCTTCAAGGAGCTGACGTTCATCAAGTCTTCTAACAAAAAGTAAGTACGTAAACTGCTCTATCACAGACAAAGGGTTTGAGATCCCACCTGTCCAAAAGGCTTCCCATATTTTATCAACTTGTGATTTTAGTTCTCCAGTAATCATTTATCTTAGATTTGCTATAACAAAATAGAGACATCCTTTTTAAATGGCAAGCTTAAAGACACATAATTGTAATAAATGTGATTATTCTTTTGTAGGGTCTGGGAAACCAGATGCACTTATGATGGGACCAACTATCCCTGTGGTATGCCTAAAGTGTAATGAGATCTATGATAGGATTATTCACTCACCAATTGGAGAGAAACTAAATGGGAAGTGTTACGAGTGTGGAAGCAAGAAGTATATTGAATGGGATTATAAGGCAAAGAAATGCCCTCAATGTGAAGATGGGGTTATAGATGAGAGTGATGAAGGGGTATTAATTATGGCTGATTAGTTCACAATGAGTTTTTGTATCTAGGCATTGTTCTTCCTGTACTTTCATTGATATTAAATTTTCTAATGTACCAGGAGTAGAAATGACTACAATACTCTTTATTGGTTTTCTTAACATCATTTCTGAGAACCAAGTGCTTATTGAAAGTCCTGTAAAGTTCAATAAATCTTTTTCCTGAAAGGTGAAACTTTTCCATAGTCATTTTTACATATCTTTCATTTTTCAGCATAATTTTAAAATTTTCTTCAACGTCAACTTTATAATTAATTTCTTTTTTAAATTCTTCTTTTATATTCTTTATACTATTCTTTTCTTCAGTGTTTTCAGCAATCTTTTCATCGTTTTCAGCTAACTGTTTATAGAAATCGATAAATGTTTGTATGGATCCGCCAAAGTATTCTTCGACTTTGTCAAACTGGTATATTTTAGGGAGCATTTCAAGGATATTGTCCCATAAAATTTTAATGTGCTTGACTTTGGGCATTCCCTTAATTTGATAGTCAATTATCCCCAGATCCTTAAATTTTCTCAAAATCTTATTAATAGAATGCTCTTTTATACCTGTTTTTCCAGCCAGAGTCTGAGTGCTATGATAGAACTCTTCTTTTTTTGCAAATGAAATACCACCTAATACCACAAGAGTCTCGTATAAAACAATCTCCTGGCAGTTGAAAAAATCTAAATTAAAGTACTGAAACTTCATAATGTTGATAGCTAAGCCATGCTGGTCTTTATTTGCTTCTTTCATTTTTCAAAAAGATTTTGGGATTCGAAAATCTGACTATTTATCTCTGAAATGGTATGTACCTTCCCTAGAGAAATCCAATTATCGATTTCGTCCTTTTTGAAAAGAATTTTCCTTCCGCTTGGTTTGTAATGTGGGATTCGTCTTGTTGATGTGAGCTTGTAGATTTGTTTTTGACTAAAACCTGTATAGTCCATTAAATCCTCTACGGTGAGGATGTTTTTGTGATTTATCATATTTAATTTTATTTAAATTAATTATGGCACAAATTTTATAAAAGGGGTGTAGGTAGGAAAGTAACAAAGTGGTAACCCACCTGTGGAATGAAGGTTACTATTTTGGCTTACAGCCTAATCCTTCTATAATTTCCCTCATTTGATGGTAGTAAGGTGGGAATCCTAAATGATTGTTTTTGAATGATGAAACTTGCTTTTTAGCATATTTTGGGTCTATACCAAAGAACTCTTTCCACTTAAAATATTCTTTTTGAGCTTGTAATCCATACTCTTCACATAGATAAATAAACACTGATGTGTAGGTGTGATTCTTAAACTTTATTGGAGTGATTACAGAGTTAATCTCAGAGCCATTTAGATAGCTTTTAAAGACACTTAAACTTGTTGCATTATCAATTGCACCAATTCTCTTAAAACCCTCACAAAGCTCAGCAAATTGCATTGTTTCAAGATTTAAGGAAATTGATCTTTTTGTTGTTTTCTCAGGTAAATTTTTCTTAAGCGTTACCTGTTTTTTTGATGCATGATTGTGAAGAGGATGTGCAACCAATTTTTCATACTTGCATAGCCTCCAAATTATATCCCAAGAATGATACTCAACTAACAAAGGAATTTTTAATGCTTTATAACTTTTAAGGTCGGTTCTCTCTTCCCACCATTTAACTTCCTCTCTTATTAATGTATTGCAAGTATCTATACAATGGTTTGAATCCTCTTTCTCAAAGCCTACTTTATTTATATCACTCCACAGCTTTCTAAAGTATTCCTCTGTTTTCATTTGAGTATTTCCTAATACACCATCTTCGAAAGCCTGAAATACTTTATTTGATTCTTCTACACTTAGTTTTTTAACAGGTTTAAGTTTAAGCAATTCACCATCTCCATATTCTTCAAGATTTAGTTTGTCTGCATAATACTTTGCCCAATAAGAAGCAATCTCTCCCTCAAGATGGGAATAGTCACAACCACCGCCACCACAAATAGGGGAGTTCCAATCTGTATTTGACAATTCTATTTTCTCTCCCATCATACCATTAGTTTCTCTTTAAGTTCAGGGGAGCAAAGGTCATAGTAATGCATAGATGACCTAATATCAGTATGGTTTAAAAGTCTTGCTAACTGAAATACACCTACCTGTTTGTGAATTATATGGTACATAGCAAAGCTGTGTTTAGCACAGTGGAAGGTAATCTTTTTATGTATTCCTGCTCTTAAAACCCACCTGTGCATTCTTTCATTAAACTTAGAACTTGCATTATCAGGTAGTGCAGGAAACACCTTATCACTATCACCCTGTCTTTCTCCAAGATACTTTTTGGCATAGATGTCAAAATAATTACTTATTCGTCTTTCTTTGCCATTAGGCTTTTTGTCCATCAGGATGTTATAGTAAATCTTTTGACCATCCTCTATTATATCTCCCCAAGTTAGTTTATGAAGGTCTCCTATCCTTAGAGCTGTTAAGCAGGCAAACAAAAAAGCATTCTTCATTGTAATGTTCCTCTCCTCTGTATTTTCAAGTTTTCTATACTCTTCTAATGTAAGGTAAACCACTTCAGACTTAGCTTCAGGAAGTAATCTAAGATCAAACTTCAGGTCCTCTATATATCCCTCTAATAAAGCTTCTTTTAGCACAAGCCTTAAGCTTTTGAAGTATTTATTTGCTGATTTTATGCTAAGTTTATCTCCATTTATCTTTAATGCTTTGGTTGTTAAGTAGTCATAAAAGGCTTTGGCTTGTTCTCTTTTGTTAAGCTGTTTGAATGTTATGGATTTAGGGAAGTGCTTATTGAAATGAGATTTCATTGTGTTATAACCCTGTCTTGTACTTTTATCTTTCTTCCTTTTTATTTCTTTATTTATAAAAGCTAAAACAGGGGAGTTGCTCTTCTCAGAGTCCTCTAAATTATATTGTTCGCTAATAATGCTGTTTTCCCATTTATTAGCAATAATTCTTGCTTTATCTAAACAATCTTTATTGTGCTGTTTGTCAAGTGGTTTTCTCGCATCCTTAATTAGTTTAAAGTCTAAAAATCTTCTCTTCCTATTCTGTTTCTTTTTGCCATCAACATCAACATAATAGCCCATATGACAATCAAGAATAATTGATATAGTTCCATTTTTATTCTCTATTTCTCTAATTTTTACTCTTCTTGCTCTCAAATGACATAAACTTTAAAAATGACACAAATATGACGACTAACTGACATGTGACTGACACGAATATAGGAACTAAGTATTACTTATTCAAATTTAATAGCATCTTAATATCAGTAAAAATAGGGTATATGGAGGTAAATAGAGTTTAATAGTTATAGTTCCATATACTCTACGATGATTTGGCCTAAGTTCCAGCTTGGAATAAAAAATGTAAAGGGAGAAGGTTCCAAAACCTCTTTGAAAATTCGATCCTGAAGAACCGTTGAATTTCC
>Ga0209654_1002922_pt1 | contig 11025 bp, 10 predicted proteins | sample SaaInl1SG_22_DNA_FD_184646 | JGI IMG/M metagenome (GOLD analysis project Ga0209654, IMG submission 184646) | Marine microbial communities from expanding oxygen minimum zones in the Saanich Inlet - ESP_161SG_22_DNA (SPAdes) (version 2) | ecosystem: Environmental > Aquatic > Marine > Intertidal... | reverse complement strand
AAGGCACCAAAGGAGAACTCCTTACAATTCATGCACCTACTCTCAAATTAGAATCCATTTTAAAATCAAGTATCTTTATTATACCCATGGGCGAGGATCGTTATCTTGTAGGCTCCACTTACGAATGGACTGATAAAACCAATACGCCCACTCCAGAAGCTAAATCCGAACTCTTAGAAAAATTGGAACGTCTCATTTGTTGCGAATTTGAAGTGATTGATCAACGCGCAGGCATCCGTCCAACTGTGGTCGATCGCCGTCCGTTAGTAGGACAGCATCCAAATCATCAGAGCATGTATGTCTTAAATGGTTTGGGAACTCGTGGGGTTTTGGTCGCACCGGCGATGGCCGAAGCCCTTTATAATTCTATTGAAAAAGGCATTTCTCTTCCAAAAGAAATCGATATCAATCGCTTTGAATAGTTATTTTTTCTTTGCCAACTCCGCATCGTAACTCATAAAAAGATTGATCCATATATTTCGGGAAAGTCGCATGATAATAGGCATAAATCCAATAAGCGTACAAACAATGGCTATAAATGAGAAGACTAAAGAACGCTCAAAAACAATAAATGTTAGAATGAAAGCTGCTACCGCAAATCCAATTCCAACTCCGTAACTCACATACATGGAGCCATAAAAAAAGGACGGTTCTATTTTGTATTTAGTTTGACAGTGTGCACAACGTTCGTGCATCTCTAAGGTTTGTGAAAGCTTATAGGCATTGCGGTTTTTGTACATTAATTCGTGATGACATTTCGGACATTTCCCTGTTAAAATACTATACAGTTTATTTCCTTTTTTTAATATCATAATTTCCTATTTTTGCAGCTTGTTACTATTGAGCTAAATTATCTATAATTATTTCTTTTTACAATTTTTAAATGTTAAACATCCATAAGTTATCCATATCCTTTCAAGGCGATTATTTGTTTGAAAATATTTCCTTTCGTTTGCGTGGTGGCGACCGTGTGGGCTTGATTGGAAAAAATGGTGCTGGAAAATCAACACTTCTAAAACTACTTTCTGGAGAATTAGAATATACGGAAGGTCAAGTGGCTCAAGAAAAAAAAGACCTTAAAATTGGATTTTTAAAACAAGACATCGATTTTGTTTTAGGGCGTACCATCCTAGAAGAAGCCTACCAAGCCTTTGTTGAAATTAAAGCCTTAGAGCTTCAGCTTGAAGAGATCAACACACAACTTGCGGAGCGTACGGATTATGAAAGCCAAGGCTACCACGATTTGATGGTTGGACTGAACGAAGTTCAAGAACAATATGAAATTTTAGGGGGATATAATTATCAAGGTGAAACCGAGAAAATATTAACAGGGTTAGGATTTAAACGCGAGGATTTTAATAAGCTAACAGATACGTTTTCGGGGGGATGGCGTATGCGAATAGAGTTAGCAAAACTCTTGCTTCAAACCAACGATATTCTGTTATTGGATGAGCCAACAAACCACCTAGATATTGAATCGATAATCTGGTTAGAACAGTTTTTAAATAATTATTCCGGAGCCGTTGTGATTGTGTCTCACGATAAAATGTTTTTGGATAATGTAACCAATCGAACCATTGAAATTGTATTGGGTAAAATATATGATTATCCAAAAGCCTATACGAAATATCTTGTCCTTAGGGAAGAACAAAAATCACTGCAGTTAGCCTCTCAAAAAAATCAACAAAAACAAATTGAACAAACTGAGAAACTCATCGAGAAATTTAGAGCCAAGGCTTCCAAAGCTACCATGGCGCAATCGTTGATTAAAAAGCTTGATAAGATTGAACGTATTGAAGTGGATGAAGATGATAATAGTGTAATGACACTCAAATTTCCTATGTCAATAATACCAGGGAAAGTTGTGGTAGAAGCCACTCAGATTTCTAAAGCCTATGGCGATTTGAAAGTCCTTCAGGATATTGATCTAATGGTCGATCGTGGGAGTAAAATTGCTTTTGTAGGTCAAAATGGACAAGGAAAATCAACGCTTGCCAAAATTATAGTAGGCGATTTAGAAGCAAAAGGCGAGGTGAAGTTAGGGCACAATGTTCAGATCGGGTATTTTGCTCAAAATCAAGCGGAATATTTAGATGGAAACAAAACCGTTTTAGATACCATGATCGATGCGGCGAATGAAACCAACCGTTCCAAAGTTCGTGATATTTTAGGGTCCTTTTTGTTTAGAGGCGATGCGGCCGAGAAATATGTCAGAGTTCTTTCTGGAGGCGAACGGAACCGTTTGGCACTGGCAAAATTATTACTTCAACCGTTGAATGTGCTTGTTATGGATGAGCCTACCAATCACTTGGATATTAAATCTAAAAACGTCCTAAAAACCGCACTTCAGCAATTTGAAGGCACTCTAGTTTTAGTGTCTCACGACAGAGATTTTTTACAAGGATTGACCTCGACTGTCTATGAATTTAAAGACCATAAACTCAAACAATACTTGGGAGATATTGATTTTTATTTAGAACAGCGGCAGGTGGAGAATCTTCGAGAAATCGAAAAACGAACTCAAATTAAAACCCCACAAAAAGCGACCAACTCAAAGCAGTCATATGAGGAGCAAAAGCAACTCAAATCGCTTCATAACCGACTGAGCAAGGCAGAAGCTTCTATTGCCACTTTAGAGAAGGACATCAAAGCCATTGATTTAGAAATGGAACTTAATTACGATCAAACGGTGGCGAAACCTGGTTTTTTTGAGAGCTATCAAGCCAAAAAAGATCAGCTCGATCAACTTATGTCCGATTGGGAGGAAATCACAGAATCTATTGAAACGCTAATGTAATGGAAGAGCACTTCTATCAATGCCCACATTGTTGGGAAGAAGTATCAATTTTGATTGATTTTTCTCAGGCGTTTCAAAACTATATTGAAGATTGTGAAGTGTGTTGTAATCCTATACAGTTCAACATTAGTATTTTAGAGCACTCCTTATCTTCTTTCGAAGCAAATAGCATTGAACAGTAAGATATATTTCCAATTTTTCTTTTAAAATTACAAAAAGGTTGTATATTTGTCGTCCTATATCGCGGGATAGAGCAGTAGGTAGCTCGTCGGGCTCATAACCCGAAGGTCACTGGTTCGAGTCCAGTTCCCGCTACTACCAACCCTTTCAGAAATGAGAGGGTTTTTTATGGTTAAAACTCTCCCTTTAGAGACTTACTTTAGCCCCTCAACTACCATAGTTAATAATAACTCAAAAGTAACAATTTTGGCAGAATAAGCCCATTTACTGGCAGTAAAACTGGCAGTAATTATAGTCTGCCAGTAGAAAAACGCCAAAAAATCACCCCAAAACTATTATAGACCTCAACCCCCTTGTCTAAATAATATCACTTTTCTTTTGGGGCATGTCTTCGTGAGATGATGTATAGCCTACACCCTCAACATATCTAACTACCCCAAATATGCTTTTATTGACTCGTTGTGCTTCAGATGACAGTTAAACGCTTGTTAACCAAGTATTTAACACACTCACCAACCCCCTGTTTTGTTTAGGCTTATAAAACTACGTGCAGGGGCTATCCTTTGTCTCTTCGCATAAGCTATTTTTCACTCTCATAGTTAAGTACATCTACTAAATCCCAGCCATCGTCATACTCCTTATTTTCAAGTAATTTAGATACTTCTATCTCAAAGCCTTTATCGTTTAATATGTCAGCTGTCTTCTGCCATTGAACATACCCTTCTTTATCAGGGAAAGCTATTATAGCAGTTCCTTTCAAAGGAGCTAAATATTCGTGTTTAAAACCTTGAAGTGAGCCTGTGGACATCCAAGTATAATTTGGGAATTCTATACTCATTATAAGCGCTGTCTTCTCACTTTCAACAATTGCTACCTGTTTTACATTGTCATTTAATAAATGAAGACCAAATAAACATTGTTTCAAATTGTATTTAGGTATTTTTAATGCCGAATGCACCCAATTTATAAGAGGTTTTCCATCTTTATTTTTTCGTCTTTTCCCTGTTGAGGTATCATAAGCCATTATCTTACCTGAGCGAATATTTCCTGTATTATCCATTTGCCAAAACACAGTAGAATTATTAAACTGATTTGATGTTCCTACTTGATACTTGTCAATTGTGACATTAACCTCATCCTCATTATAATGATTATAGAGATAGGTTGTGAGAGGATTTATTTCATATTTTGTTAAGGTTTTCTGTAGGATTTCCTTTTCTATATACGATGGTATTACAGGCTCAGGAGCTATATATTCATAGTTCAGTATTGAGTTGTTATTAGGGTACATACTGTATCCACAACTTATTTCTCTATCACATCGTCCATATTGACTCTCAGTGTAGTGACCTGTTTCTGTTTCAATGTATTTAACAAAGCGCTTTTTACTACACTGAGGACAGTTGAATTTCTTACTTGATTTATCTAAATGATATTTATATTGTGTCATAAGTTTAAGTGTTCATCGGTTTATCGGTTTAAGTGCCTATGTATAGGCACTAAACCTATGAATAACTAAACGGATAGTTTTCCTAATTTATAGGGTTGTCTATTCCCATCTTGGATTAACCATCCATCATTCTTTGAGGTTGTTATTAACTCCTTTATTTTAGTTATACCCTTTCCTTTCGAGCCTTGGTACTTGTTGTCAAGAACTACTTTAATTTGATTTACTAACTCGCTGTGTTGAAATCCTTCCCCATTTTCAAACACCTTTTCTAATACTTGAAATTTATCTATTGGATTAAGCATTAATACATCAAAGGCTTTTTTTGAGTTCGACGGAATCACATAGTCTTCAATTATCTTTGGAAGACCCTCATCTGTAATTGTAAAAGCAAATGGCTTAAATGCTTTGTTCCTACAGAAGCCAGCACTTACACTAGAGACACTCTCATCATATTTATCAACTTGAAGTGCAATAACTGTTTCAGCTTTGTTCATCAGCTCTGTCCCTATATGACCTCTTGCCTTATCGCTACCTGGGTTTTCGTGAAGAACAACCACAATGTGTATGTTGTACTCCTCCGTCCATTTAAGGAGTTTTGAAGCTATATTTGAAGCTTCCGCTTCATCATTTATTGATGTGATTAAATCTCGTATACCATCAATTACCACAAAGCCTAAGCTGGGAGTATTTTCAATAGCATACTCTATCAACTTTAGTCTCTCTGAAGGGCTTGACTTTCTTAATCCGTATGTGTTAAGGTTTGATGGAATACCAACACCTATCTGAGTGCATATACGCTTTACAGCCTTCTGAACGTGGTATTTCGACTGTTCAGTATCAAAGTATAGAACTTTATTAAAGTTGTCTTTAAGAAGGCTTCTGAGTTTGTTTTGAAGTAGTCCTTTACCGACTGCTGCAGCAATAGCCATATTGATAAAGAATGACTTTTTACTCTTGGCTTTCCCTTTTACTAAACTAAAGTTTCCGTGTGTACCAAGAATATTAAACTCCCCAGAGTCATCGTCCTTAATTTCCCACGCAATTTCTGGAGGTGGAATAATTTCTAAGATGTCTATCCTGCAAGACTCTAACTTTTTAGATAATTCGTTTGTTGATTTGTTTAATTCTAACTCAATTAGATTTTTAAAACTTTCCTTACTCATATTTTATTGCTCTTAATTAAATTCTAAGCAACAAAGATTTTAAAAATTATGAGTGATAACTGGCTATGGAAGTATATCTATAAGGATATGATATCATATCTTTTTTTGATTTCTTTGTATAGTTTGAGATGATTTTTGGTGCTGTAGTCAGATTTAAATTTAGTAGCTGTTCCAAAATTTGTATCAAACTCTTCAGTCATAAAGTTGAAAATATTAATTAGGCTTTTGTCGTTATTCATTAGACCATCTTTTCTGAGTCGGTCCACTAAAAAACTCATTTCAGCTAAAACTATACTTTCTTGTTTATAATGTGAGGTGAAAACTTTATAAATCTCATAGCCGAATGAATTGAAGTATTCAGGGTAAGGATTATTATATTTAACTTCTTTGGTATTTTCTTTTTCTATAGATAAACTATTTAAAAACTCTATTTTCTTTTTAGAAATTCGAATAAACTCTTCAAAAAAATCATGATGAACAAATTGTATTAACTCCAATGACTCATAACCATCTAATTTAATAGTGTATGTAAATGATTCATTTATTATTTCTTTTTGTGAGTTAATGTATTTCTCTACGAAATCATTCTCATCTGCATCAATATTATCTTCAGTAAATTCTTTAACAAGTGCTTCGTAAATATCTTTAAATCTATCTAAATCATAAAACTCTTCTTTTGACTTAAGATGAAAATATAGTTGGTTGTTAATGATAGTCTTGAATTGGTCAAATAAAACTCCATCTTTTTTAATCTCTTTAATCTCTCTAAACAATAAACTTACACGCAATAGCTCTTCGTATGGCTCTGTTTTTATAAGATTTGGTAAAAGTTTATTTAAGGTTCTTTTTTGTAGGTAGGTTAAATTCTTCATTTTAATTTTACTTTTTTAGATTTCATAAAACTAATGATAATAAAATACTGTCACAATTGTCATGTAAATATTTGATGTAGAATGAATATAGTTGAGTTGTAGTTGATTTTAAATAAAAAATATAAGTACTATATTTGACGATAAAAAATTAGTTTTATGGACAAGAAAATATTAAGTCAAGTAGTTAGAGAAATTAAAAGGTCACTTGATAATTGGGACATAAAAAGAGCTATTTCTAATACTAAGGATGAGACTCAAACAAGAATCAATTTGATAAACCCATTATTTGATATTCTTGGTTATGATGGTTATGATATTGTTCACGAATATTTAGCAGACATTGAGGGTAGTAGAGGGCGTAAGGTCGATATGGCTGTGACATTAGGCAAGAAAAGTCCAATTATATTAATAGAGTGTAAAAGCGCTACAAATGCCTTAACGCTTCATAATTTAAGACAGTTAAATGATTACTGTACATATACCCAATCTGTCAAAATTGGAATATTAACTAATGGTCTTGTTTTTGATTTCTATACAAAAGACAGTTCAAAAAGTGTTGGCTTACAAGTTAAACCGTTCTTTTCTTTTAATTTAGAGGACTATACTGGAACAGACCTTGAAATGTTAGCTTTATTTCATAGAAGATTAATAGACACTAAAATCATAGAAGAAAAGGCTAATGAAATTTATTTCCTTGATAATTTTGATGATGCATTATATACAACATTAAAAATGCCAAAAGCTGGAGCAAAACCTTCTGAGGGTAATAAAAAGTTAATTGAAATTATTTATCGAAATATGGGTGGTAAGAGATTTACTGATAATGTTTTAAATGATTTGCTTCCTCTGGTAAATTCAATTTCTTTAAGAGGTGTGTTAGATAGAATTATTAGAGAAGAAAATGTTAATTCTAATTCTGGGATAATAACAACTACTGATGAAATAAAAGCTTACGACATCATAAAGACTATACTAAGTTTAAATAGAAATGTTAAGATAGATTTAGATAGAATTACTTACAGAGATTACAAAGATTCATTTAAAATATTAATTGATGATAATCAAAGAAAAAGTATTTGTTCTATATAAATTACCAAAACAAAAAAATTCTTAAGTGTAGGAAATAATCGACACGAATTAATTTCAGTAAGCGTTGGAGAGTTAACTAAGCACAAGAAAGAAATCGTTGAAGCTGCATTAAAGGCAGAATAATCTTGTAATTTAGATGATAAAAAAACTCCCAGTATTCTTTGATAAGTTTATATATCTATTAATAATATTTAACCTTATCTCAATGGTTGTAGAGTCTGAGCCAGACCTATCAATAGAAGTCAAAAATTACCTTTCAAATTTTGAGATATTTTCCATTGCAATTTTTAGTATTGAATATATCATTAGAAGTTTAGTAGCCATTAAGACTAAGAAGAGTTATAATTTTTCATTTTTTGGAATCATTGACATTATATCGATACTGCCATTTTTCTTTGGTAAAATTATTGGTTTTGATGGAAGATTTGTTAGAGTGTTCAGACTATTTAGAATATCCAGAATATTAAAACTAGGGAAATTTAGTAAATCTTTTGAATTATTAGGTCAAGGAGTTTCTAACGTAAAAAAAGAGTTATATATAACTTTTTTCATAGCCTTTATTATGCTCTTTTTCTCAGCTTCTGGAATATATTATTTAGAAAACCCTGAACAGCCTCAAGCTTTTTCAAGTATTACAGAATCTTTTTGGTGGGCAGTTTCATCTTTAACTGGAGTTGGCTTTGAAGAAATATTCCCCAAAACCTTTGTAGGTAAACTGTTTGGGACATTTATTTCTTTAATTGGAATAGGTGTCGTAGCTGTTCCTACTGGGATAGTAAGTGCTTCGTTTGTTGAGATATTGGAAGAAGAAAAAAATAAAAAAGCAAACATCAAAATATAGGCGTATTTCCTCTTTTACATCTAATAACAAAGGTTGTTCTATTAATTCTTGATTATCATATACTTATATTTCTTATCTTTGAATTATAAAACCAATTTAACAATGCGTTACTTCATATTAGCTTTTTTACTGTTAGGGTTTTCATCCTATTCTCAGCCAACGATTTCCAAACAAGTCATAGGTCCTGGTGGGGCAACTTTTGAAAATGGGAATAACAAACTCAGCTATACCGCTGGTGAAGTTGTGGTCGGCGCCATGACCGATGAGGACGGGAGCGTACAGCTCGGAAATGGCTATTACCCCTCTTTAGATTTATCGACTTTAAGTTCAGAAACTCCTGAATTGAAATTACAAGTCAAGGTTTATCCAAACCCTGTAACAGAAGCCATATACATCACCCACCCAACCGAACAATTCTTTGAAGTAAGGATTACAGACATCAGCGGAAAACAAATCCTACAAACCCAACATCAAAAACAGCAGCCCTTGAGTGTTCAAACACTAACCACAGGCACTTACTTAATAACAGTTACCACAAAAGATTCCAAACAAACCAATACGTATAAAATCATTAAGAAATGAAAAAGTTTTACGCCATACTATGTTTAGCCATAGCATCACTCACACAGCTTCAAGCTCAAGCGCCACAGGGGTTTAATTATCAAGCGACTGTAAGAAACAGCTCAGGAGATTTAATTATAAATACCAATGTGTATTTTAAGTTTAATGTGATCCAGGGGTCTCAAACCGCAGTGCCTATTTTCACTGAAACACACTATGTCCCCACAGATGATTTAGGACAGGTCAATCTTGTAATTGGACAAGGTACAGCTAATACAGGTGTCTTTTCAGAACTCGATTGGTCCTTAGGAAGCTATTACTTAGGCATAGAGCTCAATACCGGAAGTGGCTATGTTGCTATGGGTACTACACAATTACTGAGCGTTCCTTACGCCTTGTATGCAGAAAACAGTGGAAATGCACCACCATCAACGTCTAATTTAGAAGCTGTACTTAGTGAAAATAATTCTGCCGGCCAACAGCAAATAAAAGATTTACAAGACCCAACTGATGCTCAGGATGCGGCGACTAAGGCTTATGTAGAACTTTTAGAATCTCAGGTTTCATTGCTCCAAGAAGATATTAACACAATTAATGAGGCTTTAGTTTTATCTGGTCAAATTAATCCATCTATTTTGTGGGATGTAATTATTGATGATTCTACACATCCCATAATAGCTGCAGACTTTATACAAGACATTGACGGTAATTATATTTTATTTGGTTCATCTGACAGTGATGATCGAGGTTATGACTTTTTTATCACCAAATTGAATGATCAAGGCGAAACATTATGGTCAAGGTCTTACGGCTCTGCAACTACAGATAGAGGCATTAGTATGATTCAGAAACAAGATTCATCTGGTTATATTTTATGTGGATATGTGAGTGAAACTTCAGAGGATGTTAGTTCTGGTTATGGTGGTAAGGATATATGGGTGATCGAAATAAATAATAACGGTGAACTCATTAATGAAGTGACTTTTGGTGGTTCACAAAATGATGAACCTATTCAAATCATAAATTCCTCTAATGGTTATGCCATTATAGCAGAGACGTATTCTAACGATGGAGATGTAAGTTTCAATCACAGTTCTGAAACAGATATATGGGTTTTGGAAATTAGTAATGATCTTGCGTTACTTAACGAAAAAACCTACGGAGCTGAAGGCAATGATGAAGCAACTAGTATCCTAGAGATTGAACCTGGTCAATTTATTATTAACGGAAACCATAGTGGGGTAAGCCAAAATTGGGTTGCTAAAGTTTCCTGGCCCACAGGAGATGTTTTGTGGGAAAATGATTTGGGGCTGAGAACAAGAGAATCTGGAGTTTTGAAATATCATAATGATTTTATTTACCTCGCCACAAATTCAAGCTTTTCAACGTCCTCTTCATGGGGATTCATAGCCAAAATTTCACAAGCCGGAGTTCTAGTTGATGATTTTTATTTCGGAGGTGAAAACTTAAGTCAAGGCCCTGGATTTACGGACATAGACTTTGATAGCAATGGTGATATATACATAGCAGGAGTTATTTTGTCTCCTGGAGGTTCAATTACAGCCCCTACATTTTCTCCATCAAATTCCTCACAAGCCGATGTTCTGGTTTTAAAAACTGATGATAATTTTAATGAAATTTGGCAAAAATCATTTGGAGGAACTGATAGAGATTCTCTTTATCACCTTGGATTAGATCCAGATTTGATGTTAGATGCAAATAACAACCCTATTTTCTTAACTTCAACGGAATCAACTGATAAAAACGTAAAATCATACAATGACAACTTTAAATTATGGTTAGTTAAAGTAGACAATTAGTATAGTCTCAGGCACTTACTTTATAACAGTTACTACAAAAGATTCAAAACAAACCAATACGTATAAAATCATTAAACAATGAAAAAGTTTTACGCTATATTATACTTAACCATAGCATCACTAACGCAACTACAAGCCCAAGCCCCACAGGGGTTTAATTATCAAGCGACTGTAAGAAACAGCTCAGGAGATTTAATTATAAATACCAATGTGTATTTTAAGTTTAATGTGATCCAGGGGTCTCAAACCGCA
>Ga0209654_1002921_pt1 | contig 11040 bp, 10 predicted proteins | sample SaaInl1SG_22_DNA_FD_184646 | JGI IMG/M metagenome (GOLD analysis project Ga0209654, IMG submission 184646) | Marine microbial communities from expanding oxygen minimum zones in the Saanich Inlet - ESP_161SG_22_DNA (SPAdes) (version 2) | ecosystem: Environmental > Aquatic > Marine > Intertidal... | reverse complement strand
CTACAGCGCTCGTCGCTCAAGATGCGGGGAAGCCTGCGTTCACGAGCCACAGGGTTACTCAATCGATAGCGATGCTTGAACCCGCTGACACCAACGGCAATGTAGGTGTTTTTTTTGGCGACGAGGCAGTGTTATTAATCGACTCGCATTACGAGCGCAATGTTGAGGCGCTCGTCGCAGAAGTCGCTGAACTTACCGATTTACCCATCAGCTTTGCGGTAAACACGCACATTCATCCAGACCACATCGGAGGCAATGCGCGATTGGCAAGCTATGGCGTCACGCTGGTCGCACACGATAGCGTTCGCCTGCGCATGCTCAAGGAGCTGCGCATTCCGCGCAGAGGCGGTATCATCTTTCCGCAACCTGCAGAGGCTGCGCGGCCTGTTATCACCTACAGTGAGGCGCTAAGCTTTCACCTGAATAACGAAGAGGTGCGTGTCTTTCTTGCGCCGCCCGCTCATACCGATGGCGATAGCTTCGTTCACTTTGTTGATTCAGATGTGCTGCATTTAGGTGACGTCTTTCGTACTAATATGTATCCGATCATCGACCAGTTCAATGGTGGCAGTTTTTTGGGCATGATCGCGGCGATGCAAATCGCGATCGATATGGCTGGGCCTGACACGAAAGTTATACCTGGTCATGGGGGGGAGGTGAGTGATCGCGCAGGGATGATCGAGGTGCATGCAATGCTTTCGTTATTGCGCGATCGAGTTCAGACTGCCATCGAGTCAGGTGCCTCGCTAGAAGAGATTACTGCGATGAATCTTTCGCAAGATATTGATGGCCGCTGGGGTAGTGTGCCGTCGTGGACGTTTACCGATTTGTTACCCATTATAGACTCGGAACTACGCGCACAGCGCTAGGAAGTAGTATGCAAGGAAACCTCACAAGGACATTCGCGTCGCTCGCCTCATTTGCCTCTTTTGCTAAGGCGGCCGCCATCGTGGCAACGGGCTTGTTGGTTAGCGGTCATAGCATGGGCCAGCTGGGAGCGATGATGAATCCGGGCCTTGTCGGGCGTGATCAGACTGAAGCGATTCGCATCAACGACGCTATTTTTCAGGCGACTGGATTTGGCAATACCACAATGGTCGCAACGCCTGCGGGCAATGTCATTGTCGATACCTCACTGATCGTTAACGCGGCTCGTCACAAACGGCTGCTACAGGCGGAGGACGATGGCCCTGTTAAATATATTATCCTCACCCATGCCCATGGCGACCACATCGGCGGAGTGAACGCGTGGCGCGAAGAAGACACAGAGATAATCGCGCAGGACGAACACTACGAATTCGTCAATTATCAGAACCGCCTAAAAGGCCTGTTCTCGCAGCGCAATGCGGCGCAGTTTCCAAGCCTGAATGTTGTGCAGCTGAGTGAGCTCGAGATCGCGGAAGGGGTTGACAATTTTGGCGCTGAAATCGTTCCGACGATTATGTTCGAAGAAGAATATAATTTCGAACTCGGCGGTGTCGAATTTAATGTCCTGCACACTCCCGGCGAGACCTATGATCACCTGAGCGTGTGGGTGCCAAAATACCGCGCTGCGTTCGTTGGCGACAATTTTTACACCTCGTTTCCGAATATGTACACGCTACGCGGAACCAAGCCGCGTTGGGCGCTAGACTATGTCGATTCGATTAACCGGATATTAGCGCTGGAGCCTGAAATTTTAATCCCGAGTCATGGCGATGCAATCATTGGCGAACAGCAAATACAACGCGAACTGACACGCTATCGCGATGCCATTTTATATGTGCACGATAAGACTGTGCTTGGCATGAATCAGGGCAAAGATGTGCATACCCTGATGGCTGAGATAAGCCTGCCATCTGATCTGGATATCGGTGAGGGGTATGGGCGCATTTCATGGTCTGTGCGCGGAATTTATGAAAGTTATATGGGCTGGTTCGACGGTAATCCTACCTCGATGTTTTCGACGCCAGTCGACGAAGCCTACCCGCAGCTGGTCGAATTGGCGGGCGGTGCAGAGGCGGTTGCCATGCTTGCCGAGGCGCAGATCGAATCGGGCGACTTCGAACTCGCACTGCATTCGGCGGACATAGCGCTGAGCGCCGAGCCCCAAAGCGTGAGAGCGTTGCAAGCTCGGCTCGCGGCTTTTAACGCATTGCTCGCCGCGTCAGACAACTCGAATGAGATTGGCTGGCTTAGCTTCGGTGTCCGCGAATCTCAAGCTGCGTTAGACGCCGCATTGGTCCCGTAGCCTAGATTACGCGCGCTGCGGCTAGCACGTCGATTTCTTTGCCTGTGTAGCCGAGCTCTTCGAGAATAGCGCGAGAGTTTTCGCCAAGCGCCGGCACTTTAGTTACAGAGGCTTTGAATGAGTCGCTGCGCGCCGGCGGCTCGAGTGCTTCGAGGATGCCGGCTTCGGTTTCTACTTCGATAAACCTGTTTAGTGCGCGTAGCTGAGGGTGCTGCCATAGCTCTGCTATCGAGTTGGCTTTCGCACAGGCGATGCCACACACCTCTAGCGCCTCGATGACTTCCTCAGCTCGTAGTCCTCTGAATTTTTCTTCGATAATAACGCGGAGACTCTCTCTGTTCTGTGACCGATCGCTGTTGTTGGCGTACTCGGGTGCTGCTATCAATTTTTCATCGCCAAGAACGTTTCTGCAAAACTTTTCCCATTCCCGCTGGTTCTGAATACCGATCATCACCTCGCCGGCGCTGGCTTCAAAATCACCGCCGGTGCGGAAGCATCCGTAAGGATATATTGTCGCGTGGTCTGTGCCAGTTCGAGCCGGTTGTGCTGCCTCATCAAGCGAATAGTAAAGCGGGTAACCCATCCATTCAGTCATCGCTTCGAGCATCGATATTTCGATATGGCTGCCGAGACCCGTCTTACCTCGTTGGATGAGAGCGGCTAGGATGGCGGCATGTGCTTGAGTTCCTGCGGCAATATCAGCAATCGATATGCCGCTTTTCGCACCCTGCGCCTGGTTGCCTGTTATTCCCAAGAAACCAGCCTCGGCTTGAATAAGCAAATCATAGGCTTTGCGAGACGAGTGTGGGCCGGAGCTTCCATAGCCACTAATATCGCAGACGATTAATTTTGGGTTTCTAACTGCGAGTGTCTGTTTGTCCAGCCCCATTTTTGTCGCTGCGCCGGGAGCGAGGTTCTGGATAAAAACGTCGGCTGTACTCAGAAGTGTGTTGAGAACGTTCAGCCCTGCGGCCTGTTTAAGGTCAAGTGTGAGGCTCTCTTTCGATCTGTTTGTCCAAACGAAATGGGAAGACAAGCCGCGTGCCCGCGAGTCGTAGTGACGCGCAAAATCTCCGCCATCGGTGCGCTCGATCTTGATGACACGGGCGCCGAGTTCGGCAAGCTGGCGCGTCGCGAGTGGCGCGGCTATCGCATGTTCGAGTGCGATGACGGTAATGCCGGCTAGTGGGGGTGAATGCTGTGCCATTGTCGGTCTATTTTCTAGTTATTGGGGGTTCTAATTTGGTTGCCGTCTCAGAGGAAACGCGCCTCGGCGCGCATGGCGACGACGCCATCGTCTTTTACTATCCATAGGGGGACGCATCCGTCTTCACCTTCAGAGCCTGTGCAAAGGGTATAGTGTTGCGTGTCGATTACGGGGCTTACAGCCTTAAAGTCGAAGTGGCGTAGGGAGCGACCGCCATTTGCAAAGTGTTGCTCGGCAAATTGCGCAAGCTGGGTAGCTAGTAAAGGTCCGTGCACTACTAGCCCTGAATAGCCTTCTACCTGAACAGCGTAGTCGCGATCGTAGTGAATGCGGTGGCTGTTAAAGGTGAGTGCCGAGAATCGAAAGAGGGTCACAGTGTCTCCGCGTAAAGTCTGCGAATGAAGAGGGGCAGGCGTTTCTTCGGAGGGAGGCAAGATTGTTGTTTTGCTCTTAGTTGAGGCTGTGTTGCCTTTAATTGCGGCCTCACGAAAAACTAAATCTTGTCGTTCGGTGATTAGCTTCGTTTCCTCCTGCCAGTAATCGTGTGTTATCGAGACGAACACGAGTTTGCCGCTGCGGCCTTCCTTAGCCTGCATAGAGCCGATCGTCGAATGGCGGCTAAGTGTCGCGCCGATTGGAATCGGTGCCAGAAATTCGAGCGAGCCACCAGCCCACATACGTCGAGGCAGTGCTATGGGTGGCAAAAAGCCACCGCGCTGCGGATGACCGTCTTCGCCGAGCAAATCAGCAGGTGCAGGAGCTTGGAAGTAACACCAATGCCCGAGTGTTGGCAGAACACCAGTAGCGGGTGTCTGCTCTGTGCGCAGGAGAGTCGTTCGAAGTCGCTCGGCAAGCGCAGGATCGATGATGTCGTAAGATATCTCGGTCTTGCCGCACCAGTCGCTAAAGTCTTGTTCGTTAGCTGCCACTGTAAATTCCTCGAACTATGCTATTTTGGGTGCCTGTAATGAGGGTCAAACATACTGTATGTCCTAATGAGTTTCCAATGACTTTCAATTAATGAACCGAATGCAAAGTGATTTAGAAGAGTACGAGGGGGAGTGCGAATGGCAGGAAAAACATTTGAAGAGTTAACGATCGGTGCGGTTTTCGAACATGAGATTACCCGCACTGTTACCGAAACCGACAACTTGCTGTTTAGTGCGATGACGCATAATCCGCAGCCGCTGCATATCGATGCGGAGTTTGCGCGTAAAAGCCAACACGGCCAGATTCTAGTAAACAGTCTTTACACGCTGGGGCTTGTGATCGGTATTTCGGTTGGCGAGACAACGCTAGGCACGACTATTGGTAATTTAGGTATGGAGAACGTTGAGTTTCCTCACCCCGTATTTATCGGCGATACGATAAGAGTTACAACCGTGATAAAGAACAAGCGGGCGTCGGAAAGCAAGCTGGACAGGGGAGTGGTCTGGTTCGAGCATAGCGCACACAATCAACGCGGCGAATTGGTCTGTCAGTGCCTTCGCAAGGGAATGATGATTCGCGATTCGCACTCTGATGCCCAAAAATAAAAAGCCTCCATCAGTAACGATTGGAGGCTTTTAGAGCTGCATTTTAGGCGTTCGTGAATTTAGAGTGCGAAATCAACTGAGTAAGATAGAACGAACTTGATATTGTCGTTATCTCTCGCGCTCATGCTAGCGTAGTCTTCCTCGCCATCATTATTATCGTCGCTGCCTAAAGTGGTGCCACTGATAGTAAATGCAAATCCATCCTTGGCAAGGGTGACTCCGTAATCTAAGTAGTCATCAGTTGTACCATTGAATGCTTCAACGAAGTCGCCTGCATGCCGACCGACGTGGAAGCTGAGCTCCGCTTCATTTGCGAGTTCAATAGCGTAGTCACCGTAAATATAGGTAGCTTGCCCAAAACCAAAGTCTTGGCCCACTCCCTCAGCGGCCTCTGTGTCGGCAAGAATTTGTGCGCCAACGGTGAAGGCTCCAAAACTCAGTGAGCCGTACACTTCAGAAAAGTCGAATTCTGCGTTCGCATCATAGTTAAAATAGAGATAGCCCACGTCATAACCGATACCGCCTGCTTCACCAGAATAGCCGAAGTAGACGTCATGCTCGTAAGAGAACGCGTCTCCTGCATCGTATTCTACGTTAGAGATCCACGTACCGACATAAAATCCATTGTCGGCAGAGTAGTCGATCCCGCCCTGAGTTGCGGGCAAATTGACTGATTGAGTAAGGCCGCGCCAGAGGTAGTTGTTAGTAATGCTGGCGTTCGCACTGAGTTCGGCTTGAGCGGCGACTGAGGTGAGCATCAGGCTCGCGCCGAGTGCTGTTGTTGCTAAGAGCTTAGCGTGGGTTGATGTTCTCATTGCGTTAAATGCCTTAATCATCATGTGGTCTTCTCCATTGAGTTCGAATGCTTTTTCCTGCGTGAGTCCTTTGAGCGGATCGCCGCGAGGTTTCTTGTCCGACGTTTGCCCAGCGAGATATGGGAGGGCAGCACTTGGTACACGTTAGAGATAGCAAGCGCTGTGCCAATTATGTAAAAATCATATTAATCAGCTGGTTAGATTATTTTTCGAAGAAGAGAGAGTTGTGGCGCTGTTGTGCTGCCTCGTTATAGCGCGCGCGATCGTGCGCTGTGCGCCAAAGCGGTGCAAACTGTCAATGAGGTGAGTTTAAGTAGCGTTTAGGCTGCACTACTAAGGTTCAACTCGGTAGAATAAGAAGCGACAGGCTCATCGTTTCGCCATCTTGCCGCGTGATTATCACCCGGTATTCAGGTCGCTACTGGGCCCCACTTATTGATCTAAAGGATGACAGGATGCGCCTTCGCCGCTCACTCCACTTTGTACCCGGTGCTAACGAGAAGATGATGAATAAGGCGATAAGTCTGCGCGCAGATGCGCTCATCTTTGATCTTGAAGATTCTGTAACGCCTGAAGCGAAGCAAGCAGCGCGAGACGCTGTATGTGCTTGGCTCGATGAAAATAAGGGCTGCAGGCAAGAGCGGTTGGTGCGAGTTAACCCATTCGATTCAGAATGGGGCCGCGACGATCTCGAAAAAATTGTGCAACATCAACCCGACGCTATCGTTTTGCCTAAAGTCTTGTCTCGGGAAACCGTCGCCTCTGTAGATTTGATTCTTCAGCAGGCTGAAAAATCGCTGCCAGAGAATTTTACGAGCCCACGACTAATTCTTATTGGTACAGAGGAAGCCGGCGCTGTGTTCAATCTGCCGCAGATGACTAACCATCCGCGTGTCGACGGATTAACTTGGGGCGCCGAGGATTTGTCTGTCTCACTGGGTGCACGTCGCAAGCGCGACTTGAATGGCAATTATCTCGAGGTCTTTGGTTTTGTCAGATCATATTGTCTGCTGGCTGCCGCTGCTGCGGGTGTGCAACCCATAGATTCGGTCTATACAGACATCCGCGATATTGCAGGCCTTTGCCGCGAGAGCGAGACTGCTGCAGACATGGGGTTTACTGGGAAGCTTACTATTCATCCCGATCAGATCGAAGTCGTCAACGCTGCGTTTACGCCGAGCGCTGAGGAGATCGAGCGAGCGGAGATTTTGGTGCGAGCGTTCGATGAGAACCGACGCGAAGGAAAGATGGCGTTTACCTTCGAAGGATCGATGGTCGACGTGCCACATTTAAAGCGCGCGGAGCAGTTGCTCGCCATAGCGGCGCAGATCGCCGCTCAAAATAGCTGAACGATTAGTTAGTATAAAAGGGCAACGAATGGATTTTAGTGAAAGCGAAGAACAACGCCTTATTCGCGAATCAGTAAGGAAGCATTGCAGCGATTTCCCCGATGAGTATTGGGAGCGTAAAGATGCAGCCGGCGAATTCCCCACCGATTTTTTCGATTCGATGGCCGCGGCGGGATGGCTCGGCATAGCGATGCCCGAAAAATACGGAGGTGCGGGTAAAGGCATTCAAGAGGCGGCGATCTTACTCGAAGAGGTTGCTGCTTCTGGCGCTGCAATGAATGGAGCGACCCCTCTTCATCTTTCTATATTTGGCATGCACCCGGTTGTAAAACATGGCAGCGAAGCCCTCCGTAATACCTATCTACCGAAAGTTGCCCGCGGTGAGATGCACGTGGCGTTCGGTGTTACCGAGCCTAATGCAGGCACCGACACGACCTCTATAGAGACATCGGCAAAGCTCGACGGAGATCACTATATTGTTCGCGGTCGTAAAGTATGGACGACCAAGGCAATGGAATCCGAGCGTGTGCTATTGCTCGTGCGCACGACGCCGCGTAAAGAGGTGCAGCGTAAAACCGATGGAATGACTCTTCTACTAGCTGAATTGCAGCGCCCTGAGGTAACTATTTCACCGATCCCTAAACTCGGTCGAAACGCCGTGCGCACGTGCGAGGTGGTTTATGACGACCTGCGTGTCGCGGTGACCGATAGGGTAGGTGAGGAAGGAGAAGGCTTTCGTTATTTGCTCGATGGCCTCAACGCCGAACGTATATTGATCGCTGCAGAGGCGTTAGGCATTGGACGAGCGGCACTCCGGCGCGCAGTAAATTATGCGAACGAACGAGTTATATTCGATCGGCCGATTGGTAAAAATCAAGGTATTGCCTTTCCGTTGGCGCAGGCGCGTACGCAGTTAGACGCGGCCGAATTGATGATCAAGAAAGCGGCGTGGTTAATCGATAACGGCAAACCTTGCGGAGCAGAGGCAAACATGGCGAAATACCTTGCCGCCGAAGCAGGATTTTTCGCAGCCGACGCGGCAATTCAGACACACGGCGGTTTTGGCTATGCGCGCGAATACCATGTAGAGCGGTATTGGCGTGAGGCACGACTGATGAAGCTTGCGCCGATTTCTCAGGAGATGATTTTGAATTTCGTTTCCGAACATGTGCTGGGCCTTCCGCGATCTTACTGATAGTCTGTGACGCGCTTTAAGCGTGATCATTTAGAAGAAAGCGCTCGCAAAAGTGCTTAATAAGAAATTTACAACCGGCCCGCTTCACGGGGGGCAACCATGAATTAAGGATCACACATGAGTAACACCATTCGGTTAAATCTTGTCTGCGCGTTCATTGCCTTATTTGGATTCATGTCCGTGCAGGCACAAGAGATCTCCCCGCTCGATGACCCTAAGTTTCAGCGTGTCGAGCCTTTTCAGGTGTTCGATAATCTTTACTATGTTGGTGCGAAATGGGTGTCTGCTTGGGTGCTCGAAACCGATCAAGGCCTCATCCTCTTTGATTCTCTCTATGGGGAGTTAACGGATATCGCCATCGATGGCATTCGTGATTTAGGCATGGACCCAAATGACATCCGTTATCTGATTGTCAGCCATGCACACTTCGATCATATCGGAGGCGCTCGGCGCATTCAGGATGAATTTGGTGCAGTGGTGTTAATGACCGACGAAGACTGGCAGATGACCGATGAGCCCGCCATCTATCGAGAATACCCTAAACCGATTCGTCATCTCACGGCGACACACGGTGGCACGCTTAATCTTGGACGCGAGAAACTCACGTTTATGAAAACGCCTGGCCACACGACTGGCGTGCTGTCGACGAGTTTCACCGTGTATGACAACGGTTATCCTCATGCTGCTGTGATGTTTGGCGGCGCGGGACTCAATTTCGACGGGGTTGAGCGTACTCAGATGTATCTCGACAGCATTGCCTTTCTTCAGTCTCTCGAAGGCGTCGAGGTAAACATTCCCAATCATCAAGACTCGGGGGAAGTATTCGAGCGACTCGAAAAACTCGCGCTACGTGAGAAAGATGCGCCGCATCCTTTTGTGGATCCTGAGGGGTGGACGCAGTGGTTAGACGAGTTGTTGGCCGCTGCCGAAGAGAAAATGGCCGACGAACAAGCGAAGCGCTAAGCGATAAAATAGCTTAGGGGAAAGGCGCAATAACAATGAAAAGGCGCATCAAAATGAAACAACGCATTAATTAAAAGCGCATTAATCAAAAGCGCATCAATAAAAAGGCGCAATAAAAAAGGCAGCGACCTGTGAAGGATGCTGCCTTTTCTATTCTTAATTGGTGCACCCGGCACGATTCGAACGTGCGACCCCCTAGTTCGTAGCCAGGTACTCTATCCAGCTGAGCTACGGGTGCGTAAGAGGGCGGTATTATAGCGAAATTTCGCGCTTTGCCTAGTGCCAATTTCGATCTAAGGCGAGATTAAGCGAATAGTCACTCCAATCAATCGCTTCCACCTTGTGCTTTGCTGTCGCAGCGTTTTTAATTGGAAGTCTCCGGTTCGTCTTTTTGCTCAAAGAGGTAGTTTATGGCCCCTAACCGTTCGCGTGCATCGTCGAGCATTCGTGCAACGCTCACCGCATGTCTCGCCATTGCCTTTTTGGGGAGTGCGCACAGTCGTGCAGATTACGAACAGGGGGTGAATGCAGCGTTCGAGGGTGATTACGCAACGGCGTATCGCGAGTTCTCAATTGCTGCCGAGGAGGGGTTGGCGCTCGCTCAGTACAACCTTGGAATTCTATTTTTCACCGGACAAGGGGTAGAGCGTGACGCGGATGCAGCCTACCGGTGGACAGCCGCTGCGGCTGCACAAGGCCATATTGCTGCGCAGTTTAATCTGGCCACGCTCTTGATTACTGGTGAGGGTACGGCGAAAGACGTTGAGTCGGCAGTTGAATGGTATTCGCAGGCAGCGAAAGCGGGCCATCCCGAAGCGGCGAGCGAATTAGCCAGCCTCTATTCAGACGGCAGTGACGTTGACCGCGATAGAATAACGGCACACGCTTGGGCTGAATACGCGGTGTTGAACAAAGCAGAAGGCGCCGCTGCATTACTTAAAAGTATCGAGCGCAAGCTAGACGCTGCGGAATTGTCCGCAGCGCGAAGGCTTTTCGCTCAATGGCAGATCGGGCGCTAAGTCTCCGCAATCATCTCACTGCGCGCATTGCCTGAGCGCTTCGCTTCCTCCTGCTGCTGGCGACGCGCTTCGCCTCGTTGCTTCAGCTCCTCCCTGTTAGACTCATCGACGCGCGAATAGTCATCGCGCCAAGACTGATCATCGCTCCATTCGGCAGGGCTGCGTGCGAGCCATAGACTGTCAGTTGCGGCGTCAATCCAGCTAAGCGCCTGGCCGAGAATCTGCTTTTGCATCAACGTATCATAAGGACGACCGCAGGGGTTGCCTAAGGGAAAGTCCACGTGCAGATAACGCGGCACTCGAACGTGGTCGACAATATCGATCGCCGAACCAATGATGAGCGTCGGGATTCCGTTCGCCTCTAGGTGTCTCGCGACCAGACTCACGGTCTGGTGGCAAACGGGTCACAATGGCACAAGGAGCGCGATGTCGACCCCGTCTTCTCTGCACAGGCGGAGGATTTCAGGCGCATCGACCTCTTCGGTGTTGCGCTTAGAATAGTCGGTAGGCACCGTGTAGAAGCGCTCGCTCAGTGCGCCGATAAGGCCGTCGTCAGCGGCGGCATCGAGTGCACGTAGTGGCAGAAATGAACCGATGTCATCGGTATGGGTTGCGCCCTTGTGCCACGACAGTTCGGCGGTATACATCGAGTTAGGATAGGGCCGGCTGGGGAGTGCGTAAACACCGCGCTGGGCTCTGCCCTGATCGGTGTCGGGCATCGACGTGG
>Ga0209654_1002917_pt1 | contig 11050 bp, 9 predicted proteins | sample SaaInl1SG_22_DNA_FD_184646 | JGI IMG/M metagenome (GOLD analysis project Ga0209654, IMG submission 184646) | Marine microbial communities from expanding oxygen minimum zones in the Saanich Inlet - ESP_161SG_22_DNA (SPAdes) (version 2) | ecosystem: Environmental > Aquatic > Marine > Intertidal... | reverse complement strand
GGAATGCTCCCGGCATACTTTGTGGCCCTGGATCCTGCGGGCCCGGTCGAGATACTGGCGTTTCGCATTGTCTTGTCACTGATCTTCTGCGTCGTGATTTTGGCCATAATGCGGCGGGTGCGCGTGTCGTTTGGCTTATTGCGAGATCGCTCCATACTGCGCCTTTCGGCGATGGCCGGCGCACTGATTCTGGTCAACTGGTCGGTCTACGTGTACGCGTCGTTGAACCAGTTCATCGTGGAAGCTGCTTTGGGTTATTTCATCAACCCGCTTGTCACGGTGGGCCTCGGTGTCATCGTGCTCAAGGAGAAGCTCCGGGTCGCCCAGTGGAGCGCTTTGGCGCTGGCTGTGGTCGCGGTAGTTGTTCTTGCGGTGGGGTATGGATCCGTGCCCATAATTTCTCTCACCTTGGCATTCTCGTTTGGGTTTTATGGGTTCGTGAAAAATCGAATGGGTCCTGCGGTGAAATCCCTGGATAGCCTCACGTTGGAGACCATGTGGCTCACACCTCTTGCGTTAGGACTATTGGTCTGGGTCTCTGTGACGCAGGGGCTCACGATGGGAACTCTTGGACCGGGTCACACAGCGTTGTTGCTGATGGCGGGTGCGGTGACCTCAATACCGTTGTTGTTCTTTGGGGCTGCCGCGAGGCGCCTTCCCTTGTCCGTCATTGGCCTGATGCAGTACCTCGCTCCCATCATGCAGTTCCTTTTCGGAGTCGTGATTATGGGCGAACCCATGCCCCTAGAGCGTTGGATTGGCTTTGCGGTGGTCTGGGTAGCTCTGATTATTCTGAGCGTTGATGCCCTGACTCACCGACGGAATCGGTTGCTCAACCCCGCTAATCACTAGTTTTTGGGCTTTCTGCCGAATTATCAGGTTTCAGCTCGTTACACGGATGTAATCAAACCGGTTTGTTTCAGGCACGAAATAGCCGTAGTTTAGGTAATCGTGGCTGTGTTCCGCATGGCCACTTTCTTTACACCTAGGTAAATACATTAAGGAGCATCATGAGCGTATTTAAGAAGGCTGGGAGTGGTTTTGCCATTCTCGCTGCCTCCGCGCTCGTCCTCGCCGGCTGTGCAGCCGCTGAGGAAGAGACAACTACTGCTGAAGAAGCACCGGCTGCCGAGACGACAGAAGCTGAAATCTGTGGTCCCGACTTGGTTGGCGCTGTTGAGGCTGTAGACCCCATCGCACCGCCAGAGGCACTCGACCGTGAGGCTACCCTCACCCTTGGCTCGATTCTGCCTGTGACCGGTAACCTTGCATTCCTCGGACCACCCGAAATCGCAGGTGTTGACCTCGCTGTTGCAGAGATCAACGCATCTGAGTCTGGTGTTCTCGGCGGAAATGTCGAAATTCTTCACCGTGACTCTGGTGACACGACCACAGACATCGCAACCCAGTCGGCTACCGAGCTGATCAACGCAGGTGCTTCCGGCGTTATTGGTGCAGCGTCTTCGTCTGTATCGTTCACCTTCATTGACCAGTTGGCTGCAGCAGGAGTGGTTCACTTCTCCCCAGCTAACACCTCCCCTCGTTTCACCGACTACGAAGATGACGGCTACTACTTCCGTACCGCACCTTCTGACGTGCTTCAGGGACGTATCCTCGGAAACCTCATCACTCAGGATGGAAACCAGCGCGTTGGTGTTCTGTACCTGAACGATGACTACGGAATCGGCCTCTACGAGAACGCTAAGACTGCTATCGAAGCAGCCGGTAGCGAGGTCGTGGCAGCTGAGCCCTACAGCGCTGGTGACAACGTGCTTTCTGCACAGATTGACGCCATCCTTGCTGAGTCACCCGACGCGATCATCGTGCTCGCGTTTGATGAAATCAAGGTTGCTGTTCCCGAGCTGGTCAACACCAAGGGCTTCGACGGCGGCAAGGTTTACCTCGTCGACGGAAACCTCTCCGACTACAGCGCTGACTTCGAAGCTGGCACACTGAACTGTGCAAAGGGAACCCTTCCTGGTGTTCTCCCCACAGCTGAGGACCGCGGCGCACTGCTCGGAATTGACCCCACGCTGGCCGACTACTCCTACGCAAACGAGTCCTACGATGCAACCATCATCATGGCTCTTGCTGCGGTTCAGGCCGGTAGCACCGAAGGTTCCGCAATTCGTGACAACATCGCAAGCGTTACCCGCGATGGCACGAAGTGCACCGCCTTCCAAGAGTGTGTGACCCTGCTTGAGGCTGGTGAGGACATCGACTTCGACGGTCGTTCAGGTCCCATCACCATGTCTGACGCTGGTGACCCCACCGAGGCCTACATTGGTATCTACCAGTACGGTCAGGACAACACCTACGCTGCTCTTGAGGTCGTCTACGGAAACCTCGAGTAACTAGCACTGGTGAATTGATCACCGAGAAGGGCCCTAGGACATGTCCTAGGGCCCTTCTTCATGTGGTGCTGAGACCACCAAGATCACACAGGGCACGTGGAGAACCACTCGAGGGAGACCGCGCGCACCAAAGAGCCCTCCCTGCGGGCGTGGTGGAGCAAAAAGGGGGTGGGACGCTTAGTTGTCAGCGCCGAGGGAACCCAAGTACAGCTCGATGACCTTGGGGTCCTCCAGAAGCTCTCTGCCAGTCCCTGTGTGCGCAACAGCTCCTTGATCAAGGACATACGCGCGGTCACAGATCTGCAAACAACGCCGAGCATTCTGCTCAACCATGATGGTTGTCACACCGGTTTTGTTGATCTCAGAGACCCGAATGAAAGCTTCGTCCTGACGGGCTGGAGAGAGTCCGGCAGAGGGCTCATCGAGAAGGATTACCTCAGGCTTGCTCATGAGGGCCCGTGACATAGCGACCATTTGGCGCTCGCCACCGGACAGAGAGCCCGCTTTTTGCTTCAGCCTGCTTTTGAGCTCACTGAAGACTTCCAAAACCGTTTCCAGCCGCTCGGAGAATGCGCTGGGGTCTTGATACACACCCATTTGGAGATTTTCTTCGATGGTTAGTGTGGGGAAAACGTTGTTGTTCTGAGGGACCATTGCGACACCAGCGCTCACCAGCTTGCTTGCTTTGAGGCCAGTGATGTCATCTCCATTGAGAGAGATTGTGCCCTCGCGAATCTTGACCTGGCCAAAAATTGCTTTCAACATCGTTGATTTGCCGGCACCGTTGGGTCCAATAATCCCGATCAATTCGCCCTTGTTCGCATACAGGTTCGCTCCGTTGAGAATATTGACGCCGGGGAGGTATCCCGCCACAACGTCCTTGAGCTCGACTACCGGAGTCTGCGCTGAATCTGCCATCGCGTGTCTTTCCTCTACTTCTTCTTCGGGGATTTGGAGGAGGAACTCGTGCCTCCAGGGAGAGGAATGCGGCCGGTGACGGCGCCCAAGTCGATGTCTTGGTGCGAACCGAGGTAAGCATCGACAACGGCGGGGTTCTTCAGAACAACGTCGGGCTCACCTTCGGCCACGAGCTTTCCTTCAGCCATGACGATCACCCAGTCGGCAATCTGGCGCACCATGGCCATGTCGTGCTCTACGAAGAGCACTGTCATACCCAGTTCCTTGAGGTCGGAAATGTGGTGCAACAGTGACTCGGTGAGGGCAGGATTGACTCCTGCCATGGGCTCATCGAGCATCACAAGTTGGGGCTCCACCATCAAAGCTCGAGCCATCTCGAGGAGTTTGCGCTGACCACCGGAAAGACTGGCCGCGTAATCATCCTTCTTCTCAAAGAGTTTGAACCGAGCAAGAATCTCGGCAGCTTTGTCCTCTAAATCTTTTTCTTGTTTCTTCCACAACCAGGGGAAGAGAGAGGCGAAGATTTTTTCGCCAATTTGGTGCCGGGCAGCAAGTTTCATGTTGTCCATCACCGTCAGAAGCCCAAGAACCTTAGTGAGCTGGAATGTGCGAACGAGACCAAGAGCGGGAAGAGTGTGAGGCGACCGGCCAACCAGTGAGAGACCATCGAATGACCACTCGCCGGAGTCTGGCTGGTCAAACCCGGTGAGGAGGTTGAACAGTGTCGACTTCCCGGCACCGTTGGGTCCAATCAGAGCGGTGATGCGGTGTCGGGGAATCTCCACGTGTGCGACATCGACAGCAACCAGACCACCAAATGCCCGGTGGATGTTGTCAGCAACGATGATCGGGTCTTTTTTCTTACAGCCAGGACCTACGTCCCCCACGACCTCGACATGGACAGTATCTGCAGTGTTAGACGCCAAAGGACAGCTCCTTCTTATTTCCAAAGAACCCTTGTGGCCTGAATATGACAAGCAACATGACCACTAGTCCTACCAAAATGAATCTGATCTGTGCGGCCTGACTAATCGTCATGAAGTCTGCGTAGCCTGCCTCGATTGCTCCGAAGAGTAGGCCTTGTGTCAGCGACAATGAGACCCAGAAGACCATGGAGCCAACGATTGGCCCCCAAATTGTCGCGGCCCCTCCCAGGAGCAGAATGGCCCACACGAAGAACGTCAGTGTTGTCGCGTAGTTTCCAGGCTGGAGAGACCTCGGAAGGATGAACATCACACCCGCGAGCGATCCCAACAAACCACCAAAGACGAGTGCCTGCATTTTGAAGACGAACACGTTCTTACCGAGGCTCCTAGCAGCGTCTTCGTCTTCTCGGATACCCTTCAGGGTTCGACCCCAGGGGCTCTTCATCAACATGAATACGGTGAACGCGGCCAACGCCACCAAACCCCAGGCGACGAGCCGGACCCAGGTGTCGTACGCGTTGTAAGAGAGAAGCCCAATTCCGTAATCACCCTCAGGAATGGGGTTTATCGCAGCGAACGCTCGGTTGAATCCATTGAGACCCTGCTGACCACCGGTGAAGTCGGTTAGGGAGGTTGAGCTGACCACAAACCTCAGGATTTCTGCAGAGGAAATGGTGACGATCGCTAGATAGTCGGCGCGCAAACGCAACGTCGGAAGACCCAACACCACAGATAAGAGCAGTGACATGACAATCGTGATGAGGAACGCAGACCAGATTGGCCACCCCGCGAGGCTTGGCAACGCAAACCCGTAAGCGCCTACAAGCATGTAACCGGCCTGACCAAAGTTCAGCAGGCCCGTGTAACCAAAGTGGACGCTCAGGCCGATTGCGGCCAGAGCGAACGCAGCCGTGGTGGGGCTGATGAGCTCCCCAAGGGCGTTAACAAGGATTAGTCCAAAGTCCATGAGCGTTACCTACCCGACTCTCTCTTTAGTTCCCAAGAGACCTTGAGGTCTCACCACGAGCATCAGAATCAAAATGACCAAAGCCGATGCGTACTTCAGGTCCGCGGGAAGCACCAGGGCAGAGAACTCGACGATGATGCCAATAATGAAGGATCCGATGAGCGCTCCGTAGGCAGACCCCAACCCTCCGAGGACCACTGCGGCAAAGAGCAAGAGAAGAATCTCAAAGCCCATCAGCCACGAAACCTGGCGATAAAGAGCAAGCATCACACCCGAGATTGCGGCGAGTGAGCTTCCGAGAATCCAGACGACTTGGACGACCTTTTCGGTGTCGATTCCCGAGGCTTCCGCGAGAGAGGAATTGTCCGACACTGCTCGTGTCGCGCGACCCAAACGGGTGCGATTGAGGAACAAACCGAAAGCAATGAGGATTCCCACCGAAATTACAAAGGTCGCAAGCGACCCTTGCGTGAACCTCACCGGACCGAATTCGAAAACTCCGCCGAGGCCGCCGTCGTACAGCTTGACCTGACCATCAATAAAGAAGAGGTAGACGTAGCGCAAGACGAGGGAGAACCCGATGCTCACAATCATCAGCTGCACCAGTTTCATCCCGCGCCGTCTGAGGGGCTGCCACAGAATTTGGTTTTGCACGAAGCCACTGAGTGCACCCACGACAATCGCAATGACCAACACGACCGGGAATGGCAATCCGAAAAGGCTCCCTGTCACCCATGCGATGATTCCACCGAAGGTGACTGCTTCCCCGTGCGCAAAGTTGCTGATTCCGGTCGTTCCAAAAATCAGTGAGAGCCCAACGGATGCCAGGGCAAGCAGAGAGCCAAGAATGATTCCCGCAACGAGCCTCTGAAGAAACTGGTCGAGGAAGGATGCAGTCTGAAGCTCGACCTGCTCGAACCCGAAGTTTCGCGTGATACTGGAGGAAAACCATTCACCCTCATCGACCGTCAGGACATCCGACGCTCCTTCACGGAGGTTGACCCCCTCCGGAAGTGTCTCCAGGTCCAGGATTACCTCATAGGTGGCTCGGCCAGGAACGGAAATCGACCACCGGCCATCCGGTCCGGAAGTCGTGTAATCGGAGAACCCAGGGGCAGAGACTGTCACGCCGATGCCTTCGACTGGCTCGCCGACGGATTGCATGATGCCCGAGATTCGAAGACTCGATTCGAAATCGCTCGCAGGAGGATCCTCTTGCGCTGCAGCTGGCTGGCCACTGATAAGCGCGGGCACCATCATGATTCCCGCGAGAAACGTCAGCAAGAAAAACTTGATGCGCGATTGGGTGCTGTATCGAGCCGAACTCACGGCGCCTCCTGAAGCTGGTGTAACAGACGACATCAGATGGCTTCTCTGGGCGTCGTCCTTGACACGGTGACTAGGGGTCATGTTTTTTGCTTGCCTCACTGTAAACAGTTCCCCCATTATGACGATGTATCGCGCTGAGGTCGAACCGGATACGATGGGGCGAAACCACAGTGAGAGCTTTCCGAGCGTAAATACGGCGAAAATCGGGGTCAGGGCATGGCAGAAGATAATCCTTTCGGTTTCGTAGGTCTGACCTATGACGATGTCATGTTGCTTCCTGCGCACACTGACGTGATTCCCAGCGACACTGACACCTCGTCACAGCTGACACGAAACATCCGTTTGTGGGCTCCGCTGTTGTCCTCTGCCATGGATACGGTCACGGAAGAGCGGATGGCTATTGCGATGGCCCGCCAGGGTGGCATCGGCATCCTGCACCGCAATCTCTCTATCGAGGACCAAGCTTCAGCCGTTGACAAGGTCAAGCGCAGCGAATCGGGAATGATCACAAACCCCGTGACCATTACTCCCGATGCGACCGTTGCGGACGTGGATGAGCTGTGTGCGACGTTTCGAGTTTCCGGGGTTCCAGTTGTCGAGGGCGATGGTGTCCTCGTGGGAATCATCACCAACCGGGATATGCGCTTTGTGCCGCGGGACGCAGCACACACCACTCTGGTTCGCGATGTGATGACACGAGGTGACCTCATCACCGGTCACGAGGGGATGAGCCAAGACGAAGCGCTTGCCATTTTCGCTGCCAAGAAAATCGAGAAGCTCCCCCTGGTCGATGCAAAAGGCCACCTCAAGGGTTTGATCACCGTCAAAGATTTTGACAAGAGCGAGAAGTATCCGCACGCGACGAAGGACGACGAAGGTCGACTGCGCGTGGGTGCAGCGATTGGATTCTTTGGCGACGCATGGGAGCGCGCGGGCGCACTACGCGATGCCGGGGTGGATGTTCTGGTGGTGGATACCGCCAATGGTGATTCCCAGGGCGTTCTCGACATCATCGCCAAGCTCAAGAGCGACTCTGCATTTAGCGGGGTCGACGTCATTGGCGGAAACATCGCGACCAAGGATGGAGCTCAGGCGATCATTGATGCGGGTGCCGATGCCGTGAAGGTGGGCGTGGGTCCTGGCTCGATTTGCACGACTCGTGTTGTGGCTGGTGTGGGTGTTCCCCAGGTCACCGCTGTCTACGAAGCGTCACTGGCGGCGAAGAAGGCAGGAATCCCCCTGATTGCCGATGGTGGGCTGCAGTATTCGGGTGATATTGCGAAAGCTCTTGTGGCCGGTGCCAACACGGTGATGCTCGGGTCATTGCTCGCGGGAACCGATGAAAGCCCTGGGGACCTTGTTTTTGTCAACGGCAAGCAGTTCAAGAACTATCGGGGAATGGGGTCACTCGGCGCTCTTCAGACGAGGGGTAAGAAGACCTCCTACTCGAGAGATCGCTACTTCCAAGCTGATGTTCCCAGCGATGACCAGCTGATTGCTGAGGGCATTGAAGGCCAGGTTCCCTATCGGGGCCCGCTGGGATCGGTGGTGTATCAACTCTTGGGTGGGCTGCGTCAGTCCATGTTCTACACCGGCGCTGCGACCATTGACGAGTTGAAAAAGCGCGGCAAGTTCGTCCGGATTACGCCGGCTGGGCTCAAGGAATCGCACCCTCATGACATTCAGATGGTGGTCGAAGCCCCCAACTACAAGCGCTAGAGCGCGGATAGGGTAGAGCACGTGAATGAGGTCGAAATTGGTCTGACCAAGCGCGCCATGCGGGGGTATTCCTTCGATGACGTGGCCGTGGTCCCCTCCCGTCGCACCCGAGACCCCGAAGACGTCTCTGTGTCGTGGAGTATCGACGCCTTCTCCTTTGACATGCCCGTCATTGCGGCTCCGATGGATTCGGTGATGTCCCCAGAGAGTGCCATCGCGATCGGCAAGCTCGGCGGCCTTGGCGTGCTCAACCTCGAGGGCCTGTGGACCAGATATGAAGACCCCACACAGGCCTATGCCGACATCGCTGCGCTTCCCGAGGAGAGCGCAACCCAAGGCCTCCAGCGCATTTATGCAGAGCCCATTAAAGAAGAACTCATCATCGCCAGGCTCCAGCAGATCAGGGATGCAGGTGTTCCCGTTGCAGGAGCCCTCTCCCCCCAGCGCACCCAGGAATTCTCCAGCACCGTGCTGTCGGCCGGTGTCGACATGTTCGTCATTCGAGGAACAACGGTCAGCGCGGAGCACGTGAGCCACAACCGCGAGCCGCTCAACCTAAAGCAGTTCATTTATGAACTCGATGTCCCAGTGATCGTGGGCGGGGCGGCCACCTACACGGCCGCTCTTCACCTGATGCGCACCGGCGCAGCGGGGGTTCTCGTGGGATTTGGTGGCGGTGCAGCCTCCAGCACGCGAGCTGCTCTGGGCATCAACGCCCCCATGGCTACTGCTATTTCCGACGTTGCCAGTGCACGGCGTGACTACCTCGATGAGTCTGGTGGGCGCTATGTCCACGTGATTGCCGATGGCGGCCTGGGTCGAAGTGGAGACATTGTCGCCGCTATTGCCACCGGTGCTGACGCGGTCATGCTGGGCTCTACCCTGGCGCGCTCCCAGGAAGCTCCCGGTCGTGGCTGGCACTGGGGTCCCGAGGCTCATCACCCGACGCTGCCTCGCGGGTATCGCGTGTGGGTTGGCCAGGATGGCTCGCTTGAGCACGTCCTGATGGGTCCCGCTCACACCGCTGATGGTCGAACCAACCTGGTGGGTGCTCTGCGCCACTCGATGGCCACCTGCGGGTATTCCGATCTCAAGGAATTCCAGCGCGTCGACGTCATCGTTCAGCGCTAACAATTCGGGTCTCACACAGCCAGGCGCTCTAGCCTGGGGGCGTGAAGCAAGGGAGTTCAGTGTGTGGCGGGTAGCCCGGCGACCCAAGTGGATTGCAGCGCTGTTCCTTGCCTTGGGTGTGGCAGCGGTCTTTGCCGCCCTCGGTCAATGGCAGCTCAATCGCAGCATTGAACAGGCCACCGTGCTGGAGCGTGACACCGAATCCGTGGTGCCCCTGGAGTCGCTCGCTATTCCGCAGAGTGTTGTCACCTCGGACGCGTCGGGCCGCATGGTGAGCGTGGAGTGCCACTTTATCGACGGGGACGACATTGTTCTCACGAACCGTCGCACCCTCGCTGGAGAAGGGCAATGGCTGGTGCGCCACTGCCAAACACCGGAGGGCCATTCGCTGGCCGTTGTGCTGGGATTTTCCGACACCGACATCGAACCGGGTATGTATCCGGCAGACAGTGAGGAGGTCATTGGCCGCTATGTCCCGACCGAGTCACCCCAGCAGTCCGACTTTATGGCCGGAGAAATGTCCACGGTTGCTATTGCTGAGCTGCTAAACCTCTGGGCGGACCCTGGCCCGGTCTATGGGGGATATGTTGTCGCAGCACAAGCCCCCGAGGGGCTTCAGACGATTGGGACTGAGCCACCTCCCACGCAGAGCGAGCTCAATTGGTTGAACCTCTTCTATGCGGTGCAGTGGGTGATCTTTGGAGCCTTCGCGTTGTATCTGTGGTGGCGCCTGGTCCGCGACGAGTGGGAATCCGAACTCGAAGATGCTCGCGCTGATGCCGACTAAACTTGTGGCATGACCACGGATTCTTCTCGCCCGCGTGCCGTGGTGCCTGACCGGCTGCAGTCGGCCCTCAAGTGGTATCGCATTGCCGCCTGGGTCACCGGAATCCTGCTCATCTTGTTGACCGTCGAAATCATTGCCAAATATGGGTTTGGCTCTGAGGTGGAGATGTTTGGTGCCGGCGGGCTCTTTGCCCTGGTGCCCGATGGAAGCGTTCAGGCCTTCAACCTCTCGCAGGCCGTGCTCATTGCACACGGCTGGTTCTATGTGGTCTACCTCTTCACGTCGTTTCGAGTCTGGAGCATTCTGCGCTGGCCTTTCTGGCGCTTCCTCTGGTTGGCCTCCGGTGGACTCTTCCCGTTCCTGTCCTTTGTTATTGAGCACTACGCAACCAAGACAGTCAGGGCTGTCTTGAGCGAGATTCGGGGTGAGGCGTGAGCCCCGGTGACCAACCACGCCCCGTTGTGGTGGTGGATTTTGGTGCGCAATACGCCCAGCTCATTGCCCGTCGGGTTCGAGAAGCAGGGGTGTATTCCGAGATCGTCTCCCACGAGGCGAGTGCTGAAGAAATCTCTGCCAAAAACCCTGTGGCAATCATCCTGAGCGGTGGACCCTCCAGCGTGTATGAGGAGGGGTCTCCAACGCTGAGCCCTGGAATCCTGGACCTCGGGTTGCCGGTGTTCGGTATTTGTTATGGCTTTCAGGTGATGGCGAGGGAACTCGGCGGCGAGGTGGGCAAGACGGGCCTTCGGGAATACGGAGCGACGACGGCGACAGTCAACCCGGGAGCCAGCGCTTTGTTTGCCGGCCAACCGGAGGCTCAAACAACCTGGATGTCCCATGGGGACCAGGTGCAAAGCGCCCCACCCGGGTTCGATGTGTTGGCGGCAACGGAGGCAACCTCGGTCGCAGCGTTTGGCTC
>Ga0209654_1002916_pt1 | contig 11051 bp, 10 predicted proteins | sample SaaInl1SG_22_DNA_FD_184646 | JGI IMG/M metagenome (GOLD analysis project Ga0209654, IMG submission 184646) | Marine microbial communities from expanding oxygen minimum zones in the Saanich Inlet - ESP_161SG_22_DNA (SPAdes) (version 2) | ecosystem: Environmental > Aquatic > Marine > Intertidal... | reverse complement strand
TATGTGCAAGGCGCGGGTTGGCTGACGATGGAAGAGCTGGTTTGGGACGATAAAGGGGTCCTGCGCACCCATGCGCCATCGACTTACAAAATCCCTGCGTGCTCTGATCGCCCTGATATTTTCAACGTTTCGCTTTGGACAGGGTCGAATGCCGAGGAGACTGTCTATCGTTCAAAAGCTGTGGGGGAACCACCGTTTATGCACGGGATTTCAGCACTTATGGCCTTGTCGGACGCAGTATCATATTGCGGGGACAGCTATCCGGCACTTGATGCTCCGGCCACGCCTGAACGCATCTTGAACACGGTTGAGCGGGTGAAACGTGGGGTTTGATGTGCAAGAACTTGCGAGCGCGGTTGAACAGCATGGACGTGTAGCACGTGTCGCCATTGCAGGGATTCAAGGATCGTCACCGCGCGAAGTTGGAGCGGCGATGCTTGTCTGGCGCAACGGACAAAGCGGTACGATTGGCGGCGGCGCTTTAGAATTTGAACTCGCCAAGTCGGCATTGAACGTGAATGGCAAGCGCCTAAGCCGTCATGCACTTGGGCCTGAGTTGGGTCAGTGCTGCGGTGGTGCTGTCCAGATTGTGGCAGAAGTATTTGATCAAAATTCGCTTCCGAAGGCGCATCACGGGATAATTGCCCGTGCCGTTGATGGATCAGACACGATGCCTTTGCGCGTTCAAAAACTGCTTAAGGATGCGCGTGGCGGAGCCGTAATAGACACTCAGCTTTGCCAAGGTTGGTTCATTGAAGCAGAACATAAAGCCACGCGTGACCTGTGGATTTGGGGCGCGGGGCATGTCGGACGTGCGCTTGTAAACACCCTTGCGCCTTTGCCGGACTTCGCGACGACCTGGATTGATACCAACGAGGATCGCTTCCCGAGCAATGTTCCTTCGGGTGTTAAGCAAGTTCCGGCGCACACTCCGGCGGTACTGGTCAAGCATGCACCTTCCTGTGCTGAACATATCATCCTGACCTATTCACACGCACTTGATCTTGAACTGTGTCATCAACTGCTCTTGCACGACTTTCGGTTCGCGGGGCTGATCGGGTCAAAAAGCAAATGGGCGCGTTTTCAAAGCCGTCTCGCCGCACTTGGCCACCAGAACGCACAAATTGCGCGCATAACCTGTCCAATTGGGAACCCGAGCTTAGGCAAACATCCGCAAGCTATTGCGATTGGGTTGGGCTCTTCTTTATTGAGGACGTCACAGAGTGTGGCACAAACACAAAGGAACTCAGCGTGAGCGACCCACTTCTACGCTTGAGCGGCCTGACAAAGGCCTACCCCGGGGTTGTCGCCAACAGGCTGTTGCTGTGTTGCGAACACTGTGTTGGCGAAGGTTTGGGCGGACATTTACGTTAGGCGCGGCGAGTGGCAGCTCTGAGCCCACAGGAGGCGATCGGATTCTAAGCTGCGCGCACTCGCAGCATAAATTATGCTGCAGCTTCTGGAGGATTGTTGTGGCAACGCGGCCTAGAGACCAGCCATTCATACAAAACCCAGCGACGACATAGCGCTCAAGGATCAAGTCGCAGAACAAGCCCGCCGCTTAAATCATTGTTCCGAAAGTCGGCTTTGCTCGTGTCGAAGAAATGGACATGGGGTGCAAGCAACTGTATCTACAATGAAAGCCTGGAAAAGTCGCAGCAAGGTAGAGCCGATGACAACTGATCTATCTCCAGAAACGTCGCGATGGCTCACGATAAAGGGCGAATTGCAGAGCGCGACTTTCTTACCTTGGGTAGAACGGCATGGCCACCGCCTCGGGCTGTCAATCAAAGTGATTTATGCAGACCCAAGAACAACTGTATTCAAAGTTGATGGACAGGCTGACCTGATCGACGCGTTTGAAATTGGTTGCCTCCTTGGGCCTATCGATGCTTGGGTTGAGACGATCACGCGCCGCACTGACATGTCAGTTGACTGATCTCTTTTTAATCGCGATGGTGAAAAACTAGACGACAATTCGTTCTGGTTGCACGATCTTGATTAAGATGGGAGCCGTGCGCCGCCTAATGCCTTTACAGACATAGTGCGCGCGCATATGTTGTGCCTTATCTGATGCCAAGACTTGAAGAAACAAGCGCTCTGAACCGGAGCGTGGTGCCGGATAATCCGGTCGGGGATGGGAATACACGAGAATGGCTGCGGAGAGCGATGCGCGATGGGTACCAGTCGCAATTTCTGCCGACATCATGGACGGTACGGTCATTCCGGCCCGCTTACCGACAGGACGCATTGCGGTCTGGCGATCGGTCAGCGGCCATATCTACGCGAACGGTGACAGATGCCCGCATCGTGGGATGCGCCTGTCGCATGGTTTTGTGCGGGGTGAGACGCTTTCATGTATTTATCATGGGTGGCGGTTCGGAACGGATGGCGCTTGCCAAAAAATCCCTGCGCACCCGGCCGTCGCACCGCCCAAGACCATCAATTGTGGAGCCCTGCCCGTAGTGGAAGGGAATGGCGTAGTTTGGGTCGCGACTCAACGCCCATCAAATGAGCCCAGCCATATCGCTGGTTTCGAAGCGCTGCGTAGTCTTGTGATAACGGCGACGCCTGACGCCATCACTCATGCGTTTGAAGGCAAAACGATTGTAGGCGCAACCAAAGTGCAACTCGTAGGGCATGACGCACTCTTACTTATGAACATTCTTGGCCCGGACGAGGTGTTTGTGATTGTTCTTATTGAAACCGACTTAAGCGTATCAGATCGTCTGGCCGTGTCAGCCGCAGTCGAGGGACTGCGCCGCGCCGCCGAAACAACGGAGGATGCCGCATGACAGCTCAGGCAATGCGCGACGCATGGTATCCCGTTGGGCTCCTGTCCCAGCTCAGCTTTGAAGGAAAAGATAGCTTACTCCTCGGCCAAAAGATCACAATTTGTGGGGCAGAGACTGGCGCGCCGCGCGTGGAAAGCGATGGGCGCAACCTTCCCGTTGTTGAACGGTTTGGGCATCTTTGGACAACCCTTGGTGCCCCCAACAAAGACCTTTTCACAATTCCAGAAGCCGACCATCCCGACCGGACCCGGGTGGATGTTGGGGTCGTGCGGGTAAAGTGTTCCCCGCTGCGCGCGGTCGAAAATTTCTTGGACGTTGCCCATTTCCCATTTGTGCATACCGATATTCTGGGCGCGGAATCTCATCCGGAGGTGAGTGAGTACAAAGTTGAAATCCGCGATGACGTGGATGAGGTCTGGGCCACTAAGGTTGAGTTCTTTCAACCGCAAGCCGCCAAGTCCGCCGGCGGTGGGATAACGACGGAATACATGTACCGCGTACCTGCGCCTACCTGTTCCATCCTCTATAAGACCTGCCCACCAAGGCCAGATGAATGGGATGTGATTGCCCTGTTCGTACAGCCGCTAACCGAGGATCTTTGCGACGTTTGGCCGTGGATGGCGCTGTTTGACGACGAAAGCGCAATGACCGATCTGATCCATTTCCAGCAATTGATCTTCTTGCAGGATCGCTCGATCCTTGAAAACCAAATCCCAAAACGGCTTCCACTTGATCCGGCAATGGAAACACCAACGCGGGCCGACCTGACATCGATCGCCTATCGGCGCTGGCTGAAACGGCACAACTACACTTTCGGCGCGCAGTTGGTGGCGGAATGATCCTCTACGATTACATCCTGTCACCCAGTTGCTACAAAGTTCGGCTTTTGGCTTCGCTGCTGGACGCACCGCTAGAGCTGCGCGCAGTCGATTTCCATCCAGGACGCGAGCACAAGGGGCCAGAATTGCTGGCGCTCAACCCGGCAGGCAGCATCCCAATCCTTGTTGATGATGATTTGGTTCTGAGGGAAAGCGCTGCGATGCTGACCTATGTCGCAGCACGCCACGGCCCGGATTGGTTAGCAGTCGACGATCCTATTGCAGTCACTCAACAACAGCAGTGGCTCGCGTTCTCGCACCGATTGACGAGCGCACTCGGTGGCGCACGGCTTGTGGAGATGCTGCACTTTGAGGGCGACCTGGCTGCGCTTCAGGCCAATGGCATCGCAGCGTTGCGGGAACTTGAGCTGGCCCTGTTTGCAAGGCGCCTGACGGGCGGCGTTTTCCTTGTGGGCGACACCCCGTCCGTCTCGGACATCGCATGCTTTCCTTACGTGGCACTTGCCCCTGACGGGAGCGTCTCGCTTGACTCTTACCCGTCAATCCGCATCTGGATGCGGGCGATCAGGGCGTTGCCGGGTTTTATCGAAATGCCGGGGATTCACCGCTTGCACGAATTGGCACCGGACCCGTTTGCAGAGGCATCCACATGACCGGCGTGCTGTTCCAGAACTGTGCTACGGTCATCGCTGACTACGGCCAAGGGGCAGAGGTGCTACGTGAGGTAGACCTGCTGACCGATGGGCCTGCGATCAAAGCAATTGGGAAGAACCTGGAAGCGCCAGATGCAACCGTAAAAAACGCCACCGGATGGTTCATCTATCCCGGTCTGGTAAACACGCATCACCATTTCTTTCAGACGTTTGTGCGCAACCGCGCAGACCTGGATTGGACGAAACTGAGCGTTATTGAATGGCTCGACCTCATCTATCCGATCTTTTCGCAGCTAAACGAAGACTGCTTCTATCACTCGTCGCTGACAGCCATGGCGGAACTGATCAAACATGGCTGCACGACGGCGATGGATCATCAATACTGCTTCCCTCGCCATGCAGGAAAAAGGTTGATTGACCGGCAATTTGAGGCGGCAGAGCTGCTTGGAATGCGGTTTCACGCAGGGCGCGGTGGAAACACCTTGCCAAAGTCTGAAGGCTCCACAATCCCCGACGAAATGCTGGAGACGACAGATGAGTTTATCTCCGATTGCGAACGCGTGATCGATAGCTATCACGATGCAAGCCAATTCAGCATGCGTCAGGTCGTGGTTGCCCCCTGTCAGCCCGTGAATTGCTACAAAGAGACGATGGAGCAATCGGTAACGTTGGCCCGCGATAAAGGTGTGGTCCTTCACACCCATGTCGGCGAAGGCGAAAGTCCAGTGATTGAAGCACGCGCTGGCAAACGTACAGTCGCTTATCTCGAAGAGATGGGGTTCGCGGGCAAAGACACGTTCTATGCCCATTGCTGGGAACTCGATCACAGGGAACTGGCACGCCTAGCCGCCACCGGCACCGGCGTGTCCCACTGTCCCGAGCCGGTCTATCTGGTGGGTGCCGAAGTGACGGACATCCCGGCGATGGATGCCATGGGCGTACGCGTCAGTCTCGGTGCGGATGGGGCCGCGTCGAATGACAATTCGAACCTGATGCACTGCGTCCACTCTGCCTATATGCTGCAATGCCTGGTGGCCAGCACGCGGCAGCACCCAGTACCGGACCCTGCGACATTCCTCGATTATGCCACGAAGGGTGGGGCATCCGCCCTTGGCCGGGATGACATCGGGCGGCTTGCGCCCGGCATGGCAGCGGATTTGTTCGCGATTGATACGCGGCGGATGGATTATGTCGGCACCCGACATGACCCGATGAGCCTGATCCCGAAAGTTGGCATCGGCAGCCCGACAGACCTCACGATGATCAACGGTCAAATCGTGTGGGAACGCGGGGCATTCACGAACGTAAACGAAAGAGAACTGTTCGCAGACGCAGAACGGGCCCTCGCAACACTTAATGTATAGCACTCGACGAAAGGACACTGACACTATGACAAACACATTGAACCGCAGAAACTTTATTGCTGGGGCCTCCGTTGCGACGATGGTAGCCACGCTGGGGGCACGTGCGCAGGCCGCCACGCTAGAGGACCCGTTGGTCGTCACCCTGGTGATCCCATCACCCGTTGCCGACGTGGGCTGGGGCCACGCCCTGTTCGAAGCATTGGAAACCGTCAAAGCCGACTACGGCGACGCGATGCAGGTCTCCGTCATCGAGAACATATTTGAAGGCCCCGATGCGGACCGCATCATGAACAAGGCGGTGGCAGAGGGGACCAAGGTCCTCGTTGCAGGCTCATTCGGGTATCAGAACGGTGCGATGCAAATCGCGCGCCGCAACCCGGATGTTACCGTTCTTCATGCCTCCGGCTTTATGGTCGCACCAAACTTTTCACCTTTTGCGGCGCAGTACAGCCAAGGCACGTACCTGATGGGCATGGCCGCAGCGGCGCTGTCAAAAACCGGCAAGCTCGGTTCCGTCTCGGCATTCGCGATCCCCGAACTTATTACGTCACTCAACGCCTTTGTGTTAGGCGCGCAAAGGATCAATCCGGATATTGAGCTATCAATCGTTTGGCTCAATTCCTGGTTCGACCCGGCAAAAGCACAAGAAGCGACCCAAGCATTGGTCGCACAAAACTGCGATGTGATCTTTTCAAACGCGCAAGATACACCGTCTGTAGTGGCAAAATCAGAAGAGCTGGGCGTCTATTCCTTCAATCTCAACTCCTCCATGAAAGCATACGCGCCAAACACCTACCTCGGTTGCGTGCTAACGGATTGGTCACCGTTCTTCCGCGCGTCTATCCAAGCGCATCTTGGTGGTAACTTTGAGGGGGCCAATGCCTTCCTGAGCGTGGGCGACGATGTTGTGAAAGTCGTGGATTGGAGCGCAGACATCCCGGAAGATGTGATGGCGCAGATCATGGAAGTCGAAGCAGCTATCGCAGATGGCTCTTTCGCGCCGTTCACCGGGCCAATCATAAAGGCCGACGGTACCGAGGGTGTCGCCGCTGGTGTGACCCTCACTGACGCAGAGGTCATCAGTTTGGATTGGCACGTCAAAGGCGTGACAACGCCTCTGCCCGGCTGATCGATGACACAACCCCTTCTTTCCTTGCATGGTGTCACCAAACGCTACGGTCAGGTCCATGCCAATTCCGGCGTGGACCTTGACGTGTTGCCCGGTGCGATCCACGCCATCCTGGGAGAGAACGGCGCAGGTAAATCGACCTTGATGAAACTCATCTACGGGGTCGAAACGCCCGATGAAGGGACAATCGCATGGCAGGGGCAGCCGGTTCAGATCGGCTCCCCCGCAATTGCGCGGCGTTTAGGCGTTGGCATGGTGTTCCAGCACTTCTCACTGTTTGAGACGCTAACCGTTGTTGAGAACGTCTCACTCCTCGTTCCTGGCACTAAAAAGGAGCTGACCTCCCGGATCGTTCACCTCGGCCAAGAATTTGGGCTAGGAGTGGATCCGTTGGCGCATGTCCATGCCTTGTCAGTCGGTGAACGCCAACGGGTTGAGATCATACGCTGCCTGATGGTGGATCCAAAGCTGCTGATCCTAGATGAGCCGACATCGGTGCTGCCACCGCAATCTGTTGATCTGTTGTTCGAAACGCTGCGCAAGCTGTCCACGCGGGGTGTATCGATCCTGTTTATCTCTCATAAGCTGGAAGAAATCCGCTCAATCTGCACACATGCCACGATCCTGCGGGGTGGCAAGGTGACAGGCAATGTGACGCCAAAAGATTTCGATGCGCAGGCACTCGCGACGATGATGATTGGGCGAGACATGCCGCATCTTTCGCCGCCTGAACACACCGCACGCGGCGACAAGCAGCTGGAATTGTCCGGAGTATCGGTGGCAACAGATGATCCCTTTGGCGTGCCGCTGGAAGGCATTTCGCTACACGTGCGCGCCGGTGAGATCTTGGGAATCGCTGGTGTCTCAGGCAATGGCCAGGCGGAGCTTGCAGCCGCAATTTCAGGCGAAACGCCTTTGCCCAAGGACATGCACGGCGCCCTTTGCATGTTTGGGCAAGAGGTCGGGGCCCTTAACCCTGCGGCGCGGCGCAAGTTGGGGTTTTCCTTTGTACCCGAGGACCGTTTGGGCCAAGGTGCGGTGCCGGAACTCTCTCTTGTCAAGAACGTAATCCTGACTGCGCATCGTCACGGTATGGTGCAAAGGGGCATGATCCGCCGCGGCCGCGCCCACACATTCACACGCGACTGCATCGCCGAAAATGATGTCCGCACGCCCGGCCCGGGGGCTGAGGCAGGATCGCTCTCTGGCGGCAACCTTCAGAAGTTCATTATCGGACGGGAGCTGATGCTGAAACCCAGGCTCTTGTTCCTGAACCAACCGACATGGGGCGTTGATATCGGTGCCGCGACTGCAATCCGCCGGCGGCTAATCGAACTGCGCAACGAAGGCTGTGCCATCCTTGTGATTTCAGAAGATATGGAAGAACTGTTCGAGCTGACTGACGACATGCAAGTGCTGAGCGAAGGCCGCATAAGCGCTCGCTTCAAAACGAACGAAACCGCTCCTGAAGACATCGGACGCGCCATGATCGGCGCAAGCAAGGGCGCGGTGTAGTGGTATTTCCCAAACTCATCAGGCGCGAGCGTGCGTCACTTCCGGTGCTGATAGCCGCGCCATTTCTGGCTTTGGCCATGGCCGCGTTAAGCAATCTAATGCTCTACGCAGCAATCGGCGTTGATCCGGTGGCCGTGTTCAAGGCAATGCTGATTGACCCTTTTACCAGCTATTTTTCGTTTTCAGAGATTTTGCTGAAGGCCGGTCCATTGCTGCTAATTGCACAAGGTCTGGCGATTGGCTTTCGCGCGAAGGTTTTCAACATCGGTGCAGAAGGCCAGTTCATCCTCGGCGCAATCTTCGCGTCTGCCATCCCCGTCTACATGCCCCAGGCGACAGGGGTCTGGATTTGGCCGATGATGCTGGTTTTTGGCATGCTTGGCGGGTTGGCATGGTCTGCGATCACGGCCTTCTGGCGGGTGCGGCTAAACGCGAATGAAATCCTCGTCTCGCTCATGCTGTCCTTTGTGGCCATCCAACTGCTGAACTACCTGCTGCTGGGGCCATGGAAGGACCCTATGGGCTTCAACTTCCCGCAGTCAGTGATGTTTCAGCTTGACGCGCTTTTGCCCATTCTGCTGCCGGGGACCCGCGTCAATGTCTCGCTCATCCTGGCACTGCTTGCATCTCTTGCAGCATGGTTCTTTGTTCTTCGTAGCTTTGCAGGCTACCGCCTCGAAGTTGGCGGGTTAGCGCCCAATGCCGCGCGGTATGCGGGGTTTTCCCAAAGCGGTGCAATCTGGCTATCGCTGCTGATTGGTGGGGCCGCAGCCGGGCTTGCAGGCGCGGCAGAGGTCGCGGGGCCGGTCGGCCAACTGCAACGCTCAATCTCAACCGGATATGGCTATGCTGCTATCATAGTTGCCTACCTTGGCGGATTGCACCCGATTGGCATCGTCTTTTCCGCATTCTTGATGGCAACGCTATATATCGGCGGTGACAATGCGATGGTATCAGCAGGCCTGCCGATTGCAGCAGTCAGTGTTTTTCAAGGCAGTCTGCTGCTGGCCTATCTGATCGCGGTGACCTTCGTGCGGCGCAAACTAGTCTGGCCTCACAGGCCCACCGCATGATCGCGATCGAATTCATACTTGCAGGCATGCTTGCCGCCGCGACACCATTTCTTTTGGCGGCCTTGGGCGAACTTGTTGCCGAACGCTCTGGCGTGTTGAACTTGGGCGTCGAGGGTATGATGGCCATTGGTGCGGCCGTAGGCTTCATCACCGTATATTCCGGTGGTGGGCACGTGATGGGCTTTGTGTTGGGTGGGCTTAGCGGGGCTGCACTGTCACTTGTCTTTGCATTCGTCGTGTTGGTCCTGCATGCCAACCAAGTCGCCGCCGGGCTGGCAATCGGGATCATGGGCCTGGGGCTTTCCGCGTATTTCGGCAAGCCATTTGAAAGCTTCACGGTCACAGGTGCAGGCAAGATCGCGATCCCGGTACTGACCGATCTGCCCGCCATTGGCGGTCTCTTTCGGCAGGACATCGTTGTATGGCTGTCACTCCTTTTCGCCCCTGCGCTTTGGTACGTGCTAAAGCATTCGAAGCTCGGCCTCTTGCTCCGGGCTGTTGGTGAAAACCCGCACGCAGCCAGTGCGATTGGATATCCGGTGATCCTGATCCGCCTCAGCGCGGTGGCCTTTGGTGGTTTGATGGCAGGTATCGCTGGGGCCTATGCATCTACCATCTACACGCCTCTGTGGGCTGACGGCATGATCGCAGGGCGGGGATGGATTGCCGTTGCACTTGTTGTGTTTGGAACCTGGATGGTAGGTCGCGTCTTCCTTGGGGCCTGCCTGTTCGGCGCAGTGTCCCTCGGGGGCATCGCAGCGCAGACAGTTGGTCTCGCCGTACCATCCCAGCTTTTGGCCAGCCTGCCTTACATTGTGACGATTGTGGTCTTGGGTATCATCTCTTCAAACCGCCGTCTGGTGAAACTGAACGGAATTGCCTCCTTGGGTGAGCCGCTCGAGAAGTAAAAGCCGTCGCGGCCATCTTTTCGAAGGCCCGAAGCTGGCTAACGCTCCGACGGTGCTCTAAAGCGTTTCGGGTAATACCTGAGACATCACGTATCACAAATGTCCCGAGATTGCGGAGCATGGCAGGGAATTTGTGATTCAGGCTTTCCCCGAAACGCTTTAGCGGTTTCGATTGGCGACGTTCCACCAGTTTCCGGGCTTTTCGCGGGGGGCATGTTTTCGGGTGAGCCAATGCACCACTTTGCGGAACGGACTGAGAGCCAGCTTCAAACACAAACGATCACGAAGGCGTTCATAATCGCGGTTGAACGGGCAGACGCGCATGCAGATTGCATAATTTGAGGCCATCTTGGCCCAAAAGGAAAAACATTTCTCGGCATTAGATGTCCACTTTCGGACCCCGCGCATGGCGGATTGGTTGGCGGTCTCCTTTGACGGTGGGCCATACGGCAGCGCCTTGACCGGACACGCATCCGCGCATTTCGTACAGATATCACAAAACACGCGTACGCCCAAAGGTCTCGGTGCTTCATGAGACAGCGGTAGATTTGTAAAGATTTTCGCAAACCGCAGACGTGGGCCAAATTCCGGCGTTATGACAAGTTGATTGCGGGCATATTCGCCCAAACCGGCCTTGATCGCGTAGGGGATCACCAGACCCGTATTGTTCATCGATGGAACTGCTTCATACCCCAGATTGCGGATGTAGGCCGCAAGCTGCATCACGATCGGAGCCTCATGGCTGTATTCACGTCCCGTTGCGGCACCAGCCAAG
>Ga0209654_1002910_pt1 | contig 11070 bp, 10 predicted proteins | sample SaaInl1SG_22_DNA_FD_184646 | JGI IMG/M metagenome (GOLD analysis project Ga0209654, IMG submission 184646) | Marine microbial communities from expanding oxygen minimum zones in the Saanich Inlet - ESP_161SG_22_DNA (SPAdes) (version 2) | ecosystem: Environmental > Aquatic > Marine > Intertidal... | reverse complement strand
AAGCTTGCGATTAAGTCGCGCCGCTTGGCGTTGCTAACCTTGGGCATGGCCAGCCAAACCTCTTTCGCCTGCTGGCTTTCAATTAGACGCGCCATTTCACTCGGGGCGGAAACAGAGCGGCCATCGATGGTGCCGCCCCAAAAACCGGCGTTATCGTCTACGAAGGTCAGGAATTTAAATTCATTGCTATGCACCAAGCTGGCTGCCAACTGCCTTCCCGCATCACCCGCGCCGTATATAACGACGCCGTCCTTAGCTTTCTCCTCAATGCTCCCGGATAGGTGCGACCCTAGCCAATTACGCACTAGCCAGCGTGAACCGCCAATGACCAAGAACAACACCATCGGCTGCATTAAGCCGATGGAGCGGGGGACTCCGTTGATACCGACGAGAGAAAAGATCGCCGCGTAAACGATGGCGTAGCAGCCAACAGCCTTCGCCAACACGCGTAAGGCCCGGCCACCGCTGTAACGAAAAATGGCGCGGTATAGGCCCCACGACATAAAAAGGGGAGTGGCGATGCCGACAGCAACAAGTGCGGGAACGAGGTATTCCCAAGTAGGCAAAACCCACTCCTCTAAACGAAGGCTCAAGGCCAGCCACGTTGCCAACACGCATAACAGTGTATCCAGAAAGACAGCCAAGCCGCGCTTCACGACCCTTGGCAGGGCGAGTGCTTTTGCTGTGAGAAAGTGGTGTAGACGGCCATCCATACGCAAAAGTATAAGTTGTTTTAGGCGTTATCGAGTCATGCTTACGCGGAGTCCAAGGTTAACACTTTCGTGTTCAACCGTGTTGTGGTGCTGTTCTCATTGATTGATTCCATTGCCAGACATTGATCGGCTTTCTCTAAATCTCACGATAAAAGCCTCATGGGAACCAAGCAGCAAAATCACGCGTTTGGTAGCCAACTCAAAAGCATAAGCACCAACTGGCTTTTAGCTTAGAAGTTGAGGGGCGACATCACAAGCCGCCGCTACCGCCGCGAGCAGAGGGAGCACCGGCATAAGTGTTTAGGGAACACAATCTGCGCCCGCTAAATCCCCAAATTGGGACACCGTCTCCTCGTACACCACTCAACCTCCCACAAGCCGAATTCCTCCCAAAATTGGCTTCGTTTTGTAAAAATCAAAACTCTTCACCCGATGCGACGGACCTGACTCCCTTGACCAACTGGTTGATTGCCCGCTTTTGATAACGAAGTGCAGACAGCTGGCAGTTCTTCCCCGCGCGGATCCTGCGCAAAATCGCATTCGATTCGCGCCTCAAGACCCCCTCCAAAAACTTGATCTCTTCGGTGCGGGCCTTGCCCTTGAGCTTAACGGGATAATCTTTCTGGGGAAGCGTGAAAGTGGTCATCACCTCTTGTTTATTTCGATGTGCCTGAGCCAGCTGGTGCAACTCAATTGTCATGGGATCAAAGCCCCAGGCCTTGATCTCATCATGCAAGGCCTTCTCATTGAAGTTTTGCAAAAAATCCTCATTGCGCTCGAAATCAATGATGCGCTTGGCTAACTCCGCGGCTTGGGCATCCGTGTGGCAATCATCCCTGAACATATGGGCGATGGCTTTGATTTGATCCGCAAACACCCTCTGATCAACGGGCAAACTTAAGCCGTGTTTGCTGGCATTAAGCTTGGCCCGCCCCCCCCTCCTCTGACCTCGGCCCGGAGGACTTGAGGGAGTTCGCCCTATTGGCCGCTCTTTGCCTTGCGCTGACCACGGGCCTTACCCTCTTCGCTTTCAACTTGTTCAACCGCTTTGACATCAATGGCTTGAAGGTCACGCTTCAGAAGTTCGTTCTGTAGCTTCAGGCGTTCTTGCATCACCGATCGACTCACCAGCGCCTCATAGGACTGCTGTAACTGCCCAAGGGACTTGACGCGAAGGGCGATGAGGGCGTCGATTTTTTGGATTTCCTCGCGCGCCTTGGTCATGGCCTTAGCCGATAGACTTTCTGGCGTATAGCCACCAGCTTCAATGAACTGCTTCATTTTGGGATCATTCCATAGCTGAGCCTGCAGGTTATGTGTAAGAGCATGAGTTTGGCTTTTTGGAGTTGCGTAGGTTGTCAACAAATCAACCATTGAATTGACAATGGTTGCCTGTTTTTGCAATTCGTATCGCTGCATCCACCACAGGCACTGGAAGATTTTTTCTGCAAGATAAATTTGCAGGTGCGTGGAAGCACTAAGCTCATTGATCGTTCCAGCCAACCCTGCGCGATAGACGGCTTCGGACTCGCCAGGCAACAGCTTGATGGGACCAAAGATTTGTGAAATCTGAGATGTAGGTTGGCTTTGAGGGGTTGGTTGCTCAGGTGTTTTGTTTTCGCTCATTTGGCACCTCCCCTCCTCTGGTTCTTAAAGACTTTTAGGCGGACGGCTTGGTTTTAAGTCGTACACCGGGATTGTCGGCGGGGGTTCCTACAAATTCAACACCCGCTAACTCAAAAGCTTTTTGTAACGATGCAAGTGTTCGAGCTTGCGCAGGTGGTACGCCATCAACAGCTTCCAGCCTCTTTATTGTGGCTACGCCAACGCCTGCATGCTCCGACAACTGGCTCACAGTCATGCGGGTTAATGCGCGTGCGGCACGGATTTGCTCACTTGTGATCACGTCTAATTAGCTATATAATGAGCTTTATGGCATCGTTTTGAGGGGGTTCACAAATGGATGATACATCTAGGATCAATCTGGAGAAGCTTCTGCATCACTTGGATGGTGCCTACGCCCCAAACACTCTCCGTGCGTACAAGGCAGACATGTTGGAATTCATTGCCTACTGCGAGAAAAATGGTGTCTGCGCCTTGCCCGCAAAACCCGAGACAGTGGCGGAATTTTTGAAGCAGACCGTCCACCAAGGCATCAAATCATCCACCATCCGCAGAAAAGTTTCATCCATCAGTGCCACCCACCGCCTCTCCTCTTTGGAGGATCCAACAAAACATTCAGAGGTCAGGATCAGTCAGCGAAAAATATACCGACAACTGGGCACTCGGTTCGATCAAGCTTACCCGATCACCAGCGCATTGCTCAATAGGTTGTTGGCTGTTTGCGAGGATGACCTTCACGGATTGCGAGATCGCGCGTTGCTTATGGTTGCCTACGACTCGATGCGCAGGCGTTCTGAATTGATTTCTTTGCGTGTTGAAGATATCGAATGGATCCCGAATACTGGGGCATCAATACTTCTCCGTAAAAGCAAAACCGATCAGCAGGGTTATGGGAAGTGGATACACCTGACAAGCGAGACAACGCAAGCACTGCATGAATGGATAGCGGCTGCAGAAATCAATGAGGGATTTATTTTCAGAGGCGTTAGGTCATCGGAAGCAATCACTGACAGTTTGTGCGAAAGCCGCATACCCCGCATCTACAAGGCCCTTGCCAGAAAAGCTGGGATCGATGAATCGGTGGTGCAGAGCATCAGCGGACACTCTATGCGTGTTGGAGGCGCGCAAGACCTATTGAATAGTGGCGCAAGTTTGCCGCAAATCATGGTCAAAGGTGGCTGGGCAAAAATAGATACTGTGTTGAGATATATTGAAAGAACTCGTTCATCTTCAACATTGAATTTGCATGGATGAACTACTGGATTAGGCCATATCCATTCTGTATCCGTCTGGATTCGTCATTTGCCAGCGCCATGAGTCAGACATCATTGTGAAAAGATCACGCTTAGCACTCCAGTCCAGTTCAGTTGCGGCCTTGGTTGGATCAGCGTAGCAAGCGGCAATATCACCAGGTCGCCTTTTAACGAAGCGGTAAGGTATCGATTTACCGCTGGCGGCTTCAAAAGCCTGAATGATTTGCAAAACGCTGTAGCCTTGACCAGTACCCAGGTTCCACACATGCGTTCCAGTTCTTGTCTGCAATGTTTTCAATGCAGCCAGGTGTCCTTGGGCCAAGTCCACTACATGGATGTAGTCACGCACACCGGTGCCATCAACCGTCGGGTAATCGTTGCCAAACACCGCCAGTTCAGGCAGCTTGCCCACCGCCACTTGGGTTATGTAAGGCAAAAGGTTGTTGGGTATGCCCTGCGGGTCCTCGCCAATCAGACCGCTTTCGTGGGCACCCACAGGGTTGAAGTAACGCAGTAATGCAACGCGCCAGCGCGGGTCTGAGGCGGCCAAGTCTCCGAGCAGCTGTTCAACCATGAACTTACTGCGACCATAGGGGTTGGTGGTATGGCCTGCTGGCTGGTCTTCGGAAATTGGTACGGTGGCCGGGTAGCCATACACTGTGGCCGACGAACTGAATACCAGCGTGAACACGCCCGCAGCCGCCATGGCTTGGCATAAGGTAACAGTACCACCTACGTTGTTGTCGTAATAGCGTAGCGGCTGAGCTGCGCTTTCGCCCACGGCCTTTAACCCTGCAAAGTGCAGCACCGCCTGCACCGAGTGCTGGGCCAACAGCTTATCCAAGAAGGTCCGGTCGCGAATGTCGCCTTCCACAAACACCGGTGTGCGCCCGGCAATTTGCACCACCCGACGCAGCGATTCGGCCGATGCGTTGCAGAGGTTATCTACCACCACCACCTCAAACCCCGCCGTCAGCAAAGCTAGTGTGCTGTGGGAGCCTATATAGCCAGCACCGCCGGTAACGAGGATTTTCATTCTTTGGTTTATATAAATTGATTGATTTCCCTGCCGTCGCTTGGACCCAGCACCTTCTCACCTGCAAGAGGAAAGTCAACTAATCATCCAAACCAATCGAATTGGCCAGATAGTTCAGCAGCCTCCAACATCGATCGGCCATTGCCACAGGCGATCACCACCAGAACACTAATCTTAGACATCAATGCAACACCCCATTGCGCTGTACCACCTTTAAAATAGTTAGCCCTAAAATTTTAATATCGAACCAAAAATTTCGGCGCTGCAGGTAATCTGTATCCAATTCTACCTTCTGGGGTATGGACAGTTCGTCGCGCCCGTTAACCTGAGCCCAGCCAGTAAGGCCTGGAACTAGGGTGTGCACACCTTTTCTGGTGCGCAGCTCAATTAGATCTTGCTGGTTGAACAAAGCAGGTCGAGGGCCGACGAAGCTCATGTCGCCCAACAAAATGCTCCAGAGCTGAGGTAACTCATCAAGACTGCTTTTCCTCAAAAAGGAGCCTATCGGCGTGAGGTAAGCTCCAGGGTTACCCAACAAGTGCGTGGGTACTGGCGGCGTCCCTACGCGCATACTACGAAATTTCGGCATCCTGAAGATATTGTTGTTCCGGCCAACTCGGTCCGACCAATACAACACTGGTCCAGGAGATGTCAATCGCACCAATATAATCGTCGTTATTATAGGTAATAACAATAAAATCGAAAAAATTAAAGCTAATGCCAGATCGAACAACCGCTTCACTTATTAATACCTTTCACGGCTTTGTGTAATCCTTCGTCTAGGTTAATTTTGGGATTCCATCCTAATAAATATTGAGTCTTAAAAGAGTCAATCTGTAGCGATCCAGTCAAATTTTTTACTAATTCCTGTCTCCCCAGCATTGAGCCGAAAAATCTTAAAATCGGTTTAGAAATTGGGATGAGCCAAATTTGTTTCCCCATAGCTGAAGCTGTTCTACGAATAAGTTCCGTTGTGGACACATCCTCACAATCACAGACTAAAAAAATTTGCCCTGCCGCTTTAGGATGTTCTAGGCATATTACAATTAGATCAATTAAATTGTCTAAAGCGACTATACTGCGTAAGTTATCAATAGCACCAAATGGCAACGGAACTTTAATGTTGATTAATTTAACCAGCCGCTGGAAGTTACCAGGCGCTCCAAATCCATACACTAAAGGTGGGCGAATTACCACAACCTCTAATCCCGTTTCATTTGATATTTTTTGTAAAACTTGCTCAGCCTCATACTTACTTTGAGAATAAGCGTTATCAGGGGCAGGCGGATCAGAGGCAGTGAATTTTCGCCCCAATTGCGTCTCTCTGCCATTTACCCCTATTGAACTAATGAATACGAATCGTTTTACTCCTGCGCTTGCGGCTTGGCGTGCGAGTCGTTCTGTTGCTATTACATTAGCTATTCGATGTAAATACGAGTCAGATTTATTTTCGTTAGAAATATGAGCCCTTCCAGCACAATGCACAATAATGTGAGTATTTTTTAGAATATGTACAGGAATATCGTTTAATGCCAAATCGATAAAAATATTGTTGATTTCATGTTTCGCTATTTCGTCCTTATGAGCTCGCATCACTTTAATGATCGGGTATCCTGAACGCGACAGATGGTTACAAAGATTTCTACCTATAAATCCACTGGCACCGGTAACTATTATATTATTCATTTTATTTAGGTGGCAGAACTGCAATGAAAGATTATTTCTCGCATAGCAAGCAAACCAAATCTAAAACTTTTCTAACTTGCTCTTCACGTTGATATTTTTCACGAATAAGCTCTTGATTACGTATATTTTTAGTTAAATTTTCAATACCGTGAAGATTCTTGATCGCACTTGACAAGGCTTTCGGATTTTCAGGCTCAATAATTTGGACATCATCAAATTCAGTTAGAAAATCAACTGCCACCCTTTTCCTCCATAAATTACGGGGATACCCAAGGTTAAATATTCATATAGCTTGGATGGTATCGCTGACCCATAGTTTTCACCAATCTGCGCATAGAGAATAGTGGCCTGCGAATAATATAATTTCAAATCTTCCCAAAGAACACCACCAACAAATGTAATATTTTGAACTAAGCGATGTCTGGCATATTTTTGAATTCTTGCCAAATCACTTCCTGCTCCTATAATAAGTATTTTGAAATTAGGAAATTCATTGGCCACATCAATAATTGTTGTCAAATTTTGCGCTATACCAACATTTCCGACATAAAGCAACACAGGTTGTGCTGGGGCTCTGTTGTCTGGTATTTCTCTGATCGCTGCAAACCGACTTGAAGAAATTCCATTTCGAACAATATACACTGGTGCATATAAGCCTTTCAATCTAAATGCATTGTTTATATATCGATACTCACTGGTGTTAGTTACCCAAACCATGTCCGAATTATGAATTGCGTTAATTGCAAAAGTGCGTAATAAGCTCTTTATAACTCGAGAAAAATATCTCGAGCCAGGCAAATACTCCCATGTAAGATCGCGTATGTCCAGTACGGTAGGACATATTTTAAATTTCGCAAGAAGCAAAATAAACATCGATGGGCTACTGACCAATAAGACATCTGGCTTAAGTTGTCGAACCTTCCACCAAGCCCTAAAAGAATAACCGAACTCTCGCAAAGCGCGAATGCCAAAGCTCCCTCGAGCAGGTGCTCTGCCTAAGGGAACTAATTTAGCAACGGATAAATCTATAGAATCACTTCCAAGGGGCGCAATCAAGTAAACACTGAATCGCTCACTTAATATATCAATGAAAACTCCTAATCGTGCCTTAGTAGCGTTTGTGTCAGCAAATTCATAACTACTAACTATACATAAATTTTTTTTATAGTTTTCTGAATTTTTCATATGCTAATTTTAGATAGGTGCAAAGTTTTTTAAATTAATATATAAATTTATTTCGATAACCTTAGATATTTATATAAACTCCTAAAAGTCAGCATTTTATTAACTAATGGCGCCGCAAAAATCTAATGCTGCCTTCGCAATGAGTTGTTGCTGAATAATTGGCATCATAAAATAACGATGTTTAACCAATATAGCTAGCACACTTGCACTTTTCAACGCCTCGTCTATATCCACAAGAGTTAGGTGTTTATTTGATTCGATATGTGGCTCTACAGCAATCACATTGTAGCCTTGCGACTTCAGAGAGAGTGCAACTTGTAAAGCGGGTGACTCACGCAAGTCATCAATATCGGGCTTAAATGCTAATCCCAAGCAGGCTATGGTTAGTTTTCTTCCAGTCTTGGCCGTTGCATCGGCAGCGGCAATCTTGATTTTATCGATCACCCAATCAATCTTATGATTATTGACCTCACGCGCAGTTCGAATTAGCTTAGCGTTCTCGATATCACGAGCCACGATGAACCACGGATCCACTGCTATGCAATGACCACCTACACCTGCACCAGGCTGCAGGATATTTACCCGGGGATGGCGGTTGGCGAGTTTGATCAAATTCCAGACGTTAATGCCTTCCTTGTCACAAATTAGAGACAATTCATTCGCAAAAGCAATATTCACATCACGGAAGCTGTTTTCAGTCAGCTTGCACATTTCGGCCGTCTTAGCCTCGGTTTCAAGAACCTCACCTCTCACGAAAGTACGATAAAAGTCAGACACTGCTTTAGTAGCGGCCGGTGTCAGCCCCCCCACAACGCGGTCGTTCTCAACCAACTCAATCATGATCTTGCCCGGCAAAACACGCTCAGGGCAGTAGGCGATGTGTACATTCTCGACTTTCACACCCGCTTCGCGCAGCACAGCTTGCATCTGCTCAGTGGTACCAACTGGCGAAGTGGACTCCAAAATCACCAAATCACCGGGCTTGACGAATGTCGCAATGCTGTGGGTCGCAGCAAGCACGAAATCAATGTTGGGCAGGGGTATTGCGCCGCCTTCATGAAATGGAGTTGGCACACAAATCATGTATACATCACCAGCTTGGGGCGATGTTGATGCTTTCAGGCGACCCGCTGTGACAGCTGAGCGGACAAATGCGTCCAAATCAGGTTCAACAATATGAATCTTGCCTTGATTTATCGTGTTAACAGCGTGCTGACTGATATCCGTCCCACGAACAGTATAGCCTTCACTTGCCAGTAAAGCCGCAGTAGGCAGACCGATATAACCGAGGCCAATAACGCTGATAACCTTGCTTTTCATCTGAAGTAAATCCTTTGGTGAGATTCAAATATTTCTAAGTACATCCAAAATCCGATCACACGCCTTACCGTCTCCATAGGGGTTGTGAGCGCGCGACATTTTTAAATAATGGGAATCGTCTTTAAGTAGTCGAGTGACACCTGCGACGATACGCACCATATTTGCCCCTACTAACTCAACGGTTCCCGCATCAACAGCTTCGGGCCGCTCTGTTACATCGCGCATCACTAAAACAGGTTTACCTAAGCTCGGTGCTTCTTCCTGGATACCGCCGCTATCAGTCAAGACCAAATAGCTATGCTTGAGAAGATAGACAAACGGCTCATAGTCTAAAGGCTCAATCACATGCACATTCGACAGACCTGCCAAAATAGTACGAACTGGCATTTGAACGTTGGGATTCAAATGAACAGGGTAGACAAAATGCACGCTGTCGAACCGAGATGCAAGTTCCCGCAGCGCTTCACAGATTTGAAGAAACCCATCACCAAAGTTTTCGCGGCGGTGACCGGTAACCAATACGAAACGATCTGACTGCCAGTTGAATGGCAAGAGTTGGCTTATCGACTGCGCCAAATGAGCAGATCTCTCACCATCGGCTTCAATCCGATTCAGCACCCAATGCAGCGCATCGATCACTGTGTTGCCAGTCACGCTGATGCTTGCATGATCCACTCGTTCGGCGATCAAGTTGGCACGGCTAAGTTTGGTCGGAGCGAAGTGCCACCGAGTTATCTTGCTGGCCACCTGTCGATTGAACTCCTCTGGAAATGGGGCATAGAGGTCGTGGGTGCGCAGACCCGCTTCAACATGGCCTACCGGGACCCCCGCGTAGAAGCCGGCCATTGCCGTGGCAAGCGTCGTCGTCGTGTCACCGTGAACCAGTAAGGCATCCGGCTTGCTATCGCCGAATACACCTTTCATGCCTAGCAGAACGTTGGCAGTCACATCAAAGAGATCTTGCCCAGGCTTCATAACATTCAAATCAATGTCCGGCACGATCTCAAAAACCTTCAAGACCTGATCCAACATTTGACGGTGTTGTGCCGTGACGCAAACACAAACATCAAAAGAATCGGGGTCAGCATCTAGTCTGTGCACAAGAGGTGCCATCTTTATGGCTTCGGGTCGTGTCCCAAAGACAAGCATGATTCTCTTTTTTTTACTCATTGGTACCCCAAGAAATTTTTACGGCAATATTGTTATCATTTTGAAATCGAACAACTAGGCACTGACTATTCAGTCGAGTACCGAATTCTGGTGAAAAGAAACCATGTTCAACAAATGAAGCGCCATTCAAGACAAAAACTTTTACATCTTGTTGAGAATCAGGAAAGCGAAGTGAATAAGTATGTCGATCTACTGAATAAATTCGCAAATCTGGATGAATATGGAAGCGCGCAATCGCAGACTCAAAGTTGCCTCTGATGGAATCTTGAACGATCAACTGTCCATGGCAGAGTTGCCAAGACCGTTTGTGCACAGGTTGACCATGCAAGCGCATAAATCCATCATGCTCACAGGTTACGAACACATTATCGCCACCATCGGTAACCTCCAAACCTAATGGATAAGCACGTCTGGCCACACGAAACCTAGACCAGACTTCGGAAGAGTTCTCGTCATTGACCACTACCGTGTTGTGCGCGGAACTTCCTCTTTCTTCTGTGCGCACTAGCCCATTGCCGTATTGCGAGGTACCTCCATTAACAAAAATGCGTTTACCAAACAGCGAGAGCTCAAAGGATAGCGTATCTGCATGCGCATGCCCAGGCAAATAGTCTGGCCCGATAGGTGCAACGTCTAATAATGCACATACACTCACATCTTCCAACCGAATGTACCCACTATCCGAGAATCGACAAACGGTGATTTGACCAGAAGTTGAGTTGGGATTATCAATTGGAATGCCTAGATGTTTGGCATACATTTTAATTTCTGCAGGTGGAGGAGCAATTCCAATGGCTGCATCGTTAAAGAATGCAATTTCACCATCCGGGTGACACATTCCTTCCAGCCACCTTAGCATCTTGCTGGCAGTCGTACGCCATTCGTTCACATGTTCTTCTCTGACTACATCTGGATATGCCCCCGCCAAATTGATCAAGTCGAGAATGTCTTCCAAAAAGATTGCGTGGTACATCGGGCTACGCTCGAAGTTACCCCCATCCGGTAGCACTTGCTCGGGCAGTTCTTTAGCTATAATGTCTAGACCGATATCTAGCCACTTCTGTGCTTCGGGGCCTTTAAAGCA
>Ga0209654_1002899_pt1 | contig 11125 bp, 11 predicted proteins | sample SaaInl1SG_22_DNA_FD_184646 | JGI IMG/M metagenome (GOLD analysis project Ga0209654, IMG submission 184646) | Marine microbial communities from expanding oxygen minimum zones in the Saanich Inlet - ESP_161SG_22_DNA (SPAdes) (version 2) | ecosystem: Environmental > Aquatic > Marine > Intertidal... | reverse complement strand
GTGCTTTTAAGGTATGATAAATCCTAAGAATATTTCATTACATTGAAGCAAATTCACGTTTATGAACCACCTAACGCTACGTTCAATTCTACTCTCTTGTGTTCTTGCTTTTCAAGGAACTCAATTAATGGCTCAACAGAATGATTCTGAATATGAGCAATTAATCAAGCAGTATACAACTGATGATCGATTCTACCCCTCATCGGTGGCAAAAATTGTTGACCATGCTACCATTTCATCTCCATTAGATCATTTCGGTACGATTATCGGAGCGCCCATGGTAATGCATAATACCACAGAGATCTATGGGTATTATAAGCTTCTTAGTGAACAATCTAATCGCTTGATGATTGAACAGGTAGGAACAAGCGAGGAGGGCCGAGCTATTCAACTAGTGGCCATTTCAGATGCTGATAACTTGACCAATGCTGAAGTCTATAAATCGATGATGAGAGAGTTAGCCGATCCAAGATTAACAGATGAGCAGCGAGCTAAAGAAATAGCTATTCAAGGAAAGAGTGTTTACTATTTAAACGGAGGAATGCACTCTACCGAGATGGGCTCCCCTGAAATGCTGATGGAGCTCGCCTATCGACTTATCACTGATGAATCAGAGGAGATTGAACACATTCGTGAGAATGTCATTGTTCTGATTAACCCAGTTTCAGAGCCTGATGGTAGAGATAAGCAAGTAGACTGGTATCACAGGTATTCAAAACATCGTGAACAGTGGGATGATGGCTTTCCTCGATCTACACCTTATTGGGGTAAATACGTATTTCATGACAACAACCGTGACGGGCTTCAGATTAGTCAGGAGATCACAAAGAATATTTTCAAGATTTTCTATGATTGGCATCCGAACGTGATGCTTGATTTGCACGAGTCGGTGCCATTACTTTATATATCTACAGGTACTGGCCCCTACAACGATAATGTTGATCCAATTACGGTTGGAGAATGGCAGACTATTGCGAATTATGAAATGACGAGCCTCTCTGCTCAGGGTCTCCCAGGAGTATTTCACTGGGCCTTTTATGACGGATGGTGGCCAGGATACGGAGTTTGGGTAGCCAATACGCATAACTCTATTGGTCGCTTTTATGAAACTTTCGGGAATGCAGGAGCCAACACCTATCTAAGAGATCTCACAAAGAGTAAATATGCCGGAGACCCGGTTACTTCGAAGGAGTGGTATCGTCCTGATCCTGCTTCGGGAATGGTCAATTGGTCAGCGCGTAACAATACGAATTATATGCAGGCGGGTGTGCTTGCTTCACTTACTTATGCCGCGGATAATCGTTCAGGTCTTTTGAAGAACTTCTATAAAAAGGGACAGAACAATGTCGCCTTTGGATCAAAGAATAAGATCAAGCAGTTTAGACTGCTGAAAAACCAAAAGGATCCGGTAAAAGCGGCCTATTTGATTAATCAATTGATGGCTCAAGGAATTGAGGTACATGAGGTAACTGAAGGGGAGGACAAGGGAGATTACCTTATTCAACTGAATCAACCTTATAGCAAGCTCGCCTATGATTTACTCACAGAGCAGAACTATCCGAAAGACGCTAAGTTTCCACCTTACGACGCTATCGCCTGGACACTTGACTTACTTTACGGTGTTGACGTTGAAAGAGAAGAACAGTGGCATGAGAATCCCTCAGCACTTCAACTTCTCACCGAAAACGTGGTGTATAGCGGAAAGGTTGAGGGAGCTTCAACCACTTACGCTATTAACTACATGGCTCAATCAAATGTGGTGCCCGCCTTGTTCGATTTAAAAGGAACGGCCAAGGCCTATGTAGTGGATAGTTCTATGGAGCTCGGTGAACATACCTTGGCACCAGGTTCGATTATTATCGAAAACCTTAGCGCTAAAAAAGCGAATGAGTTGGCTTCGAAATTTGGTCTTGATTTGATTTCGGTTAACGAAACCATTAGTGACAAACGCCTTGTAAATCTTCCCAAAATTGCTGTTTATCACAGCTGGACAGATACCCAGGCAGAGGGTTGGGTGCGCTTTACTTTTGAGCAGTTAGGGGTGCCTTACACAAGTATCGATAAAGATGATTTAAAAGCGGGTCGATTGTCAAGAGACTTTGACGTGATTGTGATTCCGCATTTTAGAAGGGGAATGACTCAGTTTGTACATGGGGTAGACGAGAAGTTTGGGCCAATGCCTTTTACAAAGACTAAAGAATACCCTTCGCATGGGTATCCTGATCAAACTGATGATATGACTGGAGGGCCAGGCTTCGATGGTTTGAGTAAACTGAATGAATTCGTAAAAAATGGTGGGGTAATGGTACCTCTAGATAATGCCGCAGCAATTATCGCTGACCTTGGGATTGGAGGAGTATTAAGTAGTTATCGCTCATCACGATTATTTCATCCAGGATCAATCGTAACTGCCAAGGCCAGAAATATAAAAAGCCCTATTCTCTTTGGTTACCCAGAAGAGTTTCACTTGTACAAAGGAAATACGCCTATGTTGCGATCTGATCTTCTTGATCGTAAGTATATGGTTGCCCAATTTGGTGATGAACCTTTAGCTGATGAAAAACCCTACACCGGAGAAATTATGGGATTATCCTCGACGGAAGAAACTCCAGAAGAAGTCAAAGAGTCGAGTAAACCTAGAAAATACGTAATGTCAGGAATGGTTCGAAATGAAAAAGACATCATCGGTACGGGAGCTATTTACAACGTACCTAATGGCAAAGGCCATATAATCTCATTCGCTTTTAACCCCCTAGACCGTTTCTTGAATCATCATGATAGTGGCCTTTTTTGGAATGTAATCATTCACTGGAATCACCTATAAGGTGTCGCTTCATAAAAGTATTGGCAAAGGACATTGAGGCGGCTCTAGCCTCCTTGTTTGCGCCAATCGAAACTCCTTTTTTAGCGCAAAAGGCAAAACCTAATTTTTGGAGAAAAGAGTTGCTCATCGCAATGCCTAGCGTATTGATGAGTACATCCCCTTCCTCATTCAATTCGAATCGACAATCAGTGAAACTGTACCCCTTCTCATTTTCTTGAACGGGAATTTTGCTGTCATATCCGTGGTGCGCGTTTTCATATACCGTGACTCCTATATCGTTGGTAGTTTCTAATAATTTGACCAACTCTTCACAGGGGCCAGCGGGTGTCACAAAACAGGGCGGATATAAAGCCAAATGAGCAGCAAAAGAAAGTTCCTTATTGATGGCCTCTTTAAGAGGTAGCCATACCTTGTTCGAGATATTGCTCAAGGTAGTCTAGGTGATGTTCTTGCCATCCTAGGCTTCCGGCCACACCTAAAACCACAGGCAATTTCTTTTCACTAGCTACCTCTGGAAGTCTCAAAACCCCAAACACTTCTTGAGTTTCTTGATCTTCTAGATCGGTCATCACATCCTTAAATGTATAGGGATTAGCGCTATCAAATCGAATGATTTCTTCCTGTGCTTTAGTGCCTAGACTAATCAAACCGAATAGGGCTACGAGGTAGTATTTCATCTTTAGAGGTTTATGCATTTTGTCCAATATGGATACAATTTCCACTGTTGTCTAAAATGGAAAACTGCTTCATCCCCCAGGGTTTAAGTTCTAATTTTCCGTGTTCATGAATGATGGCTTCTTTACTGTATTTGAGGTATAAATCCTCAATATTTCTTCCGTACCTGATGTAGCAACCTGTGTTTTTCGGAAGGTTTTCATCTTCACAATGCCAAAGATGAATCTCAATTTGATCTTTACGGGTAATGATGTATCCATTCCAATCATCACCTACTTCAAAACCTAAAACATCTCGATAAAAATCAATGGTTTTATCTTTATCTAAATAGGGTAGTTGTGGTATCGATTGTTGCATGCCTTTAAAGCCAAAATGTCCTTGGCTGTAAAGAATAGATAATACCAGAATCGTTATCAGGGTAAACCAAATCGCGTAGATCATAATACACTTAGATTAGTATCTAAAGTTATGAATTAAACTACCGCTATCGATTAGATAAGAGTTTATCTTAGCACTCCCTTTTGGAGAGGTGTCTGAGTGGTTGAAAGAGCACGCCTGGAAAGTGTGTATACGGGAAACTGTATCGGGGGTTCGAATCCCCCTCTCTCCGCAAAACAAAAAAGCCCAACTAGCATAGAAACCAACGGTTACGAATCAACGCTCAAGCTTTGCTTAAGCGTTGATTCGTGAAGGGTGGTTTACGAGTGCAACGAGTTTGGGCTTTTTTGTTTTAAGCCACCCCTTGGGGATCAGCGACCAGCGGGAGCTAATCCTGGGGGAGGCGCTTATTACTGATTTCGTCCTGAATCGAACGTCAAGCTTTGCTTAAGCTTTGATTCGTGAAGGGTGGTTTACGAGTGCAACGAGGTTGGGCTTTTTTGTTTTAAGCCACCCCTTGGGGATCAGCGACCAAAGGGAGCTAATCCTGGGGGAGGCGCTTATTACTGATTTCGTCCTGAATCTAACGTCAAGCTTTGCTTAAGCGTTGATTCGTGAAGGGTGGTTTACGAGTGCAACGAGGTTGGGCTTTTTTGTTTTAAGCCACCCCTTGGGGATCAGCGACCAAAGGAAGCTAATCCTGGGGGAGGCGCTTATTACTGATTTCGTCCCGAATCTAACGTCAAGCTTTCTTAAGCGTTGTTTCGTGAAGGGTGGTTTACGAGTGTAAGGAGTTTGGGCTTTTTATTTTAAATCCTTTATCATTAACTTCGTATACAATGAATTCAAAGGCGTTTAAGATCTTTTCTAGCTTAGCAGTAATGCTTCTACTCTCGGTGAAACTATTGGGGGTACACGCACTTATTCACGCAGCTGAAGATACCACTATTGACAAATGCGAGCTTTGTGAGGTCGTAGTCAAAGACGTTCAAGAATCATTAGGTAGTGAGCTTAGCACTGATGATGAATTTACGACAGTTACTGAAATTCAGTACAAAGACAAGGTAATCCATTATCAGTCGGTAGTATATCGCTATGATTTTTCACTTCAGGTCCTTTCTAGGCCTCCTCCAAGGGTTTAACAATTCTAGCTTTTGTTCTGCATTTTTAATCTTGAAATGCAGGTTCCCCTTGTTTCTAATTAATCTTTTCTGAATATCGATATGCTTAGATCGATACTTGTTTTACTAATGGTAGTGCAATCTACCTTACTTACTGCACAGACTAACCTTTCTGTGGTTGGGCGAGTTATTGATGCAGATTCTAACCAACCCATAGAGGGTGTAGGGGTGGTAGTCGGCAAGTCAGGTACGGTTACTGTAAAAGATGGGAGTTTCAAACTTTCTTTTCCCTCTTCAGAGTATGTGCTTGTGGTTACTCATATCGGTTATCAAAAGCAAAGTATTGAGCTTAATCGCATTGATTTAACGCACGAGCTGATTGTAAGATTAGAATCTGAGTTTACCTCTTTAGACGAGATTGAGATTTTTGGTCAAACACCACAGCAACGTGCTCAAGAACTTTCAACCGTGACGGTCGGAGTCTCCAAAGACTTTCTAATCACGAATCGAGAAAATAGCTTGATGCAGACCCTTCGTAAGATACCAGGAGTTAGTACTATTACTATAGGTTCAGGACAATCAAAACCGGTAATTCGTGGTTTAGGATTTAATCGAGTTTCTGTGGTTCAGAATGGGATTAAGCATGAGGCACAACAATGGGGAAATGATCATGGTTTAGAGATTGATCAGTATGCAGTAGAGGATGTTCAAATTATTAAAGGACCGGCATCCTTACTTTATGGTTCAGATGCTATTGGGGGAGTGATAGATATTCGTCCGCCACAGACCCCTGCTAAGAATACCTTCAGCGGTGATATTAACCTCACTGGTGAAACGAATAATGAACTGATCGGAGTCTCTTCATCGATCGTATCTAGAAATGAAAATTGGTATTATCGGGCTAGAGTTACTTATCGCGATTACGCAGATTATAAAGTTCCTACAGATCGAGTATTGTATGATAATTATGTCTTTGAATTAGCTGATAATCGCATTCGAAATACAGCTGGGAACGAAACAAATTTCGGACTGACCTTTGGTTTTGTAGGTGAACGTTTTAAGTCTGAAACCTCGCTTAGTAACATGAATGGAAATAACGGTTTCTTTGCCAATGCTCATGGTCTTGAAGTGCGTTCGTCGTCGATTGATTACGATGCTTCTTTTCGAGATGTAGATCTGCCGTTTCACGAGGTGAATCATTTTAAATGGATTCAGAACTATCAATTTTTTAGACCGAATAGCACCTTACAGATTGATTTTGGATTCCAAAACAATGAGCGTACTGAGCAGTCAGAACCTGTTCCACACGGCTACATGCCCAAACCATCAAGTAGTAGTGAACGAGTTTTTTCGAAGAATACCTACACCTTAAACCTCCATAATTCACTAGAGAATAGGGGAGTTCATGAGTTGTCATTTGGGTTTAATGGTGAAATTCAGAACAACCGTATTGGCGGATGGGGATTCTTAATCCCATCGTTTAAGCGATTCACCGCCGGGCTTTTCGTATTTGATCATATCCGGCTGTCAGAGTATTTACACCTTCAAGGAGGTCTTAGGTATGATGTAGGTCGAGTAATGACTGATGCTTATGTGGATTGGTTTCAGACACCTGTAGAGAATTCGGTAGGCATCTATGAGTTTCAAAATATTCAACGAGCCTCAGATGAAGACCTTAGTTTCGGTAGTTATAGCGGGTCAATTGGAATGAGTTATCTCAAAGAGCGTACGGCTCTGAAATTCAACTTAGGAAAGAGCTTTAGAATACCATTAGCTAATGAACTTGCTTCTGATGGGGTCAATTATCACATGTATCGATTCGAACGAGGACAGCTCGATCTAAATGCTGAGGAATCATATCAATTCGATTTTGAATGGAACCAGACAGAGGATATGCTACAATTTGGTTTTAGTCCATTTGTGAATTATTTCACCAACTTTATCTATTTAAATCCGACCGCTGATTATTATGAAACCCTTCAGGTTTACGCCTATAAGCAGGCTAAGGTGCTTCGATATGGAGGAGAATTATCTTTAGGAATCACGTTTAACCAATCACTTAGTCTCGATACCTCGGTGGAGTATGTTTACGCTGAGCAATTAAATGGCCCTAAAAAGGGCTTTACGCTTCCTTTTAATCCGCCACTATCTAGCCTGTTATCTCTTTCAAAGAGTTTTAATTCTGGTAAGGTGTTTAAGAACACTCGTCTGATTACCGACTATCGAATCACAGCAGCACAGAATCGAATTGTTCCACCCGAAGAAAAAACACCAGGGTATCAACTTTTCAACCTTTCACTGCTCTCTGAATTGCACTTGAATAATTATTCTGAGCCGATTAACGTTCGATTCAAGATCAATAATTTATTTAACACAAAGTACTTCGATCACACCAGCTTTTACAGGCTGATCGATGTTCCTGAACCCGCACGAAATTTTTCTTTATCAATTACTTATAATTTTTAAAAACAACACATTATGAAATCGATTTTAAAACCAATCCTTTTCGCTTTTCTAACGACTACATTACTCATTTCATGTACTGATGATGAAATTCAACCGCCTGTAATTTCGAATGTTGAGGTCGGAGCTGTCCACGATGAAGGAGGCGAGGATCTACACGCCGATGAAGGTATTGCTCACCCAGGAGAGTCCATGCATATTGGAGCTGATATTCTTGCTTTTTCCCGCATCACAAGTATTACTGTTGATATACATAGCGATGAGATCACCCCTGCCGCAGGTGAAGTTGCATGGGAGTTTGAAGAGGTATATACGGATCTAAAATACCAAGTATTAAACGCCGAATTGCACGAGGATATTGTGGTGCCCGCTAACGCCGCGTTAGGTGAATATCACGTTTACATCATCGTTACGGATGAGGTGGGTAATAGCACAACAGCTGAAGCGCATTTTGATTTAGTTGTAGAAGACGGAGTCTAGTAAATGCTTATTTTAGACTAGAACACTTAAAAAAGTGAAAGGTTTATGAAGAGTTATAATCAATGGAGTCAATTATTGCTAGGTTTTTTTGCTTTAGCGCTTGTTTCTTGTACAGAGACAGAGATCGATGAAGAAAAACCAACGATTACGGTTAACTATGCTGGGGGGTTTCCACAGACTTGTGAAAATCTTAGTCGTGGTCAGAGCTATACAATTAAAGCTAAGGTCACCGATAACTTAGAATTGGCGAGCTATTCTATTGAAATGCATCATAATTTTGATCACCATACTCATGATGATCAGGAGGATCCTTGCGAATTAGAACCGGTTACCACAGCGGTAAATCCATTCAATTTTTCTACCAATAACAGTGTTCCCGAAGGGTTAACCAATTTTGAAATAGAAACGGTTGTTACTCTTCCGGCAGCGATAGATACAGGTGACTACCATTTGGCACTTTCGGTTACAGATGTTACAGGATGGCAGGCTAGAACTGCTGTAGATGTTAAAATTGTAGAGTAAACCTTTTAATGATCATCTGTTGCGATTTTTTATTCGAACCTTTATTGAATTTCTTCAAGACAAAGATTATCGAAGCCTCCTTGGGGCTTCGGTAATCATACTCTTTGGTGGAGCCTTCTTCTATATGTATGCGGAGGGTTGGCGATTTATTGATGCGCTTTATTTTGCATCGATTACCTTAACCACGATTGGATATGGAGATTTCGCTCCAAAGACTGATCTAGGCAAGATATTCACCATCATCTATATTGGCCTTGGAGTAGGTCTTATTCTGACCTTTGTCAATACAGTATTCAATCACTTTAAGGATGCTCGAAAGAATTATAACGACCGTAAATAAATTTATCATGAGATTAGTTCTATGCACCTTCGCCTTACTATTCTTCTTGCCTTCTTCTGCTCAGTATCAAATAAATGCGGAGAGAGTCAATCAAAATTTGGAGACGCTGAAAACCTTCGGAGTAAACGATGAAGGAGGAAATGACCGTGTGGCGTACAGCGATCATGAACTTGACGCAAGAGCTTATGTGATGAAACGTTTGAATGCTCTCGGAGTTGAAGTTCGAATCGATGCGGCAGGTAATATCTCAGCGGTAAGAAAAGGCCGAAAAGGTTTATCAAAGGTCGTTGCTTTTGGTTCTCATATTGACGCGGTGCCTAATGGCGGCCATTACGATGGGCAAGTGGGAAGTATGGCTGCACTTGAAGTGATGCAGACACTAGTTGAACAGAAGATTAAAACGAATCACGATTTTGAATTATTGATCTTCACCAATGAAGAAGGTGGGGTATTTGGTAGTCGCGCACTTGCTGGTAAGATTGATGAAGGGACGCTTAAAGTAAAAACCTCTTCAGGCTATACCAATGCTGAAGGTGTTAATCGCCTAGGCGGAGATTCATCTACTATTTTCTCCGTAAAACGAAGCAAAGAAGATCTACATGCCTTTATCGAATTACATATTGAGCAGGGTTCAAATCTATATGATCAAGGTATTGATGTCGGCGTTGTTGAAGGAATTGTAGGCCTCAAATGGTGGGATGTAGTGGTTAGAGGATTTGCTAACCATGCCGGTACTACCCCCATGAATAAAAGAAAGGATGCGATGCTGGCGTCGGCAGAATTTGTTTTAAGTGTCAATAGAATAGCTAGGAGTATCGAAGGAAATCAAGTGGCCACTGTGGGTCGGATACAAGCGCTTCCTGGAGCTCCCAATGTGATCCCTGGTGAGGTTAGAATGAGTTTAGAAATCAGAGACTTGAGCTCAAATCGTATCAAAGAGGTTTATGAAGCAATTGTTTCAAGCACCAAGGCCATTGAAGAAAAATATCAAACCACGTTTGAATTTTCTCCAATTGATGCAACTAGTCCACCTGCGATGATGGATGATCGAATTCGTAAAGTGATCAGCGATCAAGCTAGGACCTTAGGGTATTCTCAATTGAGCCTACCTAGTGGAGCCGGTCACGATGCCCAAGATATGGCGATGATAGGGCCAACGGGTATGATATTTATTCCTAGTTATGAGGGGATAAGCCATTCTCCTTTGGAGTACTCTACCCCAGAAGATATCGCCAATGGAACACAGCTGTTACTGAATTCTCTATTGGCACTCGACAAGATGACTAAGCTGTAGTTAGCTTAATGGTCAAATAAGCAATTACTATTAGTAGTAAGAGCCACCAATATTTTCGAAACATTCGATCGGTCCACTCGTTGGCTCCCCACATTAGTTACTCCAAATTTCATTAATAGGGCTCCCCTTACTGCTTAAGCCTGAGTGATGCCAATGTCCGTCTACGAGTTCATAAGTAAATGCTAACGAAGCTCCCACCCGTGAGCGATCTCTCGAGAAAAATTCAATATTTTCGGTATAGGTACCATCTTTGGTAGTGTAAGTACCTCCGCCAGTTCCAGAGAATTCTTTGGTTTCTACATTAAAGGCAATCCATTGAAATCGTTTTCCTGAAAGCAGTTTTAAAGTTCTTCGTGCTTGGTTAATAGGTCTAGAAACCATTTCTTCTCCACGCTTTCTTCCCGTCATTTGCCAGGCTCCCATGAGTTTGCCTGGATAGCCGTTATCGATTTGTCTGAAGGTCAGGCCTAACGGCAAAAGATGATAGCCCTCTGCGTTGGGAATGATCGTAAACTCCTTTGTGCTTCCTACATTGTCGGGGGCTTCAGAGTCAAACTCAACCTTTAATTGCCAGCGATCACCGTAGAGGGTCCATGATCCGCCCATGGTTTTAATAAAGTCTCCGCTGGTGTCATACCAAGTAATCACCTGGTGGGTCTCGGTGACAATACTCGATACATTTAATTCGTTACCGTTTGAGTCTGTCGTTGCTGCTTGCCATCCGCCTAGTGGTGATTGTGCGCTAATCAGTAGGCTAAACCATCCTAATAAAAGGGTAAGAAGGGTTCTAGTTTTCATTTGCGCTAAGGTTTTTAAGTACTAGATTACGTGTAGCTATAATTCCTTCAATTTCAGGCAGGTCATTACCTTCATATTCTATACCAATGAAGCCCTGATAATTGTATTTATTGGATATGGCTAGCATTCGGGTATAATCAATATTTATCTCGTTGCCCTCCTTGTCAAAGTCAAAAGATTTTGCGCTCAGAGCCATTGCCTTTGGCATCATTTCTTCAACGCCTTTATAG
>Ga0209654_1002890_pt1 | contig 11155 bp, 12 predicted proteins | sample SaaInl1SG_22_DNA_FD_184646 | JGI IMG/M metagenome (GOLD analysis project Ga0209654, IMG submission 184646) | Marine microbial communities from expanding oxygen minimum zones in the Saanich Inlet - ESP_161SG_22_DNA (SPAdes) (version 2) | ecosystem: Environmental > Aquatic > Marine > Intertidal... | reverse complement strand
AAGAGTTAAGAGATGTTCTAGAATCAAAAGGATTAAACGACCAAACCATACAATCACTAGATATCAAGCTATACTTCAAAAAATGGTGCTCTTATGAGGACGGAGTAGTTTATACCGATCTCGAATACAAAGGATATAGGTATGAAGTTGAGGGAATACTTGAAGAAAAATGGAGTGAAGCTCAACTATATGTTGATTATAAAGATTGGGAACCATTTAAAACCTTAAATGAATTTTATGAAACGATTAAGGAGCACGAGCTTAATGCAATGGAAGATCATTTGAGTTATGATTATATCGGAGAACCAGATACTTGGAATTTTAGAAAGATACTATGGTTAGATGATACTCCGTTAGATATCAGAAAGGAATTTCACGATACATATATCGAAACACATAAATACGATAAGCTTTATGATTCGAGTAATGTACGTTATGACGGAGGCGGTGGAAATTTTTATAAGAAGAATAATAACATCGAGGCTATTGTATTAAATATTAGAGCCGAATCAGGAGATTTTAAAATTAAATGGATAAACACTTTTATAGAAGATTAAGATCAACCAATGGAAAGCAACGTCCTGTTAACATGTAGAATATCGAACGGTATCTATACCTCAGAGTGTAGTCTTATTCGAGCAACAGCTATCAAATATGCCATTGAAGTGATAAATGATCCACTAGCAGTATTTGAAGAATTTGAACTGCAGTCAAGACAATTTGATCATATGAAACCTCAAAAGGTCGTAGATAGATTTAAAGAGATTTGCCTAGATGCATACACCTGTCATGGAAGTTTCTCAATGCAGGAAGTACAACAGAATGGAGAAGAAATTGAATTTAGTCTAGAATGAAATATACGAATGACATCATAAGACTAATACAAGAAGAGCGGCCAAAAGAAATAGTTTTCTATGAAGTGTATTGGGGAAGAGGTAATGCTCTTCTTAAAGGTGCTAGTGAATTCGCTTTTACAACTGGCATTCGATTAATAGAAATAATCCAAGCAGATCCAAACAAGATTCTAAAAGTCCTTTTAGAATTCGAAAACTTCGTTGAAGCAGAGTATGATCCAGAAGACTATGCCGATAATCCTCTAACCTTTGGAGATTGGTATTCAGAAGTTATTGGAGATTCAATTGAGAGTTTATTTCACCAAGCAGTAATAGAATACAGGACAATTCTTACCACAGACCAATCGATTGTTAAATACATAGAATCAAAAACTCCGTCCTTCGAGGAACTTAATAAAATCAAGGGTAATATCGAAGAGCTAATAGATGATGACCTTGACCATGACGATTACGGTATAATCATCTCGGGGAAGAATTTAGACTTACCCAATATGTGTGCAAAATCATCTTAGACCTATTATCAGATAAGAACTTAAAGAACCGTCAAAACAAACTATGAACCACCAGGAAAAAACACAATTGTCCAACACATTAAATAGTCAAGCATGGAAAAAATTGGAAGACGGCGATTACAAAAACGCATTAACAGATGCTTTAAGATCAATAGAACTGTTACCCACGTTTCACAATCATGATACAGCTGCTTTGATTTATTTGAATCTAGAGAATTATAGTGATGCTTTACATCATGCTAATAAAGCGGTATCCCTCAGTAAAATATCAATTAATACTATAAACCGTGCAAAAACACTAATTGATCAAGGACAGACAGAGGAGGATGTTGAGGGTTTAATAAAAATTATAAAATCAGAAGGAGATGACGCTATTAAAGAGGCTTTTAAGGTATTCATCGATCATTTTATAACAAGGGCTAAAATATTAATCAAACTAAATAAACACATTGAGGCGCAAGAAGACATTAAAAAAGCAATCCAATTAGGTGCCGATGAAGAGGCTTTGCAATTACTACCTAAAAGAGATGATTCAGGCTTGAATAATAATAAGGATATAACACCTGATACTGTTTCTAATCCTAACAATTTTAAAGAAACTAGATACCCCAACGGGAATATAAAAACGAGTACACAAGTAAACAGAAATGGACATCCCCATGGCAAATACACGCTCTACCATCCCAATGGAAAAGAAAAGGTAAGCATGTCATTCAATAATGGTATTCAATCAGAAGGAACTGTAAAAAGTTATGATATTAAGGGTAATAGAATACGCACCGCTGACATTAATCAGTTAGGTAATTTTCATGGTAAGGTTATTAACTACTGGCCTAACGGCAACGTAAAGGAGTCTATAGTTTATGAGGATGATATGTTAACTGGCCAAATTTGCAGCTACGATTATTTTGGCAATGAAATCATTTGTGTAGGTGTGGATAAGACACTCCACACAGGTATTGATGTCAGGAATAAGTCTAATTATTATATCAATCTTGAGAACTATCAGAAGGATCATCTATTCAAGGAATATCTCGAAGAACTGGGAGACGATTTTCAACATGAAAGACTTGCTACAGAGTACAGCATTAGAAAACAATACGACACAACAGAGGATGCTGCTGAAGTAATAAAGAAGTTCAATGATAAATTTGATTTTGATCCTGTAGCAGGCGAATTAAAGCTCTACAAAAAGGGAGACTACGAAATTGTTCAAGTCGAAAATAACATCATCCTTGCTTACCTACCATTTTTTCATGTTAACGCAGCAAAATGGGGCGTAAATGAATATTATAGCGAATTCATTGAACTGAACTGGATTCAAGGAATAGGTTTAGTTTATAACGCTGATGATCTATTGAAATATCCTGATGTACAAGAGGAGATTAAATGGAATATCCCCTACCATACTTATCATGATAACGGAATTGAAAATATTACAGTTCAATGCAAGAGCAGTGCTATAGCTGAATATCTAGCGGATCAAATAATTCTTGAAAATGGAGGGTTTGATTACTTTCAAAGTATAACAGATCAAGAAATATGGAGAGATACGGAGTATGCGTTTAAAGGCCCCCTTTTCGTAATCTTTATTAGCGGATCCGATATCGTAATAAACAGAATCAAGTCCCAGATGGTACATATTTCGGATACAACCGTCAAAGAAGGTATTTCAGAGTTTAGCGATGCCATTAATAAAGCCATTCCTGGCTTAAATAGATTGATCTATAATGAAGGGGACGGACACGTTAAAGACGGAAGGTTTTGGATTAATAGTGCAGGTACAATGATAAGCTCATTCCTACCAGATTATAAAGAAGCCTGTAGTCTTTACTTAAACATGCTTAAGAAGAATGATCCTGAAAACAAAGACCATGGACTATCGATTGAAGAAATGATAAACGCAAAATCTAAAATTTTCGAAATCAAAAAAGAGAATTTCTGGATTACCTTAAGCCAAGGTATCGATGTTAAACACGTCAATATTATGTTGTTTAATGATAAGTTTAAGACCAATAAATACTAGGTAAAGGGGACTCTATTTCTAAAACTGAACTAGCTTACTAGAAAATCAAAACGTATCGATTAATCAAATAGTAAATTAATATCATGAGAACACTAGAGCAAATTATCGAGAAATTCAACGAGCTTAAAGATGAGTACGATGAGATGGGTAACTCCTTCAGAGATATCCACGACTACATTTATGGGCAAACCTGTGGGGTATTAGAAAACTACGCGGCTAACGAGAAAAACAAAGACTTACTCCAAGACCTCAACGAACTCGTGGATCAACTTGAGTCACACCTTGATCGTATTAGTAACTCACCCGACTTTAAGTGGATATATGGGTAAACTAAACGTAAATAAAATTAAAGGATTGAGGCTTTTAGCTCTTTTCAGTTTAAGTAAGGTAAGTAAAACTGTATTTAACAAAAGAAGGCTATCACTGTAGGGTTTTTAAACAAAAAAAACATGAAGCAGCAAACAAAAGGGCAATCGAATCAGGATACATCGACCCCACAAGAAGAAAAGAACTTCTTTCAAATATTGCAAGAAATGCCGTTCAGCAAGGACAAGATTGGGGAGAGTTTTATAAGACGGTCAAAGAAGCGATAAGAAGTAAAATAGTTTGATTATGACATTCTTGGAAACAGATAATATTAATTTTCTCCACAGATAATCGTTAAGCAATCGAGAAAAGCCCTCTGATAGGGTTGTCCGTAAAATTTTAACGATAAATAACTGTAAATCAAATAATTAAATGTTAGTTGTTGAGGTATTATGTTTACCCTTCAAGAATCATCCAAGGAGGTAATCCTTTCAACACCATAATGAGAAGATGAAAAAGACATGGAGGACAGGGGGATTAAGAGACTTCTTCTGGTTGAAATAATAATTTTAACCTTTTTGATAACTCTATAATCCACTTGCCCTCTCCTGTCCTCTCCTAAAATCCATTAATTTGTCTAACTAAATAATACCTTTTTCCATTACTCTTTCGTACAATATTCCTGTCGGGAGCAAGCCTTTTAAGTGCAGCGCCTAGTTTTTGATCTTGAACCCTCACATCTACCCTTGCCAAAATATACTTTATCTCTCTAAACGTAAGGTGGTTAACAGGGTTAGGATCATATTCAAAGTATTCTTGTACTACCTCTTCTTCTGGTGATATATAGATATATTCTTTAGAGAAATCCTGAATCAATTCCAGATCTTCATTTTTAAATAGACTTCTACTTCCATTTTCATAAAACACCTCAGCAACTTGCCTCCATAGCTGAATAAAATTGATACTATTTAGGGATTCAAAGTTCATTTTACCATAAAGAGAAAAAATTAGGTATCTATTCTCGTCATCATTTCTAAGAATCTCGTTGTGATTTGTTGAACCACAAATGGCTGCTCTTCTTGTTAAATTCTCAGTACTATTACTATATAGTGCTCGGTTGGTAATAGTGTCTTTAGAAATTAGGGATCTGAGTTCTCCAGATGAGTGTATAAGCATCTCTTGAATGTCGTCTATATTCAAAATAAGGTTTCTAACCATCATAGAGGTTGCTCTTCTTTCGTCATCGCCAAAGCTTCCTGAAAGCTCGCCATAAACTTCAGCTGCGTTTAAGGAGGTTAACGTCTCAAAATGACCACTTAATCCAAGCTTTCTAAAGAACTCCGTCTTACCAAGCCCCCGTGCATGACTGTGTAATATTAGTGCAACCCTAGAAAAAACTTTTTTAGGAAGTTTTGGGTCTATACCTCGCATAGCAAATACATAGGCATTCACAAGCCACTTTTCAAAAAGATAAAGCTTCATATCGCTAGGATTGATAATATTCATGGCATCGAAGAGACACCTAATGTGATCTTGCCTATCCCATTTTACTTGTTGTATTTGAGAATAAAAAAGGTCTAAAGGTGACACTTTCGTCATAGAACTCACCTTTACTAAATCATTAAAATCAGTTTTAGAAATGCTGTATTTCATATCCTTTAACGCAAACCTAATATCTGCATAGGTCTGAATCGATGAATAATCAATTATATCACCCGTCTTAGAGAATACACACTCCGCTTCTGGCATAAAAACAAAGTTCATTGAGAGCTGATCAATTAACTGGCGATACTTACCCTCTTGCCCAACAGAAACTCCATTTGAGCTAACCTTACATGTCCTGGAGGGGTATTTATATGCGCTATTGACGGCGCTTACAATTTCTTCAGTGGAGAAATCGTAATTTGCTTTTAAGGACATGAAACCAATTACATCACTCATTAAAAACCCCCTATCCCTGGCAAGGCAAGAAAAGCGAAAGGTGAAATTATTTCTATTTCCTTCCCTGAACTTCATATTAATCTCGGCTTCATGAAATAAGGACTCCAAGGAATTTACCGCGTTGCTGATTGTCTTAAATGGTAAAGCATCTATATTGAAATACATTTCTGAGTCGGAAGAAACATAGCAGAGCCTAAGAATATCTCGAACCGAAGGATCACTTTCTATTTTGGCATGATCATCATAACACTTTCTAATTTGATTGAAAACTTTAGTGTGCTCCTCTTTCCCTGATTCAGTTCTCACTAAAACTTTTAGGCCTCTACCTGAAGGACTTATAAAGGCTGCGAGAGTCGAGTTTAAACCTGCTAATTGTTCTTTTAATATTTCTGGGCTTGAAACGTCATCATAATCTAATTGTATGAGACTATTATATTCTTTTAAGTTATCCAGTTGCCTACTTCCTTCGCAATACCCTGAGACCGTAAAGGCAGGTAAGCCTTTTTTTAACTCTTTACCTTTTGAACCATTACTACGGATCGGGGATATTAGGTTTTCGTATTGACCACTTTTAATACTATTTAGGATGTCCATCAAGCTCGCTGTACTTGAGGACTTGGAGCGAATGTTTTGGAACAACGAAACTTTATAATCCATAGTTATTCGGGTTTAAATGAATTAAAGAATCAATCACCTCATATTCTTTGAAGTACCTCTTGGATCCCATTGAATACATCTTTATCCTTCCTTGATGTACCCAAGAATGAAGTGTACTAAGATCTATTCCCAGATATTCAGCAGTCTGAATACGTGAAAGGAGTTTGGGTTTTTCTTTTTTTTCTAGTAATTGTTTTTGGAGTTCCTGGACTTGAATTGAAACTCTTTTTTGGATCATATTGTCGAGTTCTTTCCTTGAAAGTCCTTCGACCGAATTGTTTTCTCTCATGACACAAAGGTTGTGTCAAATAGGACCTATTTATCGGTATAAATTTCCGATCAATCGGAGATTATACTGCCAAAGATGGAATGATACCTTGTAATGCGAGATGGTGTTGAGGAACGACTTAGTGAGTTCAATTGACCTGCTGCAACTAAAGGTTCTAATTCATTAGGTCTTAGATAGTCATTATCCCTTAACCAATCTGTAAAGTCCATGTCCGTGATATCATAAATATGACCGTCCGCTTGCATTTGTTTCTTAATGAAAGAAACTTCTTGAAGCTCTCTTGTGCACCCATTCAGATAAATTAAAAATGCTTTAAAAGACTTATCGGTCTTAAAAAAGTGAGGACGTTTAACTACCTCTTGATCTTCCATGTGATATTTTGGTGTGAATGTATCGTCATCATCCACCTCGATAGTAACATTGTCTGGTAATCTGATTTTTAAAAACTGAAAACGCTTTCTAAGTGCAGCCTTTAACGATATTAAGTACGGATCTTGGAGTAAGGAAAATCCCTCAGGAATCTTAAATATACCCTCCCGTAGTTCTAGTAGAATAAAATCATACTCCTCCCCTCCTTTAACTTCTTGCTTGAAATTAGCTAGTCTTGAAGCGTATGTCTTCTCGTAGATGTTTATAGGACACCCATAGAAATAAGCACCTCTTTTTAATAGACTATTATATTCCTTAAAATACACCTCATTGAGTTCTTTCCTAAACTGAGCTTCAGCAGGATCCTCATTACTCAAACTATATAATGATTCTGGGTCTTTTGATAAAGTATCAATCACCATACAATAGGATTCAAAAACATCTGTCGTTTTTGGAAAATATTTTTGTTTTTGAGGGTAGTCAATCATCTATCCTGAAATTATTGATTTTTGATGCATCCAAACAAGCATTTATATGATAACTAAGGTATTTCTATAATTTATTATCAGATCCTACATTTAATCAATAAATTCAAGTAAAATCAATTATCGATGAATATTGAGGAAAGACTGTATCCAGAAAATCTGAAATCACAACTATTAGAACCTGAATGGTTAAGAGGGATGAAGTGTTTCCCCAGCACTGTGAGAGAAATAGATTCGCCAATTCTTATGGGTGGTATAATCGATGAAGAAGGTGACTATGTGATACCAGAGATTTTTATAGGATCAGATGACCGTGAATACCTTCTTAATGTTGCTGAACTTTTTATGTCAAATAATGGTGGGATCGTAGACTATGTAATTGAGAAGGAGTTAGTGGACGATATAATATTCCAATCAGAAAACGAACTATTTCTTGTTAAAATACAGAAATATGACGGTTCTATGAGCTACCTCTTAACCATCGGATATTATGGAAATTATGGACGGCATGATGCTGAAATATTCACAGAGGAAATCCGTGAATTTGGTGTAAGTAAAATGTCAGAATACTTCAATGATAAAATTCCAGGTTTGGGTTGCATTTATGGAAGGAGTGAAAGATCTACAGGAGGACAAATCTTCTTTTCACAGGAAGATGAAAATGAGTTTCATTTGACAGCATTCTCCGATGATTTCTCACAATTGTTGCAAAGATTCTTGATGGCCAGCTCAGGACTTACCAAAGATGTTTTCGATTTTAAGATTAATGATATTTATCCAGCGGGTGTAAAAGCCTATGAAAATCACCTGATGGAAAACCCTATGGACACTTTTGAATTCTCTGATGGTAAATTTTTATTGAGTCTATCGTTCGGAAATACCTTGTTTAGACTCGACATTTATATTCCAAAATCTGATGAGGAAACTTATGAAAAGGATAATTTTAATCTTATATCTAAGTTTCTGAATTTTCTAGCATGGAAGTTAACTGAAGGTGAAAGTTTTACCAAAGCAAATACTTTTATAGAGCGGAGTTTAGAGTTCGCGGAAACGAAGTTTAATCTTGACACCGCAGCGGTTTTGAATTACAAGCTTGGCAAACTTGATAATGCACTAGAATATATCAATAGATCATTAGGGCTTGATTCAGAAGTGTCAGACCACTACGTTACTAGAGCAAAAATATTAATAGCGTTGGGAGATTTGGTTTCGGCAGGTAATGACCTTAATAAATCAGGGATCTTTTAAAATCCCTTAAGAGTTAAAGAAAAAAAATCAATACTATCGGTAAAACAGAAATTATGGACCTGAACAAATTTTTAGCTACCTACCTTTCTATTGATCAGAATTACATAAAACCTTTAACTAAATCAAGAGCAATTGAAAGTAAGGACGAATTTTATAGAGTATTGAGCTGGTGGGCGAAATTATCAAAATCAGAAACGATTGGAGACTTAAGTAAAATGAATAAAAACACCCCTCTCATACGTTTAAAGTTTGGATCGAGTTTTTATTTCATCAACGCGGATACTAAAAAAAACGGTGTTAGGGTATTTCTTAGTAATAAGAATGATAATTGGCACTTAATTCCAAATGAAGATGGTAAACTAAATAAAATCACGAATAGATTAAATAAATCATCAATAGAAGGATTCTATATGTATAAGGAGATATAAACTCGTCTAAGGGGAATTATTATGTCGAACAAAAAGATCGAGTTATTGGAGGAAAACCTCAAAAAATTTATTTCTCTCATAGAGAAAAATACTGAGTTCGATCTTCTTGAGGTTGAGGTTAGAGAGGGTTGGGATCAAAGCACATTCCCTCCCGCTAGTTATAAACATATTGAGCCATGGGATATACCTGTTGTTACCCTGAGTTGTCTTTATAAAATTAGAATATACAGCCATGTGTTTCAGTTCGCACAGGTTGGAGTAGCGGGTATTTTAGATGGATCTAGTTACTATCATCAATACTGCGGCTTAATTTCTTCAGAATGGGATGATATAATGATTACTGCAGGTAGTCCTTATGACCTATATAATGGAGATATACTATGGGAGGATCAACCAACAAGTATCAATAATGCGGAAATTGCATGGAATTGTATTAACAAGTTAGGCTCTATTTTAATGGATGAACAACTCAGCCTAAAGAATTTCGGTTTTTTTGAAGAATTAGACTTTGAAGAGGAAGATATAAAATATCGATGGGCAGATTTAAAAGACCATGGAGAGTAATTACTAGCACTAAATTACGGCTATAAATAGCTAAGATAAGCCTTTGCTTTATCGTCATTTGAAGGCTCGTAATCGATATACTCATAAAAGGTAGATTCTTTCTTATGACCTGTAATACCCATAATAATATTTGGTGGAATGTTTTTATAAAAACTATTTGTAGCAAAAGACCTTCTTAAATCATGTGCGGTAATAAACATATATTTCGGACCAGAAACTAATTTATTTCTACCTGAGTCAGTCATCACATAACTCTTAACAACTTCGTCTATTCCTGAAAGTCTGCACAGTTCTTTGAGCTTTTTGTTGAAGGTCTGAGCTGTTATCGAAGATGGAAACTCTTCCTTCATAATTTCAATAACGGTTACATCTTTAATTCCGCAGGTAACCCTTGCTCCTGTTTTTTTTTGCGTTATATCAATTAATGCTATTCCGTCTTCATATCTAATATTATCGAGATTAATCGATAACAAGTCGGAAACTCTTTGACCTATTAGCCAACCTATTAGTGTCCACTTTCTTGTATTAGCTATAGAATTATCAAGAGGTTTGTAAGCTTTGATTTTTTCGAAATCGGTTTCATTCAGAATCTGAATGTAGCGATCAGAGTTACGTGTTCGAATTTTATAGGAGCTAAAGGTGGGATTCACGACAATCTCATAACTCAGCGCTTCTCTACATAAAAACTTTAATCTAGATATAATTCTTGGTATATATGTTGGCTTATATGCCCTCTCGTTTAAGAGCCAACCATAAAACATATCAAGAGTTGCTTTATCCAGAGATTTAAAAGAGAGTTTAGAACCTTTGAAAGACTGAAACTCCTTTAAGATTTCATCAAAGTTTTTATAGGTTTTTATGGTGTTGTTTGATAATCTATTATCAATCTCATTGCTATCTATTATTCGCTTAAGAAAATCCTGATAAAAGACTAGGATATTGTCATAGTCAACTTCTTGATTTCGATTAAAAAAACGGTCAATAGTAGATTTGAACCAATTCAAATTAGGGTCATATCCGTTTTGTAAACATTCGTTGTATGATTTAAAAACAAATGCTGATAAGCTATCGATAGTGTAGTTTAATTCCGTATTCTCAGTTAGATTTCCTTTCGCTCTCTGCTTTGTATCACTCCAATTTTTTGAGGCTATTGTCAAACCCGTCCGAGTTTCCAAAACATTTGAATTAGGTGGTCGGAAATAAATATAAATACTGGCAGCCTTCGAATTCTTACTTTTTATACGGTAACTAACTTTCCCCATGTTGCAATTTATTTAAATTTGGCAACATATTGGCAACAAATATTTCAATTCAATCCAATTGAATACAATTTGTCACAATAACCCTGTAATACATAAGTAACTGTAAAAAAGATGATTAGCATATAATACTAAGAGATTTTGGTAAGAGAATATAAAATTAAGGTACTCCAGTCGTGAGCACTTAACCTTCTGTTAATCATTTGATTTTCAGGAG
>Ga0209654_1002886_pt1 | contig 11160 bp, 30 predicted proteins | sample SaaInl1SG_22_DNA_FD_184646 | JGI IMG/M metagenome (GOLD analysis project Ga0209654, IMG submission 184646) | Marine microbial communities from expanding oxygen minimum zones in the Saanich Inlet - ESP_161SG_22_DNA (SPAdes) (version 2) | ecosystem: Environmental > Aquatic > Marine > Intertidal... | reverse complement strand
ATTCTTCAAAGGTTTCATTCCAATACACCTCTTGTACTATCTCTAAATCTCCGTTTACTCTAAAGTGTTTGTTTCCTACTTCTACAACTCTCATAGTCCCATCCATTTGTCAGCTAATGCACACAAGTACACAAAGCCTGTCATTAATCCAAATGCTGCAAAGTAAATAATACAGTCAAATATAAAGTTCTCTATTCTACGTTTCATAGTGTTTATTTAAAGGTTGGTACAATAAACTTAATATCACAATCGCTGTAATATCCGCACCAAGCATTTTGTTTAAAATCCTCTGCTGTTTCTTTTTTAGCAAACTTAGCTATGGTAATACCCTCATTGGTTATTACACCCCAACCAAGTTTGTGCTTTGTTTGTATATAGTTTTTACCTGTTCTCATAATGTTTGTTATTTATACAGCAAAGATACACAAATATATTTATCCACCAAATGTTAATAAAACTTTTTTTTTGTTTTAGGGATAAATTAGTGTATGTAGTACTTACCGAAGTTAGGTTTGCTTAATATAGAGTAACAAGAGTAACGTGCTGCATCAAGTGTATGGTTGAACATATCTTCAGGTACGTTAGTTATTCTACCTGCTCTGTCTTCTTTCCACTTATAGCTTCTAAACTCCTTAATCATATTTACGCTATCCTTTGTAACGTGGAGCTTGTATCTTTTAAGTAGGTCTATTCCTGCTAATACAGAGTTACTGCCTTTATAAGACTTCATAACCTTGTGTCCGTATCTTCTTAATTGTTCTATTATTTCAGGTCTTGCACTATCAGCGTAAGTAATGCCATTTAGTTCTACACCTTTCATATATTGGTGTATATCCTCTGTGGTCATCTTCTCCCTGTATAGAAGTTCTTTAAAGTATAGGTTGTGGTCTTTCTTGTATGTTGCAACAAGTGTAGTAGGGTCGTTAAATCCAAAGTCCATACCATACGCCACAAGCTGTGCATCGTCAGGTATGCTGTCAATCTCCGTATACTTAAATATAGTTGCTTTAGATATTGCACGCTCCCCAAGTCCGTATATTCTCCAGTACGTTTCATCTGTTTCTTTTAACAGTTCTATTTCGTCTATTATACTTTGGTCTAAAAACGGATTATCTAAATAAGTAGTCTGATAGGTTTCTACGTCTTCTCTGTTCTCTAACTTCTCCCATATCCAATGATATTCATCAGAGGGGTTTAAGTCGCCTATTATCTTGTCTGTTGTTCTAAATACAAGTTGCTGCCAGTCCTCAAAGTCTAACTCGTTCATTTCATTTGCGAACAGTAAATCCCTTTTACGACCCCTTACCTTTTGTGGTTGGTCTAATGAAATAAACTCTATAAGGTTGCTATCTAACTTATATTCGTGGTTACTCTTATTGTGGTGCTGCTCATCATACAACTCCATCTTTTTAAGTATGTCAAGAAAATCCCTCATTACCGTAGCACGTACAGCAGGGAATGTCTTACGGCAAATAGTTATTGTTTTGTTCTCATTGTGTTGGCAGTAGTATAGTATAATCCACAGCAGTATGTTATAAGTCTTACCGCTTCTTGTTCCGCCTATCTCTAATGTTATTTTCTTATCAGAGTTTGTAAGGTGGTTATATACTTTATTTACTTGTATTGTCAATTACTTCTACCTTAAATGACTTTTGCTTTGTATCGTGTTTTATCTCACGTTTAGTACCGTTTAGTCTGTGGGCTTCTTCATCGTCACTAATCAGCTTCATCAGTCCAATCTGCAAAGTAGCGTTATCACTTTCGTACCACTTCTTACGCATCTTCACTTTCATATCTGACCTATTTTTATGTAGTGCGCTTTTTATATCGTCTAAATCTTCTAATTTATGATTGTAGAAAGTAGCCTTTGAAAATGGCACATAAGCAAATATATCTCCAATAAACAACAGGTTGTGTTCTTCTATTGCTTTTAAAGATAGTTCTTTTATTTCTTCTGTGTTATACATACTAATATAACGTAATTACTTTATTATTTTATAGTAGGCAAATTAGCTTATACATTCCGTACCACACTAATAGTGTTACTATTCCTATTCCTATCCAAACTACTTGCTTTAATCTATTTCTTTTCATTTTTCATATCTTGGTAAGCCTTTGACATTATAGCCCTTGCGTGTCCGTGCCATTCAAATAGCTGTTTTAGTTTATCGTATGTCAGTACATCAATATCAAGTTCTTCAAGTGTGTCTTGAAATTCCCTTTTGTACCTTTCTATTCTTTTACTTTCGTACTCGTATAATTCTACTGGTGTTCTTTTCATAATATTTTTATAACCCTACTCACAAGTTTGCAATAATCATCCCCATAATTTTTACTCTTGCTTTCAGGTTATGTGTATTATAATGCACTTATTGTTATTTTTATATACTTAAAACTTTTAAAATACTATAAAAGTGTAACATAGCGCACTTTTAGTTTCATTTAATTGCTCTGTTTATTATCTTTATTAAACGGTGTAAGTCCTTATTTCTTGTAAATCGTATCTTATCTTCCGTATTAAAAAACTCTACATACCAGCCTTTTGTTTCAGCGTCAGTCTTGTTGTTACTAATTAAACTTAATCCATTTGTAAAGTCATAAGTATAAAAGTACCAATCTCTTAAATAACCACTTTCTTCTGCCGTTACATCTACTCTTTCAAATCCTAAATCTATTATATCTTGTTCTGTCATATTTAAAATGCTTCTATTACTTCAGATGCGTAATATACCTTTGTCTGTTGGTTTCTTGGTCTTATGTTATTGCTTCTCGCTTTGTTTAAGTCGTTTTGCAGGTCTTTTATCTTATCCTCATAGTCTGACCTCATTTTGTCTATATCTGCTCTTAATTCTACTATAATGCGTTTTTGCTTAAATACTTTAGCTTGTAGCGTTTCAACAGTTACTTCGTCTTCTTGCTCTCCACCATATAATTTGTATATCCTGTCAAAGTCTTTCTTAAAACTACTGTTGTGGTTGTAGTCGTGTGTAAAGTTCTTTAGTGCGTGTAATACTGTTGCGTGGTTTTGTAATAGTGTCTTGCTTATTGCGGCAATAGTCATATCTGTTTCTGTGGTCAATATCTTGTAGTATATCTTCCGTGCGTATATGTATTGTATTTTGCGTGTCTTGGTTGTTATATCCAATCCTAACTTTTCTTCAATTAGCTTTATTAGTTCTATACAGTTATTGGGTATTTTCGGTATAGTATCTTGTGAGTAGCCTTTGTATTTCATTTGTGTAGTAGTTTATTAGTTTCTCGTTATCGTTATCATACGCTCTTTGTAGTTCGCCTTTAAAGTAGGCATAACTCTTAATAAGTGTAGATGGTCTAATCATAATTTAAAGCATCTAATATAATCATTTCTTCTTTAACCTCTTGCAGCATTCTCATAGCATCGTGATAGTCGCCTAAATTTATAGCTAACTGTATCATCTCCATATCGTTTATAAAGTCTTTCATTAAAATAATCTCTTTTGTGATTTGTGTTCGTTTATTCGCTTAATAGCTGCATCGTAATAATCTTTGTCAAGTTCACAGGCAGTCAAATCAAAGCCCAAGTTATGGCAGGCTATTGCAATAGAACCTGAACCCAAGTGTGTGTCTAAAATCTTGTCGCCCTCTTTGGCGTAGTGCATCAAAATCCATTCGTACAGCTTTACAGGTTTTTCTGTGGGGTGTATTCTTGGTGTGCCATTATTGGCATTAGCGCCAACCCAGCTAACCTTATACTTTCTTAAAGCTCTACTAAAACTTGTGTATGCTAGTTCCCCATCACTAAAATCATTTGCGCCTGTTCCTTTATCCCAAAATATCCAACCCATACTTGGCGGTAAAAATGTAGTCATATAATTAGCCCCCCAAATAATTTGGTTTTTACTTATTCTAAATAATTCATAAAAATAATCAGCATTAGGTATATTGCTATCCCAATTTGTTGTACCTCTATTTATTTTCTTTTTACCGTTTCCAAGTGTCATTTTTGTAACATCAATCCCATAAGGTGGGTCTACAATAGCCAAGTCAAAGTAGTTATCGGGATAACGAGCCATTAACTCCATATTGTCCTCATTTGTTATTTTCATAGTGTGCCTGTTAGTGTGTAGCTGTTAAGGTCTGCGTCTTCTATAAAGAACATTCTGTATCTGTCTATGGCTTCAAGTGTCTTGCGTTCCCCCTCTAAATAAAATTCTTCTGATACATCGTATATCGCTATGTCAAGAGTACCTTTGTCTAAAGCTACAAATTTAAAGTCATCATAAGGCACATTGAATAACTGACAGTAAATATATACTTGTATGTCATATCCATACTTTTTAGCTGAATAAGGAAACGCTCTAATATCTGTGGTGGTCTTTAGGTCAACGATACCTCTCTTGCTCAATACATCTGCTTTGGCTCTAAATGGTAAACCATCTATTAATCCAACAGCAGGTACTTCAAACTCACAATCTGTAATAAGTCTTAAAGCCTGCTCGTTTTTTAGAAACGCATCAGCTAATCTTTCAGCATCTCTTTTTTCTTTCTTTGTAAATACTTTACCGTGTTCAGCTAATGCTTCTTTATACTTCTTGGTGTTCTTACTTTCTACATCCACAAATACCTGTGAGTTAAATACTTCAGGCTCTAATATACTTGTGTGGAATAACCAGCCATCTCTTAAAGCTTGGCTTTCTTCATTACCGTACTGTGTAACATAGTAATACTTTTTAGGGCTACTATTCAATAGCTTAATACTACTGCTGCTCAATGCGTGTTTACCTAAATGACCATAATAAAAACTATCGTCATCCATTCTTTTAAGGAGTTCGTTACTGTCCCACTTCTCTCCGTTTAGTAATTGTATCATAATTTCTCTATTTGTTTTATAATTGTTTCTCTTGTAGTTTCTCGTAAAATTGTTTGTACTGTTCAGCATCTTTTATAATCTCATCCCTGCTATCTCTTAATTTGTTTATTCTTAATTTCGCTTCTTGGAGTTGCATCTGCAAAGAATTAACATACAGGTAAGATGTGCTTAAATAATTGCTTATTACTTCCAACTGTTTATTGTCAGGTTTCTCTTTTATAGCTTTCAGCACTACATCACTTGCAGCACTAAAGTCGCCCTGAAACTTTAACTCAAAAAGTTCCATCCCTATATACTTTGGCACATATAGCTAACCGTTGGTCAGCGTTCTTAAACTCTTTAAGCATAGTTGGGTCAATCACACATCTTTGTATGAAATCATTCCTCTTCTCGTTCTTCTTTGGTGTCGGTATCGGCATCTTTTAATTTGTTTACTACTTGTTCTAAAATCATATACAGCTTTACGATATGCTGCTCTAACTCTGCTATCCTTGCGGATTGACTTGCTCTTTTATTATTCATTTTTTTCGTCAAGGTAATTATTTGCATCCATATAAAGTGGATGGTCGTGGTCTTTAGATATTAGGAATGTCTGCCAAACGCCTACTTCTCTGAAATAGTCTATGCGCTCCATCCAATCCATACTGTTAAAATCTATTGTCTTCATATATGTTTGTTATTATACTTTGTTTCTCTTCAAGCAAATATACACTTTTTTTTCTTTTGCTGTTATCCCACATAGTAGTTTTTGGGCAATAAAGTTCGTCAGGGCTGTCTAACTTCAAGTCATTAAGCCAAAACATATAGTTTCCTTTAGGGTCATTAACAAAGTAAAACTTCTGTATATCGCTGTCTAACTTCATAAGATTGTTGTACTTGCTTACTTCCAACATTTTGGTTTCATAGTACTTATCTCTGAATTTCATTTCAATAACACACTTATAACCCTTTGGGGTAATGCCTTGTGCATCATAGGGAAGCATAGTGTCGCCCGTGTGTACTAATCGCCAACCGTCTAAATTAAGTGAAGCTATTAAAGCCTTTTCAAACTTAATTACTGTTTCTATCTTCATATACCTTGTTTATTTGTGCTATCCAGTTCTTGATGCGCTTTGGGCTGCACGTACAAGGTTCGTGGTATGGGTGTGCAAATACGTCTGCGTGTAATCTGCATATCATTTTAAATTCTGCTTGTGTTAGTGTGTCGCTCTTTATTGCATTCCAAGCAGCCCACTCTTTTATTTGCTGTTCGTCTAAATATCCTTTTGGCATATTATAGTTGTATATCGTTCCACTTCTTTCTTCTGTCATCACACCCACAGTCAGGATATAACTTTTTATATATATATCTTATACCTGTGTATTTTGTAATGTAATATACTAAATCTCCTAATCTCATACTAATTCATTTATTGGTAATATAATCCCTTTACTTGCCATATTGTCCCCACCCTTTTTATCTCGGTTTGTATTCAGGTATTTTCTGCATTTATCTTTTAACTCCTTTGTTGTAAGAATATATAATTTATCTAAATATACATAATATATTTCGGCTTTTGTAGTAGATATACCACTTGGTTTACCATTGCAAAAATACTCTACATAAAAGTTTCCTGTTACCTTATACTGTGCATCGCTTTTAACCTCAACACCCATTTTTAGTTCAGGGATATATATATCCCAATCCAAACAATACCCATCTACGATATACGCTTTAGGGTATTTCTGCTGAATATGTGATAGTGCTTTCTTCTCATACTCTTGACCGTTCTTTAAGTCCTGCTCAAATTTAGTGGTCATAGCTTTTCTTTTATCTTACGTTTAACTTTCTGATAGGTATTGTAAAGGCTTCTGTATTCTATTGTTGTGTTTCTTGCAAGTTCAGATATATTGCCTGTGTCCTGTACAAGTTCAAATACTTTTTTATCGTACCAGTGCATTTCGTTTAGCGCTTTGTTTACTTTGTCAAAGGCTTCTTCAAAGATTTTATGGTCATCTATTTCAGTCTTACCCTTGTCCTCTATTATGTGTTTAATGTAGTCGTCTGTTAGGTCTACAACTTGTGTACGCTGCTCCTTGCGACATAAATCTAAAAACATAGTACGGAGTACCTTATAAATATAAAAGTCGTTTATATCGTCTTTATACGAGATATCAATACCGTTTTGTATAAGCACTAATAGTTTAAGATACATCTCCTGTACCAAGTCTTCTGAAGTGTCAGGATTGCATCCCCAACTACGGCAATAGCTTACCCATTTGTTGTGTTTACTTGCAAGTATATCGGTTATCATAATAATTCTGTTTGCTCACGTTTTGGATATTCAATCGGGTTCTTACCCTCTATACTAAAACCTACGTTATTCCTGATACTTTCAAGTCTTATAGGGTCTTCTAAAGGTGTTGGTCTACCACCTGTGTCTACATCTTTAATCTTCTTAACGTGTAAGTGTGAGTACATCCAATCGCTTGGAGAGTAAATATATCTGTGTATCACTAAAAAGTTATCACACCTATTTACAAACTTACCACCACCCTCAACTGACGCGGCACTTGGCGGCATAGGATGACCATCGTAATAGTGTCCTTTAGGATGCTTCATTCTTAACGCTTCTGTTGCAGCGTGTGTACATACCCAAGTACTTATGTTATTCTCTTTGCAGAATATTCTTATTTCGCTTGTCGCTTGATAGTCGTACTCGTGTCCTGATATACCTTTTAATACTTCTTTATCTTTGTTTAGTGAGTTGTAAGGGTCTAACAAAAACCCCTGATAATCCCAAGCCTTTTTAACGTGTTGTGCTAAATCTAATAATGACTTATAAGTATATAGCTTTTGACTGTCTACAAACTTAAAATGCTCATCAATCCATTTGACCCTCTCCTTGTAGTGTGTTTCCTCTATTTTGTTAATTGGCTGTCCCTCTAAAAATTCTACTATTTTTCGTATAATAGAATATGGTTCATTTTCGCTACTGAAAACAAGCCATCTAATTTTATGTTTTAGTGCGTATAAGGTCATTAGGTACAATACCAACGAAGTCTTACCTACGTTAGCGTGTCCCAATATAATATTAAAATCCCCATACTTGAACCTAAAGTGTTCATCAAGTCTTGGAATACCAAGCCTTAACCCTGTTTTAAGAGTTCCTGCTCGGTATTCGTCTAACTTCTTTATATGTTGGTTAATCTCTATTAACATCAGAAAGGCAAATCTTCTTCTCTGTCAGGAGAATGTTGTGCTGTTGTTACCTCTTTTGTTTGCTGTATTTCGTAGCTGTTAAGCATTGAATACAATCCTTTTTCGCTTTTAGCAATAGTAATAGGAATAGACCCCCTACTGTTTACATTAGCCCTATTGTCGTTAATCCACTTAATCATCTCGTCTGCGTTAATCTTTATGTCGCAAACAATCCAATCTTGTTTATTTTCGAATACTCTTATTCCGTCTACCCAAGTTTTTGTATTAGTCATTATTGATAAAATTTAAAAATATTTGTGCTGTTTGTACTACGTCATTAGCTGTGGAGTTGCTACCTGCGTGAAATTCGGCTGCTGCCTTAATCACGGTTTGTCTACAAATTAACTGGTCTTTATTAGTGTAGTTATTTACTTTGTCGTAATTTGCTGTATTGCTACTTGTATTATTTGATTTAGGTGTGTATGCCTGTTTAGCAATCTTCGCCTTGTTTTTAGCTTGGTCTAAATCGTATGTTACTTCATCGCCTACTTGGTTTTTAAATTCCCCAATGGCATAAATATGTGGGTTATGTCCGTTGGCAAATGTAATTACATACTTTACCATTGTTTTACCATCATTGGTCTGAAAGCTATCAATCTTATTGATGCTTACTATCTTACTTGTATAATTCATAATCGTGTAATTTCTGTGTTAGTATCTCTATTTTTGCTTCAAGCTCTTCTACTCTTTTTTGAAGTGCTTCGGTCTGTAAAGTCTTAAACCGTAATAAATCTTCTCTATATGTCATAGGGCAAATATATAAATTATTTTTAAATAAAAAATGGGTCAGCTAAAATAACCAACCCATTCATAACAAACATAGAGAAACTAACCTACAAGCGCAGGTTATACTTTAGAGTACTTTTCGATTAACTCGTTTAAGTCATCATTAGACAATTTTACAGTATTACGTGCTTTTTGTTCTAAAGCTTCTGCTGTGCCATCGCCATACTCTTGGTCTAATCTTAAACCAAATTTATATTGTTCGCCCTGACCGAATAAATTGCATTTAGGGCATTGTACTTGTACGTTTACTTCATCCCACCGTGTTGCATAGTGCTTACGACTTTGAAAGTGTCCTGCGTGTAGTTTACTAACGTGGTCTATTTTACCACAAGTAAAACATTCAGCTATACCATTTTCATCTGCATATCTTTTGCGTATATACAAACTGAATAAAGTATCTAATTTTTTAACTATTCCCTTGCGTGTCATTTATCCATAGCTTGTAACAAAGACTTTCCAATAGCTTCGTTTATATCTTGTATTGCTCTGTATATTTTTTTAGACATACGCTTTACTTCTTGCTTCTCACTCTTGGTGCTGTCTGTGCCTAAATTAGTATACATATCACAATCTAATTCAAGTAACTTATCTATTTTTTCTTTATCAGTTATATCTTGGTTTGTTATGTTCTCTATCATAGAACAAATATAAGCCTATAACTAAACATCTAAAAATATATTTTTGAACATATATATAATAACTATATACTTGTTTTTATTTATTTGTTATATGTTATTTATAGTTAATGCTATATATTAGTTATTACTATATATAGTTATATGCTATATACTTGTTATTAATATATACTTGATATATAATATAATATATATATATATATAGCTATATATAAAATACTAAAGTTTTTTTGATTTTTCCCAACTTCTACCAACAAAATATGCACCATAGACGGTAATAAGTAGAGATTGAAAGATAGGAATGTAGTCTTTTTGTATTTGAAACTGACCTATGTTGCCATCAGTAAACGCCAACAAAGTAAATACAGCGGTAAGAAACACTAACACTAAAGGTCTTATATTTTTAGAAAGATAACTATCAGACTGCATATCATACTTCCAACGCTCCGTTATTTGGTCTTGTGCATCTTTATCAGCCTGTTCTAATAGCTCCTGAAGCCTTTGCTTGGCTTCTAAACGCTCTTCTTCGGTCGTGGTAAGGTTGTCTACCACTTTTCCAATATCGTTGATTAGAGAGCCTGTAAATAGCTTAAATAGCTTTTTCATATATTCTAATTTGAAACTGTACTATAAAAAGATAAAGATTAAACTCATCAAATGGGTAATCTTCATTTCTTGGATAGTAAGATGCTCCTGCTATAAAAGATGTCGGGAATAAAGAAATTATTGCTATACTCATTATTACGTAAGTTTAATAAGTCCATATTACGCCTTGTGCTTTGTCAGGGTCTATATCAGCGTGTATAAAAGTACTTGCTACTCCTATCCTGCTAAACCCTACATCTAAAAGGCAGTTAATTAAATCAAATCTATCTTTGCTATTCGTACAGGCTATGTCTACTGCTAAACCTTTTAAGTGGCTGCTATTCTCTTTACCACCTACTTCGTCATTGTGTTGTGGTGTTCTAAAACCTGAATTTATACGTATAGGCTTGTCAAACTTATCACGTACTTGGTCTAACATCATAAGGATTTTGTTATCCATCATTTGTCCGCTACCCTGTACGTCAGGACTATCAAACTCGCTATAATTAAAGTACTTCATACTCAAATATAAGCTATTTTTCTTTATTCATCAAATACCACTTCTGCGCTGTATAACCGATTGAAATAAGTAACACGGTAATCTTTAAAAATAGTTCAACTTGTGTCATTGAAATAGCAAAAGCACTTATATTAAGACCGTATAATTTCAAATCGTTTAAGTTCATTTTATTATGGATTAAAACTTCTACCCGCAAAAGTGTGTACACCGTTGCCTTTTGGTTCTACTTCATAAGACTTCCAACCGTATGGACTTTCACTTAAACCATCCCAAAGCACGTCTAAAGAATACTTATCAGACTGTACACCCTCTGTTTCTATTTCTAAATCCTCATTGTATGTAGGTTCTTCAATCCATAGATAACCTAACTTTACGATAGTGTGGTTACCCTCTAAATGGCTTTCTCCTGTTACATCATCTTCGATATGTGGTAAATCGGCAATCTTTTGTTCTGCCTGTTCTTGTGAGTTAAACTCGTATTTGCGGAACAAATGCTTCATAATTATTATATTTAATTGTTGTTAATATATTTAAATTTATATCC